>Ga0256828_1002364_pt1 | contig 11255 bp, 8 predicted proteins | sample CV88metaG_FD_185993 | JGI IMG/M metagenome (GOLD analysis project Ga0256828, IMG submission 185993) | Hydrothermal vent microbial communities from East Pacific Rise, Pacific Ocean - CV88 | ecosystem: Environmental > Aquatic > Marine > Hydrothermal vents | place: Pacific Ocean: East Pacific Rise... | reverse complement strand
CTAGCCAATTGAGCTATACCCGCAAATAATTGGCCGAACCTGTATGTAGGACTATATATAATGATTTTATTTGTATTTTCAACAAATTTTTGTATATTTTAATAGATAGGGATTGATAATTAATTGATTAGATTGATTAAGTAATTTATAGTTAAATTGATTAGGTCTGATGAAATAACCAAATGATAGAATAACTAAATAACAAATTGATTTGTCTTCCTTAAAAACTAGTTAACTAGTGCACTAGCAACTATCTAAACTATTATTTCTAAGTTCTAAATCTTAAACTATAATATCTTTTGTAAACCTTTTATTTATATTGTTAAACTTGCTATGAAATATACTATTTGGAATATTGAGAATAAATTTGATGCAAGTTATGCAGTGGATTTAGATTTAAAGTTATTAGTGTGAGATTTAATTCAGATAGAAGCTGATATTTTTTTGGTTAAAGATGATTTATGAAATTGAAAAGAAATATCTGTATCTAATGTAAAATATATTTGAAACTTATTTTCACAAAAAACATTATTGTTTCAGAAATTTTTTGCAAATTATTGGTACAGTTGGTATTTTAAGATTTTTAACTTGTATGTTCAAGATAGTAAATATATTTTAAAGTATGATTTACCACAAGTAAAAAGACATAAAAAAATAGATATTTCTGGTAATTATGTATCAGAATATAAGGATTTTGATTGTTATAAAAATTATTTAAAAATGTGAGATAAAGATATAAAAGTTGTAGATTATAGCTATTTTGATAATTTTACTCCTTGAAAAGGTCAGAATTTATTTGTTTTTCCTGATTTATGGTCTATAAATTGTTTTACTAAAAATATTAATTGGAAATATGATATACTAAATGTTTCTTGAACAAATTTGTATAGATATAAAATGTTTCTTGATATTAAAAGTTGAAAAAAGAAAAATATTATAACTACACAGGCAGGAGTGTTTCAAGATTGGAAAGATTTGAAAACTATATATCTTTTTGATCCATATAAATGGTATTATAAAAATCAACAAAATCCAAGATATCATCTACAAGATGTAGTAAAACAAATAAAGTTTTTTTATGGAGTAGAGGAGTTGATTTATGTAATGGTTTAGTTTGAAAAATTAAGTTTTTTCGATATATATATACTATATTTACAAATAATTTAAAATGTATGTTTGATAAAAATTGATTTTATTTTTTGAAGGAGGTATGATTTCAAAAGTATACTTTAGATTTATGAGCAAGTGTAAATTTGATTTTAAAAAATAATGAATATGTAGTTTTTCATAAGAGAAGATTTTTTAAAAAGAATACAAATGAATTACAAAAGGGTATGGCTTTGCTTACTAAGGTAGTTGATATAAATTTTGAGTTTGATAGTGATTTTTTTGTTTATTGACTTACTTATTATCAAAGAGATTGAAAAAATGCTTTTATAAAGTGATGAGATTTAGATGAGTTGGAATTATATCAAGATTTGTATAGTCAATTTTGATTACAACTTAAGTTAAGAAAATATTTAGAAATCCACTGAGGTTATCCTACTATTGATAATATAAGTAATAATATAGAATCTGCTAGTATAAATCAGGTAATTAGTTTTTTATTAGCATTAGCTACAATTTATTGAGATTGGAATTTAATAGAAGAAAATGATAATGTTTATTTATCAAATATTTTAATAAGATTTCCTTTTGATAGTAGTTTATGAGAATTTAAAGATATTATTTTTACTATAGAAGATCTATTGTTGAAAAACTGAATTTATAATAAATTAACTATTACAAGAAAACAAGATTTTATATGGAACATATATGATTTTGATTTACTAAGGATTTTATGAAAAGCTATTTTAGATAATAAAATAAAAGATTTCTATCAAGTAGATGAAGAGGTGCTTCCATTGTATTCAAAGAAAATGAAAGAATTGTCTTTTCAATTGGATACTGATTTGAGAATAGATTTAAATGAGTTTAAACTAACAGAAATAGAATCTGTAAAAATTGATTTTTAATTTCTAATTTTGATTTATGTGAACTTATCTTTGACAAAATTTTTTAAATAATGAAGATATAATAGATTTTATTGTAGAAACTGCTGATAAAAATACTGATAAAAATTTGGATACTATTGAAATTTGACCTTGAAAGTGTGCATTGACAAAAAAGTTAGTAAAGGTTTTTCCAAATTTAAAACTTTTTGAAAAAGATGATACTTTCTATGATTTTTTGCAAACTTGTGTGAAAAAGGAAAATATAAAAATGTGAGACTTCCTTTCGGCTAAATTGGGAAAATATATAAAAACAGATTTTTTTAATGCTTTTTGAAATTTACCATATTATATTACTTCACCTATTTTTAGAAAACTAACAAATGTTTCAAAAATTAAGAATGAAAAATTAAAAATTAAGAATTTAAAGGAAGAACAAATAGATAATAAAAATAAATGAGTTGAAGATAATCTCCAAAATCTCCCAAAAATTTCCAAATCTCCAATAATGAAGTATTGAATTTTTATGATACAAAAAGAAGTCGGTGAAAAGATTAAATCTGATGCTGGTAAAAAGTCTATGCTATGGTTTTTGTTAAATTTTAATTATGATGTAAAATATCTTAAAACTGTACCAGCAAAGGATTTTACTCCAGCTCCAAAAGTAGATAGTTGTTTGGTGAGTTTTGAATATACTTGAAATAAGATAAATTGGGAATTTGAAAAACTTGAAGAACTTTTAAAAATTATGATGATGTATAAGAAAAAAACTTTATGAAAAATCCAAAAAATACTTCAAAAACAAGGTAAAAAATTTGATTTACCAGAAAATTTGTTAAATAAAAGAATGCACGAGCTTGGATGGGAAGAAATAGAGAAAATAGAGTTTTAAAAAAACCTGAACTTATGTTCAGGAGATGTTTATGCTATGTTTTCTGGTGTTATTTTTAATGCTTCTTTTAATAATGCTCTTTGTGCTCTTTGTGTATTTCAGACTGGTGTTTTAGGTAAGTTCTCAAGTGTTTTATTAGAACCTCATTGTTCTTTAATTTCTTTTATCTTATCTTCTAATTCTTTTATAATTTGTGAAGCTTCTTCTCTAAATCTTCTTATTTTTTCTATAATTCATTTATCTTTTAATGTTTTCTTAAATCATTTTATTTCAGGCATAATAGTTGTTTCTATAAATTTATTTACTTTTTCTAGTTCTTGTTCTGTTAAATTTTTAAGTGAGTTTTCTAAATCTTTCATTTCATCTGAATGAATTACTTTTCACAATTGTTTGACGATATCATCAAAAGTAATTTTATGTTTTTGTTCTTTTGATTTAGCATTATATTTTTGTTCTTCACTTTTTTTTAATTTAGGATTTTTAAAATAATCTGCTATAGTTTTTGTTTCTTTAGTTTCATTATTTTCTATATTTCTTCAAGTCATATCATATTTTATTCTTAATATTTTGTTTACCATTTTTCTTTTTATTTATATAAATTAAATTATATTGACATATTTCTATTTAGTGATTTAATAATATTGATATTTTATTTTTTGTCAAAAGTTTTATTTACTTTTTTATTTAAGTAGTATATCTACACTAATATCTCAATTTAAGTAGTTTATAGTTTTTTTATTTAAACTATTTTTAAGTCATATTCATATTTTATCTAGTGTGATAAATCTACCAGAATAGTCATTTAAGAATAAGAATTTACTATTTTTTATACTATATTGAGTTAAGAAAGGTGAAATCATATTTCTATAAAAGGGTAGTGTATTATTTTTTCACATAATAATATATTGTTTCAAAAAGTTTCATATATATTTTATATTTTTACTATTTGGGTTTATTATAATTACCCGTCATCTTGCAGGGTATTCAGAATTTCCTCACATTGGAAGTGCTAAGCTTGTGGTATATAAGTTACTTGTTTTTAAATGAAATGTTTTGTATATATTTTTTGCATTTTTTCTAAATAAGTTATAATCACTAGCAAATCAATATACTAATTTTGATTTATTTCATAACAGTAGGCAATATTTTCAGAATGTTCATTTACAAAATGGTATTTTTCTAATTTTTAAAAGATTTTTTTTCAATATTTTGAAGCTAAATGTCTTGTATACTATATTTGTTCAAAAGTCTTTAATCAATTCTATACTACTTCTATCTTTTTTGAAAATATAATATTCTAGTATATAGTCAAATACAGGAAATATTGTTTTCCCACTTTTTTTGATATAATTTAAGTAATCTTTATCATATCAAAGTAGCAAAGGAATATTTCTTAAGTTTCATTTTGAATCTATTCTATTGTTGCTATCTAGAATCAATTTTTTCCATGTATCAAAGGTTTGTTTTGTATCAAGTTTTCTATTTGTAGAGTACCCTATGATAGGGTCTATGGCAAATGGAATTGCTTTTATTTGATTATTTTTAAGTAAATAATTAAAGTTGTAATCAAATATACTACTTATAGCAAAACTACTATTTCATAGTTTAAATGATAGTTTTGTAAGTTCTTCTGTATTCTTGAACCATTCACTAGGAATAATAGCTAAATCAAAGTCAGTATTTTTTGTAGCAAGTTTATATATCAAATCCTTGTTATAATCACTTATATTTTTATAATATTTTACATCAATTTCTCATCATGTTTTTGCTTTATATTTTATATTAAATAATTTCCAAGCTTTTGTAGAGTTTAAATCAGATATTGTAAGTAATTTTAATTTATGTTCTTCCCTCACGATTTTCTCTTCTTTCTTGTCTTCCTTTTTTTCGGTTGTTTTTGTAGATTCTATATTGTTTTTAATATTGTTTTCAATATCTCAGCTTGTAGGAGCTTTTCATAAAACATCGTGTTGAAATCTATAATTTCTAGGGTTTTTTATTACATCATTATTACTAGGAATCAAAGACATCACCAAAAACATCCATCATCATATAAATGAGATGATTCATCAACCAATAAGAGTAAATTTTGTTTTTGGAGTCATTTATTTTTAAATTTATATTTTAAATTAAGCTACTTTTTTGTATATGTTTTTTACATTTTGTGCATATTTATTTTGTGTGAGATTTCCATCAGATCTATTTTTTAATACAGCACCAGCTCATCATAAATGAGATTTAGCTAAATAAAATGCGATATCTGCTCAATTTGTAGGTTTTATTCAATGTTTTTTTAATATTTTTGCTATTGTTTTAAATTGATTAACAGTATATTTAGCCATTATTTGTTCCTGTAAATAAGGATTGTTTTTAAATCAATTTATATCTGTTATTCCATAATCTTTTAGTGTACTTGGCATAAATTGATATTTTCAAATAGCTCATATTCAGTTTACAAGATTATATCTATTTCTTGTTTCTATATATCAGATTCAAGCTAAGTAAGCATTATATGAAAATTTTTCAATATTTGGGAAATATTTTTTAACCAATACTTTAAAATTTGTTTCTTGAACAGTTATTAAACTTTTAATTTTTTCTTGTTCTTCTTTTGGTAACTTATCCAATATTACTCATTTTCAAGAAGTATATTTTTCTTTAACTACTTTTGCTTTTTCTTCAATAATTTTTTCTATTTCCTTAGCTTTTGCCTTTTCAATAATCTTTGAAAACTCATTTAAATTTATTGTAAGAAATCTTATATGTTTTCAATCTTTTAAAATTTTCTCAGTTCATATAACTTTTTTGTAAAAATCTTCTATTTTTATTCAAGCATTATCTAATGTTTTTTCAAAATTATTAGATTTCAAAAAATTATCAAGGTTTGTTTTTAAATTATCTTTATTTGTACCAAGAGAAGAAAGGTAGTATAAAGTATTTGTAGAAAATTTTCACTTTACTTTTACTTCATCAATTTTTTGATTTGGTTTTGAAACAGACATATTATTTAAAACTTGTTTCATTCATTTATGGAATATACTATCCTTATCTTTTTTGATATTTTCTAAACTTGTTTTTTCTTTAAAATACTCAATTGTTTCTTTAAATAGATTTTTATTTTCAATATTTCTTTCTATATCGTCCCAACCGTCTTTAAATCAAAGAAATTTTAAAATTTTATCTATAATTTCTTTTACCACTTCCCATATTCATAGCTCTTCCATAGTTTCTTTTATTCACATCAACATTCATTTGTTTTGTAATATCCAGTCGTGAGTTTTTCATTTCATTCAATTGATTCATTCTTTTACTTGTCTTATTGTGTTTCAAAAAGTGTTTATACTTTCCATTTTTCCTTTATTTTTCTGTAGATTTTCTACGGATACATTATCTCATATTTTATTAAATAATTTTTTCAAATTTGAAACTACTTCTTTTTTATTGTTAAATTTACTTGGAGATTTTATATAAGCATATATATTGTTTTCAATTTCTATTTCACTTTTTTTGTTATTTATACTATCATAAAGAAAATCTGAGAATTTTTCAGGGTTCATCAGTAATTCTATATTTTCTGAGTTTTTTTCGTTAATTTTCAATTTTTTGATAGCTTTTTTTATATTTGCAACAGTATTTAGTATATTTTGCACTTCTTGGATATTATTTGACTTTGATGAAATTGAGGTTTTACCTGATAAAAATCAAAGTAAGTTATTTATTCATCATATATTTAAAATTTTTCAATCATTAAATAATCTAGCAATAGTAATTGTAAGTCAAGTTCACATATTATGACTTGTATCTTCTGAAAGATTATCAGATTTAAATACAAAAGAAGAAAGTGTATCCATATTTTTAATGAAATTTTTGTCATATCCTGCTTCTTTTAGCTTATCAGCTAATTTAGTTCAATTTATGATTTCACTTGAAGATACATTCTCATTCATCTGTTCTTTGACAAAATCTTCTAGTTTTTTCTTTGTATAATTTTCTGTAAATATTTCTTGTTTAAGTTGTTTAATTTCATCTGAAGTTAATACAATTGTTGATGTTTCAAGTAAATTTTTATCTTCTTCTGCTTCAACTAATTCAGTTAAAAATGTAGTAACTTCATCAAGTGGTAATGGTTTATTTCATTCAGCTAAAATTTCTATAGTTTTTTTACTTAGAATTTTTGCTCATAATTGAAAAAGAAAAATATATCATTGTTTTTCAGCTTTACTCATACCTAAAACTTCTTCCTGATAATTTTTAGGAATATTTTTTTTGATAATAGTGTCTAATGTTTCTACCTTTATATTTTCTAGTTCTACTTGAATTCATAGTTTATCTAATTCACTCTTATTTATTCATAATTCAGCTAACTCATTTTTCTCAATTTTTCAGTCTGAATTTTTATCAAATAATTTGAATGGATTTATATTTTCTGTCATTTTTATTTTTTATTTATTTAAAATATCCATTCTATTATAATTAAAAATAAAAATCTGTCAAAAAATGGAGGATTAAAATAAAAAAAAGAATAATATTGTATATAAATTGTTTTGTTTTACCATTTTTCAAGTACATTTAGATTATTTTCCATCTCGTCTTTTTTGAGTTCTTTTTGTTCTACTTTTTTATCTTCTCAATAATTCAATTTTGAATAACTAATTTTAATTTCCCGGTCACTTGGTTTTATTATATTTCTTTGAAAACTTTTTGGAGAGTTTATTATATAAGTTCTAATTAATTTTGCAGCAAAAGGAATAATTTGTAATTCAGATTTTTTAAAAAATGCTATAAATAGAGTAATAATCATTACAGGAGATCAAATTAAAACAGCTGGAACAGTTCATAATCATCATTTTTTCAATCCATTTACAATACCAAAAAATATAGCAAATCATATAGCTATTATAAAAAGTTGCCACATTTTTACTCTAATTGGTCAAATATCAACTCACATATCAAACATTCATGCTTCTACATGTTTTGGAACTATTATTTTATTCATTTTTTGTTAAGATGTTATTATGATAAATCAGTTGTATTCTAATATTTTAATTAGTGAATATGTAAGTATTGCAGATATGATAATTCCTCATATCACTTCTCAAAATGTGTGTCAAAGTCTTTCTTTTAATTTTACAATAACTTTTGGACAATATTCTAATTCAAATATATTTGAAAGTTGATTTCTCATATTATTTATTACTTCAGCATGCTTTCAAGCTTGATATCTTACATTAGCTGCATCATACCAAAACAATATTGAAAATATTAATACAATTGCAAAATTTGTAGAATACATTCAATCTACATAAAAAATACTTACCAATAAACTTGTAGATAATCAGCTATGAACAGAAGGAAATCATCATGCAGTAAATAATTTATCTATAGTTATTTTTTCTCAATTTATCTTATCTATTATTAGTTTTATTATTTGTATAATAAGTCATATAAAAATTGGGATTAGAAAGATAGGTAATTTCATTTTATATTAAAATTATTACTAAACTGTATTTATTTTAGTTAAAAATAAAAAATAGTCAAATGTTTATAAAATGTTGACATCTTTTTTTAAAAACTTATTATATAGATTGTATATTTTATAATATAAATAAAAATAAAAATGAAAAAAATAATATCTATTGTACTGTTTTTGTTTACTTTGTTTGCTAGTGTATATTGAAATACTAGTTTATTAAATGGTACTGCTACTGGTGATAATGTAAAAATGGATTTTTCAGATAGTGATTCATTAGTATGAGTAGAAATTGATGCTTATACTTGAAATATTTGTAATACTTGAAAATCTTGATTTCCATTAACTTGATATGTGAATAGAGAATGAAACTGATTTGTATATTTTTCAGAAGATGATGGAGATGATACAGTAGACACTTGTGTTTCTATTGTTTTATCTGGTAGTGATTTTTATTTAACTTGAGTTTGAGCAACAGATTCTTGAACTTGATATGCAATGCATTTCAATAATATTAAATTAAATTATGATGCAAGTTTACAAGCATACAAGTTTGATGGTGAAGCTATAGATGATGCTTTATGAGCAGTCTCAAACTGGACAGATGTATATGTTACTTGATTAAATCTTATTGATTGGTCTAAAACTATAGTTGATTATAGTGAACTTACTTGATGAAAATATGCAAACTGAACAAGTGGAACAGTAAATATTTTTCTAAAAGATGTTGCTTGAAATCCAGTACATATTGTAGATTCATTAGATATAGAATTGACATCTACTTCATCTGATATAGATGGTTATACTTTTTTAAATACAAATTGAGATAAAAAAGTGACTTTAGATGTAGATACTGATACTTGAGGACTTAAGATTCCTGTTTATATTATAAAAGCAATAAATAATTGAGAAATTGAACTAAAAATTTCATATAAAATTTCAGATACAGATTGAAATACTGACCATACATTAAAATTTGATGATATTGAGTTAAAAAATCCTGTAGAAAAAATGGATATAACTTTTCCTGGTACTTCTATTGTTTGAGTTTTATGAACTTGAGATATAGATGTTTCATATTATGAAAAATGACTTATTGATAATACAACTACAACTTGATATGTAAGTACAGATTCAAAATATACTATTGAAATATCAAATTTTAGTGCAGAAGAATGACAGTTTAATTTATTAGTAAAACCTTCAAATGTAGATGATACTTTATCAAAAGTAGATTCAAAATTTGAAAGTTCTAAATACAATGTTAAATTTGATGAATTTGGTTGAAAAGTAGTAAGTTATGATAAAAATTTTGATGTAGATTTTGTATCTTTTGCAGATAAAAGAGTAGATTATGATAAATCTTTTTCTTGATTAAATCTCTCTTGAATAAGTTATATAGCTTGAAGTGGAAGTATAGATATAAAACCTATATTGAGAGATAAAAATTGATTTAGAATTCCAGATGTGTCATATAATATAAAATTAAAAGATGCTAATGAGTGAAGTGTATATTCAACTTGGGATTGTAATGAAATTCAATGATCATACCAAACAGATTGTACAGCTTTGCAATTTATTTCTAATTCTAATCTGTACTCTTGAAATGTAGATGGTGTACTTTGAACTTCATTTGCTTATGAAGTAGGAGATAGTGACTATAAAAATATATCAATAATATCTTATAAACCTATTACTTGATGAAAAATAGATTTTGAAATAACAGATTTAAAAAATATAAAAACAGATTGGAATTTTACAAATTCTGGTGACTATATTGATTTACCAAGTTTTGATGGAAAAATAGAAAATATTCATTTTTCTCCTTATTTAAATATAAGATTAGCTGGGTTAGATGATGACTTAAATTATGTTGATATAAATAATTCATTACAATTTAAATTAAAAAATATTTTATCCACAGATATAAAGGTAACTTATAATTTAAGCTGAGAAATTACAAAACCAATAGATTGAGTTGAGTTTAGGGAATGATGAAAATTAACTTGAGAAAATATAACTTTAAATTCTCAAGATGAAAAATCTAATTTAGAAGATGTACTGTTTTCATTTGATTATATGTACAATGAAGATGTAAAATTTAATTATAATCATTGACAATATACAATTGATACAAATGATGTAGCTTGAGAATTAGTACTAGTTCCTTGGGATTTTTATTTTAATTTGTGATGAACTTATAAATTTTGATGAGTATATGTTTCATGACTTATAAATAAAATACAAAAATATGCAACTAGTGTAAAAAATTCTATGTGAAAATCTACTAATATGGCTACAAACTTTTCTCACATTTACAATAAATTAAGAAAAAAAGTAGCATTTATTATACAGTGATTAACTGCTGATACTACTTCATCAGAAATTAAATTTAATAAATTAAATTGATGAGTAAAATATTATAAATGTGTTTGAACAAATGAAATGCTAACTATATGAACTTGAACATATCATAATTCTAATTTAGTAATTATTGAAGATTGTAAATTATTTATAAAATGAAATATCTATAAGTGAAATAATAATGATAACCTAGTTATATTTGCCTTTAATTCTAAAAAAAATGAAGATTTAAGAGATTCTAATTTCTTAGAAGAAAAATCAAATATTTATATTGCAGAAAATGTGTCCGATATAGAAGCTGCTTTATTTACAAAATCTTCTATTTTTACTATCGATTGAAGTAAAATTACAGATGTTAAAAATCAAATAAATATGTCAAATAGAATCTATACAGTAAATGATAAACAACTTTATATAAATGGTTCTGTAATGAGTAAAAATAATATTGGTTGATCATTTCTTGTATCTTGAGAAGATAAATTTACAATTTGATCAAGTTTAAAAGTATTTAAAAATTCTTGAATATGGTGAACTTCTA
>Ga0256828_1002363_pt1 | contig 11256 bp, 14 predicted proteins | sample CV88metaG_FD_185993 | JGI IMG/M metagenome (GOLD analysis project Ga0256828, IMG submission 185993) | Hydrothermal vent microbial communities from East Pacific Rise, Pacific Ocean - CV88 | ecosystem: Environmental > Aquatic > Marine > Hydrothermal vents | place: Pacific Ocean: East Pacific Rise... | reverse complement strand
TATTTTAACTTTGCCAAAAATCTATTTTGTTTGGCAAGGTTTGTTCGGGTTGTATGCTGTTTGGTACGTTTTTTATGGCTACTTCTCTTTTTATGTCTTCTTTTTTGAACCTTTTTTCTCTTTACCTTAAGCTGAGGCTTCTTTGGAGGTGTCTTTTTCACTACAGGTGTAGGAAGAGGTAGCACCTCCTCTTTTACAGGTGGCTCCTCTACCTGAGGCTTCTCTTCTACCACAGGCTCTTTGACTGGAGGCTCTTTTGACTCCTCTGGTTTCTCTTCTGGGGCAGGAGGTTCTTCTATGGGCTCCTCTTTGGAGACAATCTCCTCCTCTTGAGGGACAAACTGAGCAAGTGCCATCTCTATCACCTTCTCCTCTTGAGGTTTTTCTACACAAAAGTACTCCATTGAAGGGGTATAGAGATACCAGACAAGTGCCCCTACATACAAGAGGGTTGTTACACCCCACGCAATAAAGTAACGATAGCGATACACTCCCTGCCCTTTAACGTTTAGTGACAATAGAGATGTGTTCAAACCCCTCTACTTTTAAAAAATCTATCACCTCTACAAAGTAGTGAAAAGGTGTCTCTTTATCGGTGTGAATAGCGAGTGTTTGGGTTTGAGGGTCTAACGTAGAGAGTTTTTGCTTAAGTGCTGCTAGAGAGAGGGGTTGGGTGTTAAAGAAGTAGCCCCCCTCTTTTGTGATAGCAATCTTACTATATTGCGTATTTTCTTTCGTTTGGGCGTGTGATTGAGGAAGGTTTAGGTGAATGGTCTGGTTGGTCACAAAGGTGGCTGTTGCCAAGATAATAACAAGGAGTACCAACACAATATCGATAAAAGGTACGACATTCATTTTGTCAAAGCGTTCGCGTTTCATAAATAGAATCCTTTTTGAACAAAGTCCAAAAAGCACTCTTCAGCAGAGAGCTCTCGCAACTGGTTGCTCTTTAGATAGAATCCTTTTCCAACAAAGTCCAAAAAGCACTCTTCAGCAGAGAGCTCTCGCAACTGGTTGCTCTTTAGATAGAATCCTTTTTGAACAAACATCCCACTATTTTGAATCATTAAGAACTTCCCATTGTGCTAAGAGTCTATCGACTTTGGTAAGTAGCGCATTGTAGATGACAGTAGCAGGGATGGCCACTACCAAACCTGCTGCTGTGGCTTTGAGTGCCAAGGCGAGGTGTTTCATCATCTCAGCAGGGTTGAGTGTCCCCTGCTGCTCCCCCATAATATAGAAAGTCAAAATAATCGCAAGTACTGTTCCTAGTAACCCAATGTAGGGCGCATTAGAACCAATAGACGCAAGGGTAGAGAGGTGTTTGGTAAGGTCTAACTCTAACGCCTTTTCATGGTGATAGTCTGACAACACAATAGTACGATAGAAGAGTACTCTCTCAATCGCAAAAACAAAGGTAATGAAACTTAGCAAAATAAGAATTCCTATAATTCCGTAATCTACAATATTTTTTATCTCTTCTATGGGCATCTTCTTCTCTCTTTTTTTAATTATAGTATGAAAGGGCTAAAAGCCTCTTTGCGCCTCTTTCTACTTCTGTAAAAGGAGTTGTTTCTTTACAAAAGGGTCATGGAGTGTCTGACCTTGAAGCATCAACTCTCTCATCTTAGCATACGAAATAGCATCCTCTCCCCTCTTCTCAACAGCAGCAAAACCATACCCCATAGGTGACGCAGCTTTACGGGTGTACCATACCTTCTCAACCTCTATCCACTGATGGGTATCGATGGTTTTGGTAAAGATTCTATCGATATCGGGATGGTGGTTTTCAAGCCAGAGTACCAAACACCCAATATCGTCAAAGAAGAAGGTCTCTCCATCGGTGGTAATAAGCTCCACAAGGTAATTGAGTTGATCAATATTCATATCACATTCAGAACATTGGTACTCTTTGGGTTTTATCTTTAAAGGCTTGTGTGAGCTGTTGCCCTTATAGACATACTTTGTCCCCTCTTCACTTCCCAATGCCAAGAGCAACACCACAATCATAGCACCTACCAAGGCAAAAAGCACCACATTGACTAAAAACTTTTTCATAAAAAAACTCCATTTTTAAGATAATATACCCCAACATAGAGGCTACATAAGAGAACAAACAACAAAGGAAGAAGCCATGACAGCCTCTGTAGTGTTTCTACGCTTTGGTGAAAGAAAACTTGCATTACAACACGGTTTACATTGACAAATACACTCCCCAACAACAACCCCCAAACCATATACCCTACATAGTAGTAGTGAGACTGCAACATACAAAAAGGGCACTTATGCGTTGGTAGCTCGTAGATGTAAGTTCCAAAGAAGTAGACCACACTGTAGTAAGCAAAAAAGGCAAACAGAAGCACCCCAAACAGACTCCATACTACTTTGTGACTCACAATAAGTACCCACAAAAGCACAAACGAGAGGTAAAAGAGAAGTAGAAGTTGTAAGGTATTGAGATGAAAAGGGAGAGCATTCGCACCCCCAACCTGCCCAAATATCACCGAACAACAGGTGACAGGCTTATGGATGTCTATCTGTGTAAAGTAGGCAATATCGAGTCCATACTCTACACTAAGCAATACAAAGATAGCAACAAAAAACCATGTTTTTATGCGAAAATAGGGGTAGTTCTTCTTCTCTAAATCTAACTGATGTAGGGTTACCCAGATGCCTAAAAGTACCAAGGTTATACTCTTTACAAGTAACAAAGGGTTTCCATAGCTGTTGGCTTTAATCACCCCTGCCCCACACATAGCACCAGGGACAATGTCGCTTAAGGTATCGAGCGTATAGACAAAATAGGGAAGCAATCCAAGCTTAATGACTATCATAAAAAGAAGAATGGTCGCAAGAAGATAGGATTGGGTTTCAAGACGAAATTGTTGGGTAGTAAAGGCTTCAAAATCCCACAACTTTAAGAGTCGCAAACTTACCAAAAACCCCAAAAGAAGCAACCCGTAGAGTAGACTCTCACTCAAGAGGTAGACCATCACTTCATGGCTTAGCAACACCTCATTCATTGGACAATCTCTCCACTCTCCATACCAATCACCCTATCGACAAAAGAGAGGTTTTCAAACAGAGGATCATGGGTTGCGACAACAATCGTTTTACCCAACCCCTTAAGGGTTTGTAAAATCTCAATAAACTTCAGACTATTTGCTCTGTCTAAGTTGGCTGTGGGTTCATCACACAAGATGAGTGCTGGGTCATGGACCAATGCTCTAGCAATGGCACATCTTTGTTTCTCTCCTCCTGAGAGTGCCTTTACCTTTTGAGTAGCTTTATGTGTAATGGAGGCGAGTTCCATACTCTTTGAAACACGCGATTGAAGCGTTTCCATTGAGATACCAGCATGGATAAGTGGCACCATGACATTCTCCTCTACACTCAAACTCTCTAAAAGGTTGAAGTGTTGAAAAACAATCCCCACCCCTTTGGCTCTGTAGCGTGAAGCATGTAAATCTGGCAATTTAGAGATAAGCTCTCCATCAACCACTATTTTACCTTGGCTTGGTCTGTCAAGTCCAGCAAGGAGTGAAAGTAGCGTGGACTTTCCACTACCACTTACCCCAAGAAGGGTTACCATCTCCCCTTTTTTAACACAAAAACTCACCTCTTTAAGGGCATCAAAGGCTTGTGATGTACCATCATTATAGGTTTTTGAAACGCCTTGAACTTCTATCATAGCATCGCCTCCTTAGGGGGTGTTACAGCCACACGCCACGCAGGTACCAATACAGCTACCAAAAAAGGAACGGCATACATCAAAAAGAGAGAACCAAGTAAACCAAATGGGATGTAGGGCACAAAGGAGATAGACTCCAAGAGCGTACCACTCCCTAAAAATATCTGACGTAACAGTGGGGCATCCAACAAAAACACATAGCCATACGCCAAGACTACACCTACAAGAAAACTCACACCTACAATGGTCATATTTTCATACAGCTTTAGGCGTAAAATGTCATTAATGCTCCACCCCACAGCCCGTAAGATACCTATCTCTTTACGTTCGGTCGTATAGACCATAGTATAGCGTTGATACAAGATAAGCATAAAAGTAAGCATCGCAACCAAGTAGAGTGCCAAAAAGAGTCCCCCTTTGTAGTTAAAGAGATGGATGTATGCCTCTTTTATCTCTTTTTTGGTCACTACACGTACATCGTAAAACATCCACTGAAGTTTATTTTGAATGGTACGCCACTCAGCATCGTTGGGAACATTAAAGGAGATGTCACTCACCTCTTCAGAGGAGAAGCCAAAAATCTCTTGTGCCAATGCCAAAGGCATAAGTACCATATTGCTTGCTAAAAGGTTGGTATTGTGAGGTAAAACATCTACAATAGCCACCTCTTTAAAGTGACCATTTGGCATCTTAAAATTAAAATGATCACTAAAGTAGTGTCTCTTTAAAAAGTGCTTGACACCCTCCCCTACAAACATACTAGGTTTCGCAAGAAATGCTTGAAGGTTTACCTCATGAAGTAAGGTTGAAATCGCATGGATATTTTGCTCATCAAACATATCGACACCCACCACTAAAAAGGAGTCCCCTTTAGGGGTAAAGTAGTAGCGTCCATAGACACGAGGAACAACCGAAGTCACCCCATTGAGCTGAGAGATTTCATCTATCCAGTCAAGAGGCAAAGGGGCTGGAACACCAGCACGTACACGGCTTACGGTAAAGTCTGGTTCTCCTTGAAGTGTCTGCATCATACTATGTTGTAACGCACTAGAGACAAACAAGACACTGCTTAAGAGAAAAATCATCAATACCGAGATAACCATCGCCCCTATATGTTTACCTTTTTGCTGATAAAGCAGACGTAACAAAAAGTGAAAAAATGGACTACTTCTCATAGACAAAATCCACTCTATTGAGCTCTAACATTTCAGGGTAGGCAGGGTTTAAAGGGGTGGGACGAAAGAGAGAGTGAGGCTGTGTATAGCCTCCTTCCCATACAGGTGTCTTCACGTGACTTAAAGCACTCAGTTGTACTAACGCCTCATAGTCACACTCTTTGTCGTAACTAAAGTAGTGTCCAAAGAGAGCTACTACACCCAAAAACAGCACACCAAGTAAGGTAAAAAGCAAACGATACATTAGTACGCAATACCATCAAGAGCCATAATCATACGATCGGTAATCTCTTCAAAACGTACAAGACGCTTCCCATGATGCTCTGCTAAAAATACCTCAGCTTTTTCTCTGCTTTTAAATGGAATAAGCTCATGCCCCATAGGTCCATAGACATCCGAGTCTAACACATAAAATGCCTCTTTTGCCCCTATCGCTTCTAGCGTGTAGTAGTCACTTACCATCATTTTAGAAATAGCCTTACGCGCATAAGGAAAATCTCCATCAAAGATATAGTACTTCATCATATCTTTCACCCCATCAAAGTAGTAGTTTCTCTCTCCTACTCGCATAAAGGTTGCCCACTTAGGGTACTTGGAGACATACATCCCACATACAGGACACTTCTCCTCTTTACCCACATGAATATGTTGATGCTTCTCTTCAGAACGCCCCCCTGCTTGTATCGCATAGGCAACAGCTTGACGTTGGCGTCTATTGAGCTTAGTACACGCCCCAGATTGAGCAATCTGTTCCATAAGTGTGGTGAGTGAAGCATCAAAAGAGGGAAGTTTCTCTTTGTGACATAGCACCTTGATAATACGCTCCCCTTTTTTGACAGCAGCAGCATGCTCTTGCGCAAACATAGCCTCTGTACCAAAGAGTAACATACCCCCTAAAAGTGCCAATACATAATGCTTCATTCAAACCTCTTTTCTATCTATTTTTTAAGTAGAGCCCAACAGCTTGAAGCTGTTTACCATTGAGTGACTTACAGAGTTTAAACCCACTTACAAAAGCTTTTGCATCGGCAACAGAGTCAAAGACTTTTGTCGTAGGCTGACACATTTTACTATAGATCTTTTGACCTTTTTGTGCCATCATCTTCTGCTTTTTAGCAATCATCTTACGCTCTTTTTCAAAGTCCTTTTTCGCTATGGCCAAAGCTCCTTGAAAGTCCATGATTGTACCACCATTCTTCTTGGCAAAGGCTTCAGCATCGCTACGCTTCAAAAAGGCATACTTACTCACCATTGTCATCGTACCTTTTTGCTTACTCCCTACCACATAAAACGCCTCTATCGCAGGAATAAATTGTAGTGTCTTTGTATCTACCACTTCAATATGGTCTACTTTTTTCCCTTGGTTTAATACATCTACCAAACAGTGAAGCGAACAAAACTGCTCACTATTTCCATCTACCTGTGCCGCATGGTTTGTCTTAAAAAACATAGCCAGAGTCATACCACACTCAGGACAGAAATGCTTGGCATCACCTTTTTGTACAATAGAAGCTTTCTCTAGAGGAACCGACTGAAAAAGTTTCATCATCTTCTTAGGGGTATGTTGGGGTGTCGTCTCTGCGTAGAGTGCCCCTAGTGCCATGCTCCAAACCAAAAGTAGGGTTGCTATTTTTTTCATATTGTATCCTTTCATTTCTATCGTATATTATAGTAAGCTAGTGTTAAATCAGTGTTAAATAGACAGTAGTACCCACCCCTTTTTCAGAAGCAATCTGTATCTCAATATCTTCACTGTCACAATAGGCTTTCACCAGAGCCAAACCAATCCCCTCACCCTCTGTTTTTCCATCGGCTTGGTAGTAACGCTCATAGATGCGTAGGAGTTGTGTCTCATCCATCCCAATACCCTCATCACAAATCTTCAAACACCCCTCTTCAAACACTACAGAGATAGAGGCATCTTTAGAGGAGTACTTCATCGCATTCATCAAGAGGTTGTCTAGCATCTTCTCAAAACCTATTTTGTCAGCAAAGTAGCTCTCATGCGACACCTCTACTACAAACTTGTTTCTCCCAAATGCACGAAATGTCTCCACCCGTTGAGCTACCACCTCATCGAGAAAAAAGTGCTCTTTCTCTATGGGATGTATCTCTTTTTTGATGCTATAGACCAACTCTTTGTAGAGTCTCTCCAGACGCAAAGAGGCATCTTCTATTCTGCCTATACGTGTTAACAACTTCTCCTCTTCAAGACGCTTCTTTAGCAATGTGGTGTTGGCACGAATGGTCGCAAGAGGGATGTTAAGCTCATGTAAAATCTCTGAACTTAGATGGGAGAGGTTATGGTCAAGTTTCTCTTTAGGGGCAAGAAGATGAGAGGAGATAATCACCCCCCAACCTCCTGCTAAAATCAATACAAAAATAGACGCAATCAAGAAGTTTGTCTCAGAAAAACCCTCATTTTTTAAAAACCAATAGAGGAAACTCAAAAGCATCGCAACACTTCCAAAGTAGCCCAAAGTGGCTAAAAAAGTCTCCTTCTTCATTGTACTATAGCACCCATTTGTAGCCAATACCTCGTATATTTTCTATCTGCTTAGGAAAGTACTTTTTTAGCTGGGTAATGTAGACACGCAACGCACCATCACTCGCTTGTTGTCCTGCTGCCCAGAGGTGACTCTTAATCACCTCTGCACTCAACACTTCCCCTTGTGCCTCTACCAACAAGATGAGCAGCTCCACTGCCTTTTGTGTTATCTCAAGAGGAGTATTCTCTTTTCCGTAGAGTCGTTTCTCTAATCTATCGAGCAGATACTCACCTAGAACCATACGTGATTGTCGCGATTGTCTACGTAAAAGTGCCCCTATACGACACAAGAGTTCATCTAAATCAATAGGCTTTTTCATATAGTCATCTCCCCCCAACGCAAACCCCTCTTGTAAAGAGGCGCTATCGTCACGAGAAGTCAAGAAAATCGTAGGTGTCATATCGCCACTTTCACGTAACTTTTTAAGTAGCTCAAACCCACTCTCATAGGGCAAATTGACATCAAAGAGGTACAAGTCATACCTCTCTTCATAGGTCGCATCAAGGACAGAGTAGGGGTCAAGAAAACAAGTAACTACAAACCCCTCCTCCTCTAAAAAGTCTTGAAGCGTCTCATTAAAGAGCATGTCATCTTCAAGAAGGAGTATTTTAAGTGACATCTTCACTCCCTACATCGACATCCCACCATTGACCTTAAGTGTCTCACCTGTAATGTATGAAGCATGGTCAGAGAGTAAGAAAGCCACAGCATCGGCCACTTCACTAGGGTTTCCAAAACGTCCCATAGGAATTTTGGCAGTAAATGCTTCTTTTACCTCATCTCTCAATACCTCTGTCATCTCAGTCGCAATAAACCCTGGAGTAATCGTGTTGTAACGTATGCCAGAAGTCGCTGCTTCAATCGCAAACGATTTTGTCATCGCAATCGCACCACCCTTAGATGCCGAGTAGTTGGTCTGCCCAGCATTACCAGTCTCCCCTACAATAGAGGCGATGTTTACAACAGAACCAAAACGCTTTTTACGCATCACCTTTAACGCCTCTCTACACCCAATAAAGGTAGAGGTAAGGTTCGCATTAATCACATCCATAAACGCTTCTGTTTTCATACGCATTGCCAAACCATCTTTGGTAATCCCTGCGTTATTTACAAGGTAGGAGAGCGCTCCATCTTCTGCGACTATCTGCTTCATCGCAGCAACAAATGCCGCTTCATCACTCACATCAAACCCAATCGTCTCAGCCTCTCCACCTGCAGCCTCTATGGCATCTTTTACAGCTGTTGCTTCTGCCTCTCCTGAACGGTAGTTTACCCACACCTTTAAGCCCATCGCAGCCAATCCTTTAGCAATCTCTGCCCCAATTCCTCTACTCGCACCCGTTACAAGTACATTGTTTCCTGAAAATTTCATAGTCTCCCTTTAAGTATTTTAAAAATTATACACAAAATGTGTTAAATGAGTGGTGCATCCATCTCTTGAGGAATCTCTAACCCCATCAACTTTAGTACACTAGGCGCAACATTGTTCAAGCCACACCCCTCTTTAAGCGCCTCAACACCCTCTGCCAAGACAAAACACCACACCTCACCTACGGTATGGTTGGTTAAGACATTCCCCTCTTCATCTCGCATCTCTTCACAGTTTCCATGGTCTGAGGTGAGTACCACATTGTACCCCTCCTCTTTAGCCTTTGCCAAGATGAGCCCTAGTTGCGTATCGACAGCATTGACAGCTTCACACGCTGCTTCGTAGTTACCTGTATGCCCCACCATATCGCCATTGGCAAAGTTCACCACAATCAAATCGTACGCATCATCCATCGCCTTACGTACAGCCTCACCCACTTGTGGCGCAGACATCTCTGGTTGCATATCGTAGGTTTTTACATCGGGGCTTGGTATGAGTACACGACTCTCACCCTCATAAGGTCTCTCAATCCCACCATTAAAGAAAAAAGTCACATGGGCGTACTTCTCTGTCTCTGCTGTATGGAGTTGGCGTAACCCTGCGCGCGAGACCACCTCAGCCAACGTATGCTCAGGGGCAACCTTCTCAAACAAAATAGGGTAGCTAAAGTTTGCGTCATACTGTGTCATAGTAGCAATGTGTAGAGGTACAAAAGTACGCTCAAACGCACTAAAGGTTTCACTCCCCAACGCAGTCGTAATCTCCCTAGCTCTGTCAGAACGGAAGTTTGTCATAATCACAACATCCCCCTCTTTAAGCCCCTCATACCCCTCAAAAGCGACAGGTTCTAAAAACTCATCAAACACCTCTTTCGCATACGAGGCATCGACATACTCTCTAGGGCTCAACGTTGTCTTAGGAGAGGCTAACGCAATGGCACCATACCCCTTTTCTACCCTCTCCCAACGGTTATCTCTGTCCATCGTGTAGAAACGTCCTCCAAGCGTAGCAATAGAGATATCCTCATCACATATCGCCTCTATCTGCTCAATATAGACTTTTGCCGAGGTAGGACTCACATCACGCCCATCGGTAATGAGGTGCAAAAATACCCGTTTGTTACGTGCTTTTGCCAAACGTGCCAACCCTATGGTATGCGCAATATGCGAATGCACACCCCCATCGGAGAGTAGCCCCACAAGATGGACACACTCCCCCTTAGCAAGGGTAGCATTGAGTGCTTCATTTCGCTCAATACTCCCATCTTCTAGTGCCAAAGAGATCTTGACCAAGTCTTGGTACAACACACGCCCACTTCCAAGTGTCATATGCCCCACTTCTGAGTTCCCCATCTGCCCCTTGGGAAGACCAACACTCAACCCATGAGTAGAGATAAGCGTACGAGGTGCCTCTTTAAAGAGCCTATCGTAGGTAGGTTTTACAGCATCTTTAAAGGCGTTACAACTACTATCGGGTTTACACCCAATTCCATCGGTAATAATTAAAATCGTTTTCTTATTTTCCATACACAACTCTTTCGTAATATTTATTGAAATAATAGTAAAATAAACTTTCCAAATCATTAAAAGAAAGAAAATATATGTTATATGCACTCTCAGACTTTTTAAACATTCACCTCTTTACCTACATCTCTGTACGTGCAGGGTTTGCCTTTTTTATCGCCTTTTTACTCACCCTGCTTGTGATGCCAAAGTACCTCGCATGGGCGATCTCAAAAAAGGCAAATCAGCCCATTAGTAAGTATGTCCCAGCCCATGAGGGTAAACGACACACCCCTACCATGGGAGGGGCTATCTTCCTCATCGCCACCCTTATCTCGGCACTTATCACTACCGATTTGGGCAATGTCTATATCTGGGGAGGTATCATCACCCTTGTAGGCTTTGGATTGGTAGGATTCCAAGATGACTTAGGAAAAGTCATCTCCAAAGACAACCTAGAGGGGCTTAGTGCGCGTGGGAAGATGGGGCTTTTAGCTATCATCGCAGCCATTGTCACTGCCCTCATCGTCTACAGTGGTTTCTCCACAGAGTTCTACATCCCTTTTTACAAAAAACCCCTCTTTGACATGGGCTACTTTGCCATAGGCTTTTGGGTACTGGTCTTTCTTGCCACCACCAATGCCGTCAACCTCACCGATGGACTCGATGGACTCGCAACCGTTCCCTCTGTCATTGCTCTTTTTACCCTTGGTGCCATTGTCTATGTGACAGGACACGCCATCTTCTCTGGCTACTTGCTTGTTCCAAACATCAAAGGGGTAGGGGAAGTAATGATACTCGCTTCAGCCCTCGCAGGAGGACTCCTTGGCTTTTTATGGTACAACTCCTACCCAGCTGAAGTCTTTATGGGAGACACAGGAAGCCTCGCCATTGGAGGCTTTTTAGCCTACCTTGCCATCTTAGGTAAAAGTGAGATTCTCCTCATTCTCATTGGACTCATCTTCGTCAT
>Ga0256828_1002362_pt1 | contig 11263 bp, 11 predicted proteins | sample CV88metaG_FD_185993 | JGI IMG/M metagenome (GOLD analysis project Ga0256828, IMG submission 185993) | Hydrothermal vent microbial communities from East Pacific Rise, Pacific Ocean - CV88 | ecosystem: Environmental > Aquatic > Marine > Hydrothermal vents | place: Pacific Ocean: East Pacific Rise... | reverse complement strand
ATAAGGTAGAGACTCAAAGCATCAATGGGTTGCTGGTTTATCTGCTCTAACACCACCTCGTGTTGTATCTTCTCATAGAGAAAATCTATGGGTTCATTGGGGTTAAAACTTAGGTAACGTTTTAAAAAAAAGTCTGCTATAAAAAGGATAAAAGCTTCACCATTAACAGTTAAAGAAAAATCTTGCCGAGAAGAGCCATAGATGGTTATGCTGTTCTCTTTTAAAGTTTGTGAGCTGTTATCAACACGATTCTCTATCTGAACCGTTCCATGCTTGACCACCACCAGCATAAGCATTCGGTCTAGGTTTTTTAGCTCTATGGTTTTGCTTCTATTTTTTAGTGATATATCGTAAAAAAAGATACCGTTTGAGATGTCAACTTTACTTACACCATTAGACAACTCTTCCATCTGATATCGTTGGGTTGGGGTGTTGAAAAACAGACTCTCCATTTTGAATGTATCCTCTTTTTAATGCTCTGTCATATTTGGTTTTGATGTTTGACATGGTCAAACCTACTCATTTATTTTTGTTGGTTGTTTTGACGTTTGAGATGGTCAAACCTACAGGTGGTAATATTCTCGAACACGTCGTTCAAAATCTTCATCACTCAGCTCTCGCCTCATGGGTATAAACTTACTGGCTTTTTCACCCACCGTGGCACGAGCTGGGAACTTTTCATTTTCTATAATGTCTAAAATCATCTCGGCAACTTCTATAACGTCATTTCCAGCATTTATCTGTTCGACTATGTTGGGTGCCAAATTGGCAACCATATCTGCATAAGGTGAATACTCATCAAAAGTCTCTAAATTGGTCACCAAATTTGACCTTGCAAACTCTGTATCAAAAAAACCGGGCATAACAGAGTGAACTCTTATGTTAAAATCTCTTAGCTCATAACGCAAAGAGTCGGTAATGCCTTCAACTGCATATTTACTAGAGTTGTACATGGTGAGCAAGGGTAAGCCAATTTTGCCAAGAAAGGAGCTAATATTTATAATAACTCCTGACTGCTCTTTTCGCATAAGAGGAATAACTGCTTTACAGACACGTAGCACTCCAAAAACATTGACATTAAACTGGTTGAACATCTCCTCTTCATCTAACGCTTCTACTGTTGAAACGAGACCATACCCTGCATTGTTTACCAATACATCTATTTTATCTATGTTTGATATAGCTTGTTGAATACTTTGCGTATTGGTAATGTCCAACTCAACAACATGAATATTTTTTGATTGTATATCGTAGAGTTTAGAGGGTGTTCGTGTTCCTGCATAGACCATGTAGCCTTTTTCTGCCAAGTATAGAGCCGTTGCCCTACCCATACCTGAACTTGCACCAGTAATGAGAACCACACTTCTGCTGTTTGCTTGTATCATGTAACAATTATAATATTTTATTTATTGAGAAGTTGTGATATGAATCAATTTGAAAAGAAGATAGGAGCTACAGAGTAACCCCTAAGTATTAGACTTCTTGCAAAACTCTATAAATGATTATATTGTTTCGCAAGAAGTCTATTATAGTTTATTAACAGGCGATTGGTCCAGAGTAAGGCATACTCTCTGCGTCGGGAATGTCTTCTCCATTATAAGGTAAAAGCTCTGCTGCTGGTAACCCATCATAAGTACAACCCTCTCCTTTTGTTATCTCTTCTTCTACATTTTGGTCAATATTTGAGACCCAATCATTGTCCATTTTTTCAAATTTTGTCATTGGTTCAATAGGTAAAATATCTCCTCCTGCAATAAGTACAAATGTTAAAGAGATAAATAAAGTTATAGTTTTCATGATATTTCCTTTTTTAACATAAATTATTATTTTTTATGTTTTTTTGTTAGTATTTTATCAGTAATTACTTAAAGTTAATTTAATTATTAAATTATTTATACTTATAATATATATAATATTTACTTATTATTGACCAAAATCAATTTATCTCTTTAATTAATAAGATAAAATCTCTCTTAAATACCTTAGGAGAATTTATATGCGTCTACTTATAAGCCTAATGGCTCTCTTATCCATGCAACTGTCTGCTGTTAATGACACATCTACATGTAAAGCTTGTCACCCCACTATTTATAATGAGTTTCAACAATCATTCCATAAAAAATCTACAATAAAAGAAGATAAAGTACACAACGCTGTTTGGCAAAAACATCCTGCTAAAGCCAAAGGTAAATATAAGTGTGCCAAGTGCCATACTCCTGAATCTAAAAAAGCAGAAGCACATCAAGGTATTACCTGTATCTCCTGCCATACCATTACAAAAGTAGAAGAACATTCAAAATCCAATAAAAATATTTATGAAGCTAAAAAGAGAACATTCTACTCAGCTCAAAAAGGTATGGAAGATAAAAAAATAATTTATAAAGAAGAGAGTTCATGGCTAGGATTAGTTACCAAGACAACAGGCTCCCCCTATCATGATATTGACTATAGACACAAAGATTTTTATACAGGCAATGTCTGTATGGGCTGTCACTCCCATAAACAAAATGGAAAAGGTTTTAATGTATGCCAAACAGATGCAGAAGGAGCTAAAGATACCAAGAGCAACTGTATTAGCTGTCATATGCCTAAAATAAAGGGGAGTGCCACCACCATTAGAGAGAGTAAAACTCATGCTTTTCATGGATTTGCAGGAGCAAGAAACAATCCAAAAATGTTAGCAAAATATGTAGATATTTCCTATAAAAAAGGGGCAAAAAACTTTAGCATAACTGTGGAGAACAAAGCACCTCACAACCTGCTAACTCACCCTCTTCGTGTGGTACAACTTAAAACCATACTCAAACGAAATGGCAAATCTATACCACTAAAAACAGAAACATTTGTAAAAGTTATAGGAACCAACAACAAACCCTCTATGCCATGGTTGGCTACACAAGTGGTGAAAGACAACATGATAAAAGCCAAGGAAAAAAGAGTAGTAACCTTTGAGAAAGAGCTACAAAGTGGTGATGAGATAAGAACCACATTGGGCTTCTATATAGTTAATCCAAAAGCAGCCCCAAAACTTGGACTAGAAAATGAGAAATCATTAACCAAATTCACAACCTTAAAAGATGTTTACTTTACGGTTAAGTGATAGATTTAAAAATCTTGATTGCTATCAAGCTTTTTATAAGTTCTTATAATTATAATAAGATAAATTAATAAATAGGAGACAATATGTCTGAATTAACAAAAACTGAATTAGAAGTGATGGGTGCAACTGTACCTTTTTATACATATACCATAGAAGATACGCAATACTTTGAGTTCGATACTTCAAAATGTGGACCACCAGACCCAATGGTAAATGCAATGGCTGGTTTAAAACTGATTGACTCTTCTAACAAAAAATTGGTGATGATTAACCACAAATTTCCTGGTGGGCTTATGGGTAAGATTGGTGAAAATTATAGTCACGAAAAAGAAGAATTGCCTGATGGTAATGTAAAGATTATTTTCTCTTACGTCGCAGGAGAAAGTGAAAAAGCTGACCTAACTCAAAACTCTTGTGCTGGGTAACAACTAATGACTCCTATATCTAAAGATTTTGCACCACCACTAAAACTGGTCGCTCCTTTTTTTAAAACGGGGGTCATCTTTTACCTAATTGCCATGATGGCACTACTTGCTTTTTCAGCAACATTTAGCTATCAAGAGATGGCAGTAGCAGGTTGGGTTCACCTCTTCTTGCTTGGTTTTGTTATGGTCATCATCTTTGGTGCCATGGCACAGCTTATACCTGTAGTTTTAGAGGTAGGACATGCCATTGTAGACCTCTATTATGTCATTTTACCTCTACTTGTTATTGGTACACTCATGATGATAAGTGGTTTTTGGATAGAACCTGCACTACTTCCTTTTGGAGGTTTATTGGTTTTGGTCTCCATGATTACTTTTGCCATAGAAGCTTTCGCTACCCTTAAAAAAGCAGAAATAAAAACCCTAACAGTGAAAACTGTTGCCGTAACAAATGCCTATCTTTTACTGGGTATCTTAACAGGGTTTGCCATAGCCTTAGGTTTAAGTGGTGCCATCTCGATTGATGTGGACACCATGCTGAAAGCCCATGTTTATGCTGTACTTGGTGGGTTTGTACTGCTTACCATTATGGGGCTTTCTATGACACTTATACCTATGTTCTCACTGGCACATGGCTTTGATGAAACCCCTGTAAAAAGAGGTTTTAACCTAGTCGCTATTGGTGTGGGGATTGTATTTATTTCAGCCCTCATAGGTTTAGAGTTTATGCAGTGGTTAGGCTACCTTGTAACTTTGGTTGGTGTAGTTTTTTATATTTACCAAATCTACATCATCTACAAACTCACCGTCAGAAAAGATATGGATATTTGGGCAAAATCAATGCTATTTGGATTTACAACACTTATCCTCTCACTTACCTTAGGTGTTGTCTACCTTTTAGGAGCATCTGAACCTTGGCTACATACCTCTGTATGGTTTTTTATGTTAGGGTTTATAGGATTTCTTATCAATGGTCACCTCTATAAAATAGTACCTTTTCTAGTCTGGTTCGAGCGTTTCGCTCCACTGGTTGGAAAAGAAAAAGTACCAATGCTACATGAGATGTATCCTAAAAAGAAAGCAGATATGATGTTCTGGTACTCTTCAGGTGGTACCATTTTAGGGGGTATTGGACTGTTGGTTCAAAACGACTTTCTATTCCATGCAGGTGCTGGTTTTATGACCGTAGGTGCATTTTTCTTATACCTCTCCATGACAGAAATGCTAGGATATGGAGACAAATAACTGGTAGGGGCGACCTCCGTGTCTGCCCATTTATAGATAACAAAGGAAATAATATGTGTGAAATAACAAAAGAACAAGTCTTCGATGCAGTAAGTACAGTAATTGACCCAGAAGTTGGGTTTAACCTCGTTGAGATGGGATTAATATACGATGCCATCATAGAAGAGAGCTGTAACGTAGTAGTAGTTATGACCCTATCAACCCGTGGTTGTCCCCTACACCAAATGATAAAAACATGGGTACAAGAAGCCGTAGAAAAACTCGATGGTGTTGGTGTAGTAGAAGTAGATGTCGTATGGGAGCCAGAGTGGAACATCTCAATGGCTGACGACAATGTAAAAGAGGCACTTAATGGTGGAATGCCTAGTTAAAAATATAATCATAACATAATAAAATATTTAAAATATAAAAATATTTTATTAATTTAAAAATAGGTTACAATTCTCTACAAAAGTAGTCTCTTCTATGGTTAAGAAGAGACTACATAACTCAAAAAACATCTTAAATTTTCTATAATAAAGCTTTACTATAGGGAGATAACTATGTTTAAAACACCACTATTAATTCTTACTTTTTTTATATTACTTTTTACAGGATGTTCATCTCATTTAACTAAAAAAAATGTACAGCTTTCTTCAAGTAAAATCTATGCTATTGGTTCATTTTGGAACTATACAGAAACCCCTATGGCTGGACTTCGTGCTGCCAGTATTGTTGAGAGTGTAGCAACCCAAAAAGGCGTTAAACTCTATTCACTCACTCAAGGAAGTGATGAGTTAGCAGAAAATAACAATAAACTTAATTTTCTTAAAAAAGAGATGGAACGTGCCAAAGCCCTAAAAGCAGACTATCTCATTACGGGTGAAGTACAAGAGTGGCGATACAAAACAGGGATTGATGGGGAACCTGTAGTTAGCTACACCATTAAAATTATTCAACTTAACGATGGAAGTACTCAGTTTAATGGAGTCGGAGCCAAAAGTGGTTGGGGACATAAATCTATAGGTATTGTGGCACAAGAAATAGCACAAGAGCTTTTACCTACTTTTATACCATAAATCATGACACTTAAAAAGCGTTCCGTTCTACTTCAAGCCGTTGAAGTTATCAGCATTGTAGCGATTATTTTAATTGTTGGGTATTTTACTAATAACCGTGACCCTCTAATGGTACACCAACAATTTAGTTTTCTTATCTTTTGGTTGGCGATTATTACCCTCTTCTATGGTCTAACCATGGGCTTACTAATGTGGCTTAGTTTTGCTATCGCTACAACTTACTTCTATAGAAATGACCCTATTTTTGTGAGCATACTTTTAGAAAACCTTGCTTTTGTTTTTCTTTTTGGTCTTTTTTTCTCTAATTTACATAAACAAATAGAAAACTACCATATTAAAACCAACTATCTTCGTTTACGCCTCAATGAGCTTAGCAGTGCTTTTTTTACACTAAAAATTTCTCATGACAAGCTAGAGTCTATTTATATTACTCAACCAGCATCTTTTCGTTTTGTTATTTCAGATGTACTAGAAAGTTGTGAACATAACACTCCTGAATTGAGTGCTAAAAACACCCTAAAAGTACTTAAAAAGTTCTTTGCTGTCAACGCTGCTATGATATGGCGTGTCAAAGGCAATAAATTGGACAGATGCTTCTATGCCATCGGTGACATAGAGCAAGAGATTAACTCCAAAGATAAACTTTTGCAGGATGCCATAGAGACTAAACGCCCCATCTATCTTAAAGACTTAGAAGATAAAGAGCAAACCTCTTATATATATACTGTACCTTTTTTAGACAAACGTAATAATATAGTTGCCCTTTTAATTGTAAAAGAGATTCCTTTCCTCTTTTACAACGAAGATACTTTACTAAAAATCAATGTGGTCTTCAATTATATCTGGACAGAGTACAAAAAACGGGCTTCCCTTGATAAAATACGCTTCAATAAAAAAGAGTCCATATCACTCAAAAATGATTTTCATGAGCGTCAAGATGTTGTTGATTTTAAACTTGAAGTGGCACGATTAAATAATCTTTTAGAAGGATTTAACATAGAGAGTAGAATCTATGTTCTCTATACACAAAGTATTCATGTCGATGGGGAAATGAGAGATTTTTTCTATATTAACAAAGAGCTAGAAGTACTTGACCTTTCCATCGCTATCACTTGTGGAAAAAATCATATACACCTTATTTTGTTTCCGTTTCTCTCAAAGGCAGGTTTTTATCAAAAGTCAAAAACCATTGAAGCAGAACTTAAACACCAAATTGGAGAAAAAAGTTACAAGGAAGTAAGCATTAAAAATACCAGTATTAAGAACTTTAACCAACTGTTGGAGGAGTTTAGCTGTGATAAATAACATCAATCTAGAACTGATTACTTCAACACTTAGTCAAACAAACAATACAGAACAGATACTTCTTTTTGTTCTTATTGTTCTCTCTATTTGGTCTATTTTTTCTCTCTTAATTGTTCAGTTTTTACCTAGACGATACAAACAACATAAAATAGAAATTTTTCTATTTTTTACCCTTTTTAATGTAGCACTACTTTTTACAGGAGCCATACTAACAGTTATTATGTTGCTCTTTGGACTGGCATGGGCAACCCACCGAGTTAGTCGCCCAACCTATGAAACAATTTATTTTCAAGAAAAGCTCTCTGATTTTCCAATGGTAGAGAGTAAGTTTCATGAAGGAATTTTAGCATTGGAGACCAATAATTCCCAAAACATAAGCAGTGATGAAAAAATAAAGTCCCTAAAAATACTTTTTGATAGCCATGCACAAAACAATATAGGACAGATACAAAAGTTTCTCTCAGACAGCTCAGATGAGACACGACTCTATGCTTTTGCACTCATCTCTACCTTTGAAAAAGAGCTCAACAGTAACCTCAAAAGTGTTCAAGAAAAACTTAACAAAACAGAAGATGCCAAACGGGTTGAACAATACCGTTTTGAACTGGCACAAACCTACTGGCAATTTATCTTTCATGGTGTTGCAAATGAACAGTTAACAAGCTTTTATACGGAGAAGATTGAAGAAGTTCTAAAAGAAGTTGCTAACAATAAAAATGCCTTTGTTCTACTGGGAAAAATAAAAATATTTAACAAAGAGTATGACAAAGCAGAGCAACACTTTTTAAAAGCAATTGAACTTGGTACCCCACCCAATGCATTGGCTACCTTTTTTGCAGAAATCAAATATGGTCAGCAGAAATTCAATGAAGTTTCACAATATATTTTAGAAGATGAGTTTAACATCGACCTAAGACTTAAACCTCTTATCAGCGTATGGAGAGCTTCATGAAAATAGTACTGGATAAAGGAGAGTTTGATATTCTCATTCCCTGTGAAGGGACTTACCCTTATGTTCGGGGTGGTGTCTCCTCATGGATTGCACAACTTATTACAGGTTTACCTCAGTACCGTTTTGGTATTGCATTTTTAGGAAGTCAACAGAGTGACTACTCAACAGAACCTCTCTACCCTTTTCCTGAAAATCTTTGCTACATGATTCAAATTTTTATGTTTGATGAAGAGGAGCAACCAGCTATAAAAAAGATGGATGGTCAACCAAAAGATATGGAGCAGATAGAACAACTCTATAACTGGTTTAAAAATAAAGGAGAAAAAACCCCATTTCCAGAGGCAGTAAAGAACTTAGATTTTTATCTTAATAACATAAATGAATCAAGCTTTCTCTACAGCCGTGAAGCTTGGTACTTTATTAGCAATAAAAACAGTGACAACTGCCCAAATACCTCCTATCTAGATTACTTTTGGAGTGTGCGAAGTATTCACATTCCCATTTGGAAAATGGCAAAACTGGCTAAAGTATTACGACATAAAGGGCGTGTTATTCACTCTCCCTCTACAGGTTATGCTGGTTTTTTGTCAACACTTATTTCACATGACACAAACAAACCCTTTATATTAACTGAGCATGGTATTTATACCAAGGAGCGAAAAATAGACCTCATTTCTAGCTCATTGAGTCTCTACCGAAAGCCTGAACTTTTTAGAGAGTCAGCTGAAGAAAACTACGTGCAGGGTATGTGGGTACGCTTTTTTGAAGGTATTGGAAAAATGAGCTACAGCCGTGCAAACCCTATTTTATCACTGTTTGGAGTTGCAAAACAGACGCAAATTGCTTATGGAGCAGATGAAACGCGTTGTACAGTCATCCCTAATGGAGTCGATATTGAAAAACTTGGTGCCACACTCCCAAATAGACCAAATGGAGTTCCAAAAGTCATTACACTTATTGGACGGGTGGTCTCTATAAAAGACATCAAAACTTTTATTCGTGCCATTCGTGTAACAGCCAACACCATTCCTGAAGTGGAAGCATGGATAGTAGGACCAGATGATGAAGAAGAAGAGTATGCTCAAGAGTGTCGAGAGTTAATTAATATTTTAGATGTAGAAAAAAATATTAAGTTCTTAGGCTTCCAAAATATTGTTGATATTTTACCTCAAAGTGGGCTTTTAACGCTTACCTCCATTAGTGAAGGTATGCCACTGGTTATACTAGAAGGGTTTGCAGCAGGAGTACCTTGTGTCTCTACTGACGTTGGTTCATGTAGTGAGCTAATTTATGGTGGAGAAGATGCTGAAGACCAAGCCTTAGGTTCAGCAGGAGAGGTATGTGAGATTGCCAATGTAGGACAAATAGCAGATGCTTACATTAGCTACCTAAGCGATGAAAAAAAATGGAAAAAGGCACAAGAAGCAGGACTAAAAAGAGTCAAGCAGTTCTATACCCAAGAGATTTTTTTAAAGAACTATCAAGAAGTTTATGAAAAAATTTTTGAAAAGGTGGAGTCTTAATGGCAGGAATAGGATTTCAACTCAGACAGACACTAGAAGCCAAAACACTGACCTCTGTTTTTAAAGCCTTTGGACATTCAGCCATCTTAAGCAGTGGTCCATGGGTTATTTCGATGGTCATTATCTTAGGCATTGGATTGGTTAACATCTATCTATTTGATAGCAAAGAGGGGGACAACATGATGTTACAATCCTCCGTAACCTACGTTTCTGCTCTGGCTATCAGCTCCATCTATACAGGATTTTTTCAACTCCCCTTTACACGGTTTATTGCCGATAGAATCTATGAAAAACGTTACTACTTGGTACTACCTAACTTCCTAGGTATTCTTATAGTAGTCTTTTCATTAGGCATGGTCATAGGTCTCATACTGGGTATTAATATTTTTGACACGCAAAGCAATCTCTTTGTACTGCTCTACTCTACTCTTTTTGTTGTACTCAGTGGGGTCTGGATGGCAAATATCTTGGCAGCAACTCTAAAACTCTATAAACTGGTTATTCTCTTTTACCTTTTGGGCTACCTAAGCATCTATTTTGTAGCTATTTGGCTTACAAAATATGGAGTGATAGGGCTACTCGTAGCTTTTGTGGTGGGAAATTCTCTGCTCTTTTTTCTACTCTTTTTAGGAATTGTCTTTTACTACCCTTCATCCAATGAAAAAAATAAAAAATTTATACGTTTTGATATGTTTACCCAAACCTTTGGTAAGTTCTACTGGAAACTTGCATGGTCAGGAATGTTTTACAACATTGCCATCTGGATAGACAAAGCCATTTTTTGGTTTACACCAATCATTGGTTATGTGGTGATTGATGGTCTACACGCCTCTATGATTTATGACTTTCCTATCTTTTTAGCCTACCTCTCTATTATTCCAGGTATGGCTGTGGTCTTCTATCGGCTAGAGGTTGATTTTGCATCATCATATGAAAGCTTCTACCGTGCCATTAATAACCATGGAACCCTACGTGAGATAAAACGTCATAAACAAGGGATGATTGATGCCGTCAAAATAACCATTAGAGAGATTTTATTTGTTCAAGGAATGTTCAATATTTTTCTCTTTTTAAGTGCTGAACAGCTCTTTGAATTACTTATGTTACCAAAACTCTATCTACCTCTATTTTATGTTGATGTGATTGGGGTTCAATTACAATTAGGGTTCATGTCCATTTTGGCATTTCTCTATTACTTAGACCGACAAAAAGAGGCATTTTTTTATACCCTTGCGTTTGTACTGCTTAATGCTCTGCTCACTTGGATTTCTATTGAATTAGGTCCTTACTTTTATGGTTATGGATTCAGTGTCACACTGCTTATTTTGTTTGTGGCAAGTATTCAAACCCTCAATGCTATTTTACAGGAGTTAGACTATCAAACTTTTATGTTGCAATAGGGTACTACTCGCCCTACTATTTACCCTACTCATGACCGTTACCCTCTCTGCTGATGAACGCTATGCTTTTATCTACAGTAAAAATATTGATGATAGGTTTATAAACTTTTACGATAAAGTAATTGTTGAAGCTGACAGTATTGACAATATTTATGCCCTTCGCTACCCCGAAAAAATGGTAGCCTATGTAAGTATAGGAGAGATAGAACCATGGAGAAAAAGTCAAAAAAAATATGATGAATCATGGGTGATATC
>Ga0256828_1002361_pt1 | contig 11268 bp, 14 predicted proteins | sample CV88metaG_FD_185993 | JGI IMG/M metagenome (GOLD analysis project Ga0256828, IMG submission 185993) | Hydrothermal vent microbial communities from East Pacific Rise, Pacific Ocean - CV88 | ecosystem: Environmental > Aquatic > Marine > Hydrothermal vents | place: Pacific Ocean: East Pacific Rise... | reverse complement strand
TCAAGAAAAGAAATATTTTTAGATGTTCCACTATCTGCTTTTGCTGAAAAAGTACAATCACCATTATATTGTAATTCATCAGGCATATTTACATAATTAGCTAATGAACCACAATAAGAAATTATTTTACCATCATTTCCTTCTTGAATAGATTTATTCCACATTGTAGCTGCAACAGAACGATTTAAAGTTCCAGCAAATGTAATAACTGCAGTATCATGAGCTTGATGTACAGTTTCTAAAAATTTTGGTATAGCCACAGCAGATAGAATTCCAATAATTACTATAACAAAAACCATTTCAATCATAGTAAATCCATTTCTTAAATTTATATTCTTCATATTAATATCCTTTTTTTAATATAAATATATTAAAATAAGAAATAATCGGACAATTAGTCGTGTTCTTTTAAGTCAAAAAACTCTAAATCATTATTTGTAGAATTATTATTTTTAACAGTTCCTCCACCAATTCCTTGAATCCGTAATTTCATATCAGATTGATTTGTTGCATAATTAAGAGTTGTTTCTTCTGAAATTCTTCCAAGATGATATAAATCTAAAAGAGCTTGATCAAAAGTTTGAGTTCCATAAATTTCTTTTCCATCAGCAATAGTATCTGGAATTTCAAAATCTCGTCCTTCAGATATTAACTGTTCTATTCTACTAGTTCTTTTTAAAACTTCAATTCCAGCAGCTCGTCCTCCTTCAATAGTAGGAACTAATCGTTGAGAAATAACTCCTTCTAAAACAGAAGCTAATGATTTTCTTATTCTATTTTGTTCATTTGTAGGAAACATACCAATAACTCTATCTATAGTTTCTTTAGCATCTAATGTATGCAAAGTAGAAAAAACTAAGTGCCCTGTATTTGCAGCATGTAAAGCGATATCTATCGTTTCTAAATCTCTCATTTCTCCAACAAGAATTATATCTGGATCTTCTCTTAAAGCACCTCTTAAAGCGTCTGAAAATGAATTCGCATCAGGACCAATTCCTCTTTGATTTATTAAAGAATTTTTATTTTTATGAATAAATTCAACTGGGTCTTCAACAGTAATGATATGTTTTTTATATTTTTCATTTATAGCATTAATAATTGCAGCCAATGTAGTTGATTTACCTGAACCAGTTACTCCTGTAACAAGAACTAAACCTCTATGCATATCAACAAAATCATTAATAACATTTGGTAAATTTAATTCATGAATTGTAGCAATTTTAACAGGAATAACCCGAAAAACAGCACTATATCCATTCATTTGATGAAAATAATTTATTCTAAATCTATAATCACCCATAACATATGTAAAATCAAGATTTTTTTCTTCAAGAAGTGTTTGCCATTGTTCATCAGTTGAAATTTCTCTAACTAATTTTTTTAAATCAGAATTTGATAATACAGTTTTACCCAAAACCCTTAATTCACCATGAATTCTTACTCTTGGTATAGAACCTGCTTGTAAATGAAGGTCTGAACCTTCATTATCTACCATACTCTGTAAATATTTCTTTAATTTTTCTTCCATAATATACTCTCGTTAATTTAAGAAAGTATATCTAAAAAATAAAAAAATTCCTTATAATTAACACGAAGGAACATTTCCTGAATCTGAAGCAAATTCATAAGAGAAATCATAAACTGAATCTAAATATTTTTCTTTAACTTTTACATTAGGACATATTTTTAAAATTTCTTCTTTAAATTTTCCAGATTTCTTTATATTCTCCCATTCATCTTGAGTATGTTTTGCAGCAAATTTTGAGCCTGAAAATCCACAAGATGATTTCATTTTCTTCATATATATTCTTTGTCCTTTATTTGCATCAGCACTTACTATTGATGTTAAAGAAACAAAACTAATTAATGTAATTGATATTATTTTTTTCATAATTATTCTCCATATTTTAGAGAAGTATATTATATATTTGTGGAAGGATTGTGAATAAAGGAAAGGAATTCCTTTATTTAAATAAATCTATAATTTAAACCATATTATATCTTTGAATAACTTTAGAAAGTCTTTTACTTAGTCTTCTTAATGCTTTTCCAGAAGAAGTTGTTGAATGACCTGTCAAACTAGGAGCATTTCTTCTTTTTATTTTTGCAATCCAACCAGAACCTTTTTGATATTTTAGTCCAACAAAAATAACTTCACCTTCACCATAATGAGCCTCTGCTCTTTTAATTATTTCTTCAATTGTTGTTGATGTACCTTTATTTTCACCCATTTTTTATATCCTTTTTAAATTTTAATAATTATATCTAAACTAAACTTAAAATATGTTTAAAAATTAAGTTCATTTAAAAAAATAGATATTCCTTCTTCTAAATTAGGAATATTTTTAAGAGGAAGTGTTCCTCCAGAAGCTTTTTCATGTCCAGAACCATTAAAATAACAAGATGATAATTCATAAACATTTTCTAGATTACTTCTAAAAGATAATCTACCATTTTTAGAAATCAAAACAATAATTAAATTTTTATTTTCAGATAAAAGATATTGAGATATATATTGAAAATATTCTCTATCAATATCAAATAAAAAAATATATTTTCCTTTTACAGGTATTTTTAACATATCTTTAAAATATTTATATGAAATATTTTGTTTTAATGTTGATTTATTAAAATCAAATCTATCTAAAAATAAAGAATATTGTAGATTTTCTAATTTTTGAATATTTTCATAAAAATTATATTCTAAAAAATTAAAATAATAATTAAAAAATTTAATTTTATCTTCATTAAAATAAAAAAGTAAATCTTTATTAATAAATTCTGATAAAAAACAACCAAAATTTAAAAAATCAGTTTCTAACCATAAATCATAAGAATTTACACTTTCTGTTAATTGAGAAAAAACATTTTCTTTTTCAGAAAATATTAATGAAGCACTTTTGGAATCATCTAAATAATACCAAGAATATTTTTTTGATAAAATATATCCTGAACTATGATGATCATATAATTGAACATCAAAACCTTTATCAATAAATCTTTGTATATACTGACATTCATTTTCATCAAGATTTAAATCAGTAATAAAAATTTTATCTGTTTTTGAAGCTTGTTTAAAAATCTTTTTTAAATTAGATTTAATTTCTTTACCATAATTAGAATTAAAATATTTTACATTTTTATATTTTTTAGTTGAGAGATATTGACAAAAATAACCATCTAAGTCAATATGAGATAAGTGATATATCATTTATAACCTTTCTTATTAAGAGTTAATGCTCTTAATTAAAAGTATATCTATTTAAAACTTAAAACTTACTTATGTTTATTATTTTTCTTATACTTTTTTTCTGATAGAATACCATTAAACCATTCTTTTTTACAATAAGAACACTTATATTTTTTTTGAGTTTCTGTACTTTCTCCAATAATTTGTTCAACTTTTACAATTCTATTACAAAAAGGACACTCTTGAGTTTCCATATTTAACCTCTTTTATTATTAAAAAAATTATAACAAAAAAAGAAAACTTTTTTTGTTATTTTAAAATAAGGTTATTCAGGTTTATCTAATTCTATAGATATATTTAAAAGATTTACACTTTTATTATAATTTTTATTCATATCTATTGCTCTTACAGGAATATATTTTGTTAATAATTCCCTCATCTCAACTTCTAATTTAGATATTGTTTCAGGATCTAAATCAACTCTATCTGAATTAATAGCCAATTTAAGTCTACTATGTGCAGTATTAGCACTCTTTTCTTTTTTCTTTCCAAATAAATTAAACATTATCCAAATATCCCCCCTATTTTTTTGAAGAATCCTTTTTTAGGATTTTCTACATCTGGGAAAGCCACTTCTTCACCAGTAAATCTTTTTGCAACCCTCATATAAGCTTTTCCAGCATTAGAGTTATCATCCAATATAATAGGAGTACCTTTATTTGAAGCATCAATAACATTTTTATCTTCAGGAATTTTTCCAACCAAAGGAATATTTAATAAATCTAAAATTTCATCACTACTTAACATTTCTCCAGCTTGAACCATTTCAGGAGAGATTCTATTTATAAGAAGATATTTAATTATTTCTCCTCCTTTTTTTACTTTATCAGATTTTGAATCTAAAATTCCAATAGCTTTATCTGCATCTCTAATAGATGAAACTTCTGGATTAACAACAATTACAGCTCTATCACAAAACTCAATTGTATGTTCATAACCACTTTCAATACCAGCAGGAGCATCTAAAAGTATATATTCAAATTCTTTTTCTAAATCTTCTAAAAGTTTTTTGATTTTTCTAGAACTTAAAACAGATTTATCCTTAGATTGAGATGCAGCTAAAAAATGTAAATTAGGATTAACCTTACTTCTTATTGTAGCCTGAGCTAATTTACATTCTCCATCCATAACTTGAACCATATCATAAATAACTCTATTTTCAAGTCCTAAAATCATATCTAGATTTCTTTGCCCTATATCAAAATCAACTAAAACAACTTTTTTATTATTTAAAGCTAACCCTAAACCAATATTAGCTGTAGTAGTTGTTTTACCTACTCCACCTTTACCACTAATTACTGCTATAATCATTTTCATTCCTTATTTTTTCTCATTATACACAGAAACAGAAAAAAAATAAAGTCTTTTTTAAAATATTTTTTATTTTTTTAATATTTCCCTATATATATATAATATAGTATGTTTTTTCATTAATCAAATTAATAAATGGTTAATACACGATTAATCCGTAAAATAGGTAAATTTTTACAAATTTATAAAAAATAGTAAAAAAAATTAACAAAAAGTTAATGAAATATGTTATACTTTGAACATAAAAAGAAGGAGCCCTCCAAAAGAGGGGATATTTTGAAAAAAATATCGATTAAAAAATGAAAAAGTTATTATTACTTTCAATTGCTGCATCAGCAGTATTGGTAGCAGGTGGAGATATAGCTCCAGTAGAGCCAGTTGTAGAAACTCCAGCAGTAGAAACATCTGGTTGGGATTTTAAAGGTAATGTAGGTGGTATGTATGAAACATCTGATGTATATGGTGTATCTTCAGTTGGTTCAGGAGATTCAACTGCAGGAACTTTAGGTGTTCAAGTAAGTGTTGAAAATAAAGATATTGCTTGGGGATTTGGAGCAGGTGCTGAATTAACAGCTGTTTATAGTAATGAAGATTTTTCTGATTTAAGAATGATTGATGCAGATGGTAATGGAGACAGAACAAGTGCAGCATTAACTAAAGCATATCTTTCTTATGGAATTGCGAATACAAGTATTAAAGTTGGTAGACAAGACCTTCCAAAAGCGCTATCACCTTTTGCATATACTGAAGATTGGAATTTATATGGAAATACATTTGAAGCAGCTCTTATTGTAAATACAGATATTCCTAATACAGTTATTGCTGGTGCTTATGTAGATGGTGCAAATAATTATGATGATTTAAGTGCATTTAATGATATTAATGAAGATGGTGTATATATGTTGGCAGCAATGAATAAATCTGTTGATGGATTAACATTGACAGGAACTTATTACTATGCTGGTGATTTAAATCCAAATGGAGATTTAAATATTCTTTGGGGAGATGCTTCTTATGATGCAGGTTCTTTTACAGTAGCAGGACAAGGAGGATATATCTTTGGTGATGCAGTAGATAATGTTGAAACAACAGCATTTGGTATTAAAGGAGCAGCTAAATTTAGTGGTGTTGAAGCAACATTAGCATTTACAACTGTTGATGATGGAGAAGTTCCTGTAATTAATTTAGGAACAGGTGAAAGATCTCCTTTATATACTCAAATGGCAGCAAATACAGCATTTATTGCTTCTAACTCTGATACATTTATGGGTAGATTAGGTTATGGTCTTGGTCAAGGAGAAATTGGAGCAGCATTTGGTTATTCTTCAATGGAAGTAGCTAATACAGATGTAGATGCATCAGAATTTGATCTTTACTATACAGCAAAAGGTCTTTATGGTATGGATATAACAGCAGAATATGCATATCAAGATGTTGACTCTGTATTAGATACAGATGGAAACAACCTTTTAAGAGTTAAAGCAAAATATAACTTTTAATTAATCTTGGGTTTAAATTCCCAAGTAAAGTAAAAAATCCTATCTATATATTATTTAAGGGAAGCAAGATTAAATCTTGTTTCCCTTTTTTTTCTTAAGAATATATTAAAATACTTTTTTTAAGCTATAATTTTTAAAAAATAAAGAGAAAATAATGAAAAAACTTAAACCAATAATAATAACAATACTTTCCTTATATTTTATTTTTGGAATCTTGCTTTATATAAATCAAAATAAATTTTTATATCATCCAAAAACTAATATAAAACATAAATATAAAAATATATTTATTAAAAATAATAAAGAAAAAATTCAAATTATTGGAATAAATACAGATAAAAATAAAGCTATTCTTTATTTTGGAGGAAATGCTGAAAATGTTTCTAAAAGTACAGATTATATAAAAAAACAATTTCCTAATTATGCAATTTATTTAATGGTATATAGAGGTTTCGGATTAAGTTCTGGAAAACCATCAGAAAAAGGAATCTTTTCAGACGCACTAGCTCTTTATGATTATGTTCATAAACAACATAAAAATATATCCATAGGTGGAAGAAGTTTAGGTAGTGGTATAGCCGCATATGTAGCATCAAAAAGAGATGTTAAAAAATTAGCTCTAATAACTCCTTTTAATAGTATTGAAAATATAGCACAAGATAAATATCCAATATATCCTATATCAATATTATTAAATGATAAATATAATACAGAAGATAAAGTAAAAGATATTAATGCAAAAACATTAATTATAACTGCTGAAAAAGATAAATTAGTTCTTAAAAAATATTCAGATAAACTAATTAAAAAATTTAAAGAACTTAAAAAAGATTTAAAAATAATAGAGATAAAAGGAAGAGGACATGGAGATATATCCTCTGATAAAAAATATTTTAAAGATATGCAAGAATTTATAAAATAAAATTCAATGTAGTTTCATAATCTTGTATAGGATAATCAGTTCCAAAAAGAAATTTATTTTTATCTTTAACATTTTTATAAATAAATTGAACATATGCTTTAGTTTCTGAAATTTCATCTTTTTTATCAACTAAACCACTTATATCAGAGTATATATTAGAATATTTATTTAATAATGAAATTAACTCTGATGAATAAGGATTAGCTAAATGTGCAACAATAAATTTTATATTAGAATTATTATAAATAATATCTTCTAATATAATAGGATTAAAAGCAGATTTATTTCCCTTTAAATATCCTGCATGAAACATTACATACAAATTATATTTATTTGCCAAATTTAAAACCATTTTAAACTCTTTACTTTTAAAATCTATATTTTGATATCCTGTATATATTTTTATACCTATAAATTTATTTCTATCCTCTTTTAATAAAGATACAATTTCATTATATCCTTGATAAAAATAATATTCGAAATCAAGACTTAAATATAATTTAACTTTCTTCACATTTTTTAAATGATAATATAAATTATAATTAGAAACTCCACTCTTTGTCAGTGGAAAATAACTAGCCATAACATAAACCTCATTCATATCTTTTAAATAATTATTTAAAGTTAGAATATCTTCTTTTATATTTCGTCCACTTATATGATAATGCCAATCTATTTTTGTATTCATTTAGATAACCTTATATTTTCAATAACTTTTGAAATCTCTCGTGCTATACATTCTTTTGAAGAAACAGGTTTAGCTGAACCATTTCGATTAACAAAAAATGCAGGATGAATATTATCTCCGTCAATTTTAGATAAATCATTAGCTATAACTAGATTACTATCTGTTCTTAATAATTGTTTATGAGCTACGTCAATTAATTCCTTATCAGAAACATGTGTTAAAAGTTTAAAAGAAATTAAAAAAATATCTGAATCGAGCTCCTTGATACTATCTACTAATTTAGGTGTTTTTTGAAGAGAAATAAACATCTCTTCATTATTAGATGATATCTTAGTATTTTTTTGAACACCTTTTATTTCATTCAAAGCATTAAGAATACTTTTTTTATTATGTAAAAGTATTGATTTATCAAGAACACTTTGTTTTTGAAAAACTTCAAAAATATCATCTATTGAAAAAACTGATTTAACACTATAATCTGATATAGCCATACTATGAATAAAAACATCTATTTTATTTTCAAAAATCACTTTTTCAATTGCCTCTTTTACAGAATTAGTATCAGATACTTCAATAAGTTTTAAATTTGGAGTATATAAATTTTTAATTGGATGTTTAGCTCCTTTTGTATAAATATAGAAAATATTAAAATTTTTTAATTTCTCATAAATTATTTTTCCTAAAGAACCTGTTGCCATATTTGTAATATATCTTACATCATCTATTCTTTCTTGAGTTCCACCAGCTGTAATCACAATATTCATAATATTCTCCATAAATATAAAAAAGTATATATAAAAGTTTCTTTAAATTTCCTTAAATATTTAAAAATAAAATAATAAATGGTATAATTTTTATATATTATTCAGGAATTACAATGACACTAAAAGAAGCAATATTAAAAACTTTAGAAGATTTAAAGAAATCATCTACACATAATGATGTCTATTATCATATAGTGAAAAATAATTATCATGATTTTGAAAATGAAGAAAGTGGGAAAGGTTCAGTTTCTTCTATATTAGGTGATTTTATTAGAGAAGGAGATACTAGAGTAAAAAGGATAAAAGGAGAAGGTAATTTTTATTTTTATTTTTTAAATAAATATTCAAAAGAAGAACTTTCTAAACATACATTATTTGGAGAATCACTTTTTGAAGATATTATTTCAGGAAAATTTTATGAAAGAGATTTACATCCATTTTTAGCAACATACCTACATAATAAAAAAGAATTTCCTAAAACTATTTTTCATGAAAACTCAGATGCAGAAAAAGACAACCATCAAAAATGGATACATCCTGATATGATATCTGTAAATTTTACAAAATTTAAAAAAGAAAGTACAGAAATATTTTTAAAAGCTATTAATATAGATGATGTTTTTAAAATAAATTCATATGAATTAAAAAAAGAAATAATGACTGATTATGAATTAAAAAAATATTACTTTCAAGCTGTTTCTAATAGTTCTTGGGCTAACTATGGATATCTTGTAGCAATGAATATAAATTCAACTTTAATGGATGAAATAGAACGATTAAATCAATCATTTGGAATAGGTGTTATACAACTAAGTTCAAATCCAGAAAAAACAAGAATTCTATTTCCAGCAAAATATAAAAAACTTGATTTGAAAACAATAGATAAACTTAGTTTAATAAATAAAGATTTTGAAGATTTTATAAATTATGTTGAAAAAACACTTACAGCTGAAAAAAGATATATTAGCGCTGTTGAAAAAGAATTATATAATTTTTGTGATAAAGATTTAGGAAATAAAATTTTTCAATATTGTAAAGATAAAAAGATACCTTTTAATGAATAACTCTCTTCATTAATATTTCATCCTTCTCTATTGAATGAATTTCCATATCAAAATATTTTTCATATAAAAGAATTAATTGATTATTATTTAAAGGAGAATAATTAAATGATTTTGCATTTAATTCAATTAAAGAAAAGTCAAAATCATTAGAAAAAAGACTTAATTGATAATTTATTTCTTTTAAGGCTTTTTTTGCAAATCCATTACCTCGATATTTTTTATTTATTTTAAATAATGAAAGAGTCACTTTATTATATTCAAAAGTTAATTGATATTCACCAATATTATTTTTATTATGAATAATGTAATATTCAAAATGAGTTAATCCAAGTTCATTATCAAAGAAAGTATTAAAAAGTTTTGAATTCATAAAAAAGTATATCTAAAAATTATAAAAAATAATTATTTTAAGATATTATATCATTATGAAAAATATTATATCAATAATTGCAATAAATACAATTTTATTTGCGAATACAAATCAGGATTTACTAGAATATCAAAAAAATTTTACAATGTGTAATGGAAAAACAAATTATGAAATAGCAGATTGTTTTTTAAATACAAAAGTAGATTATTCAAAAGGCAGAGCAGATACATATAATCATATAGAAATAAATAAAGAAGAACTTGAAAAAGCTGAAAAAGAAAATAAAGAATATGAATATATAATGTCAATATTACCACAAACAAAAAGATATTTAGAATTGGAAGAATATTTAAATTATTTATATTCAATAGAAAATAAATATGAACAAGCTAACTTTAAAAAATATGAAAAAATACATTCATCAAGTGAAAATATAAGAAAAACAAAAAGAATATTAAATTTATTACAGAATGCTGGATTAGATGATACTACATATTTTAATGATGATATGGTAGAAGCAATAAAAGAATATCAAAAAAGACATGGTTTTGAAGTTAATGGAAAATTATGGAAAGAGACAAGAAAAGAACTAAATAAACCTTTATCAAAATTAATAAAAAAAGTAAAAAAGAATTTAGAGTTAGAAAGAAGCTTAAATGAAAAAAAAGGAAATTATGTATATATAAATATTCCTGAATTTAAAATGTATTATTATAAAGAAGATAAACCAATATTAAATATGAGAGTTGTTGTTGGTAAAAAACATAATAGAACACCTATTTTTCAAGAAAACTTGAAATATATTGTAAAAAATCCAAAATGGAATGTTCCTGATTCTATTTATTATAAAGAATATAGTAATTGGTCATATGAAAAAATAAAAAGAAAAGGATTCGCATTTACAAAAGATGGAAAATTATATCAAAAACCAGGAACAAGAAATGCATTAGGTATAGTAAAATTTTTATTTCCAAATACTTATAATGTCTATATGCATGATACACCATCAAAAAGTTTATTTAAAAAAAGGAAAAGAGCTTACTCTCATGGATGTATAAGATTACAAAAACCAATTGAATTTTTAAATATATTAGGTTATGAATATAATAAATCAAATAAAGAAAGTTGGATTACATTAAAAGAAGAAATACCAGTACATGTTGAATATCATACTGTATGGATAGATAATGAAGGAAAAGCTCAATTTAGAAATGATATATATAATTATGAAAAAAAATTATTTAAAGAGGAATAGTAATGAAAAAAATACTTTTAATTTTTTTAAATTTATCAATATTATCTTTTGCATTACCAGTTGATATAAATACTTTTTTATCTGAAAAAAAAGATATAAAGCATAAGATATTATCTATAAATGATATTAATTTAACAAAAGAAGA
>Ga0256828_1002360_pt1 | contig 11270 bp, 10 predicted proteins | sample CV88metaG_FD_185993 | JGI IMG/M metagenome (GOLD analysis project Ga0256828, IMG submission 185993) | Hydrothermal vent microbial communities from East Pacific Rise, Pacific Ocean - CV88 | ecosystem: Environmental > Aquatic > Marine > Hydrothermal vents | place: Pacific Ocean: East Pacific Rise... | reverse complement strand
CGATCAACACGAGTCCAACTAAGATAGCAAGCACAATACCACTGTAAAGTTCAGGTATACCAAAAGAAGCTTCTAAAACATCAGAAACCGAGTTGGCTTGAATAGTATTACCTATCCCAAAACCAGCAATAGAAGCAAAGAGAGCAAAAGAGAATGCCAACCACTTCCAGTTATCACCGAGACCATTTTTAATGTAGAACATCGGGCCACCAACATGGTTACCCTCTTCATCTTTCTCGCGATAATTAACAGCAAGTACAGCTTCAGCATACTTCGTTGCCATTCCAAGCAGTGCTGCAACCCACATCCAGAACATAGCACCTGGACCACCCATAAAGATGGCTGTAGCAACACCAGCAATATTACCTGTACCAATGGTGGCCGAAAGCGAAGTCATCAAAGCATTAAAAGGTGAGATCTCACCCTCTTCTTGACCTTCTTTACGTCCCTTCCAAATAAGTCTAAAACCTTCAGGAATCAGGCGAATTGGTAAAAAACGAAGTCCAAGTGTGAGGTAAAGTCCTGTTCCTAAGATAAGAACCAACATAACTGGTCCCCATACAAAACCGTTTACTGCACCAATAATTGCTTTTAACTCTTCCATACCACTCCCGTAATCACTTACAAATTAAGATTATTATACCAATTTGTTTCTCTTTTTTGTCCACAAAAATATGTTTATGATACTTAAGCACTTTGATTATTTCAACTTTTTTAATTACTTCATATCACGAGGATGCTACGTTTCTTCTTTGCGTGCACAAAGCAGAAATCTAGCGGCAAAGAAGAAAGTGCAAACGCGGTCACAGGTACAACTGTATCCATCATATACTCTGAGTTACGAAAGCCAATTGACTGTTTGAACTCTACCCGTAAGATTATAACAGCGAAGTCGAGTCCATAATTGCATGATATTGAAGTTTTTGCTACTCTGATAATAATAACATTCATCATGTTTGTGCAGGAATTAAAACGAAGTTTTAACATTAATAGATGCGTTACCTTTTGATCTCTTATCAAAACATCTACAGGGCTGAGTGGAGTGAATGAAGTCTCGTTAAGAAAATCACTTTGTTTGAACGTAGTGAGTTAGGGATTTTTAGAGACGTAGTGAGCGTAAGGAAGGCAGTCGGTAGCTACCGACCGCGCAGCCGTTTTGAGAGCTTTTTTGCTTACTTTTTTGTCGGTACAAAAAAGTATGAGAGTACTCAGTGAAATTAAAAGTTCAATTAAGTTTCCAACATTCCTATGCTATCATTCAAAACAATAAATCAAACTTACCATTATCAGGACAATACCTTGAACGCATTAACCATCAACCCAGAAACAAAAAAAGTAGAATCCATCGACATCGAGATGAAAGCCAACTCCATCTACAGCTTCTTTAACTCCATACTTATAGACGAACTCTCAAGTCTTAACCAACACACCATCTACTGTGATGCTAATGCACTATCTGAACATAAAAAAGCTTATTTTCTAGGGGAACAACTACTAGTAGGAGAAGCACTTATAATTGGTCTTAACGGTATGGAAGAAGTCGATGCCATCATCAAGACAGAGGAGCTTGAAGCACTTATAGACTATGACTTAAATCCTTTTTATAATGACACACTGCTCCTCTTAGCTGATTATGGTGATGTCAACCTCTATCGTAGTTTTAATGTTGATCATGATGGCAAACCTATCGCACTTAGTATTGAGTGGGTTCTTTACACTTTTAATATGGCAGATGAGAAGACCAAGAACTACTTTATCACTGAGCTTATGAAGAGTATTGATGCAAAAGAAGAGATTGTCACATTTATGCAGAAGATGGCAAGTCTTGCTCTTAATGCAGCTGCGTAAGTAATCATTTGAACAAGATTTATATCACTGACCTTGATCATACTTTTTTACGCAGTGACCTGAGTGTAAGTACCTTTACACAAGAGACATGGAATGCCAAAGCGAAAGAGTCTATTGTTTCTATTGCTACCGCACGTAGCTACTACTCTGCCATGAAACTTCTTCCTGACTTGACTTTTAACGCCCCTATGATCTTACTCGATGGCACACTCATAGCCACACCTGACAAGAAGATCATAGACACAAAGTTTATCGATACCCAAGCAGCTAATGACCTCATTGCAGAGGCTATTAGATTTGACAACATCCACCCTTTTGTTATTGGTCTTAAAAACGACCAACTAGATGAGACCTTTGACTTTCCATTGACGCAGACACCGACCCAAGCCAAAGTACTCCTAAATTATAGAGATGATGCGAGACTGTTAGAGTTTGAAAACGTGGTTGCTAAAGAGCAAACATTTAAAGTGGTCTACATGGCGACTAAAGAACGTCTTGTGGCATTAACTGCACATCTGCAAAATATCTATGCCAACACATTTCACTTTAAACTCTCTCCAGAAAACTACACAGGCGACTACTTCTTGACCATCGTTCATCCCCTTGGCGACAAAGCACATGCTCTTAAAAAGGTGTGTGAGTATATAGGACGATCATTAGATGATGTCACTGTCTTTGGCGATAGTATCAATGATATCGAGATGTTTAAACTTGCCGGTATGTCTGCAGCTGTAGCAAATGCCCTTCAAGAGACAAAGAACGTTGCTAACACTATCTTGCCACATAGCAATGATGAAGATGGCGTAGCTCATTATCTAAAATCAACGATGAAAGTATGACTATGTCACAAACAAAGCACTCTAGCCTCATTCCTATGGCCATTATTGGTATTCTTTTTTTTATCTTTGGTTTTGTCACGTGGCTCAATGGTTCACTCATCCCCTTTTTAAAACTCATCTGTGACCTTAATGACTTCCAAGCGCTCTTTGTCACCTTTGCTTTTTATATTGCCTACACGACCATGGCGTACCCAATGTCGTTTATCTTGACCAAAACAGGTTATAAGAGAGGTATGGCAATAGGACTAGGTATTATGGCCCTTGGTGCCCTGCTCTTTATTCCTGCTGCTTTTAGCGCTAATTTCATTATCTTTTTGATCGCCCTTTTCACACTAGGTAGTGGGCTTACGATCTTACAGACAGCATCCAACCCCTATATTGTCTTAGTTGGTCCAACAGAGAGTGCTGCAATGCGTATCAGCATTATGGGACTGATCAACAAGAGTGCAGGCATCTTGGCACCACTGGTCTTTACTGCTTTGATATTTAGTGACTTGAGTAGCTTTAATACAACAGCACTCTCAAGTCAAGAGTTAGATCTCTTGGCAAATAAATTGGTCATGCCTTACCTTGTGATGGCTATTATCTTAACAGGACTGATCTTCTTAGTCCTCTTCTCTTCGCTACCCGAGATCGAGTTTAGTGAGGAAGAAGAGAACAATAAAAAGAGAAATATATTTCATTATCCGCAACTTGTCCTTGGTGCTGTTGCACTCTTCTTCTATGTCGGTGTTGAAGTCGTTGCAGGTGATACCATCGGTCTCTTTGGTCAAAGCCTAGGTGTTGCTAACTATACAGCACTCACCTCTTATACGATGGTCTTCATGGTCATAGGTTATATCATTGGTGTTGTTGGCATTCCAAAGTATCTCTCTCAGGAGAAGGCATTAGTCTTTTCAGCTATTGGTGGTTTTATAACTGTAACCGCTTTACTGTTTAGTTCTGAGCAGAGTAGTAGTATCTCTACATTTTTATGGGGATGGACACCGATAGCAACAATCCCTGATCCTGTGGCTCTAGTTGCACTTTTAGGACTTTCGCATGCACTTGTATGGCCTTCTATATGGCCATTGGCACTAAAAGGACTAGGAAAGTTTACAGCACAAGGTTCAGCCTTACTGATCATGTCAATCGCGGGAGGAGCTATACTCCCACTTGTCTTTGGACAGATGACACAACTTGGCGGTGATATGCAGTTTTCTTACGCTATTACTATTCCCTGTTATCTTTTCATCTTATATTATGCACTTAAGGGGCATAAAGTCAAGCAGTGGCGTAAAGTATAAACCCTCATTCCAATGAGAGGTTCATGACCAACGTCAAAAAAACACCTTCACTACTCTGATATACTTTCTGAAAAAAGAGAGCTTACTTAAATGACCGTAGCAAATCAAATTACTATTGAAGCTGTTGAAGGTGAAGAGCAAGCGTTAAAGAACTATCTAAATGACTTATGCGCGTCTGCTCTTTTAGAAAAAGGGTGTCAAAAGTTTGAGTTATACCAATACTTTGAAGAGAGAACATCTTTTTTTATCATAGAGATCTGGAAAAGTGAAAAACGTTATAACCTGTACCTTGAGAGTAGTGATCACCTAGAACAGATGCAGCGCATAACACCTCTTGTAAAGTCTAAGACGATCCATGCACTCAAACTAACCCAATGTCTCACAAAACTGGGATTAAAAGAAAAAGAGGAAAATAACTAATGGCATTTATAGAAGTCAACGAACAAACTATTGAAGGTGTGTTAGCCGAAGAGTTCAGCAAAGGACAAATCGTCATCTTAAAATTTGGTTCAGAGTGGTGTGAACCGTGTCATGCACTCGAGGGTGAGCTCGAAGATGTGGATGATGACAATGAAGACATCACTGTCTTAATGATAGATACAGACGAAGCACAAGAGTTAGCCAGTCAATACAACATACGTCAGCTACCAACAATGTTGATCTATAAAAGTAGTGATGAATTCATCTACCGAGGTGAAGGTGTGCTACTTGCATCTGACATTGAGGAACTCATACAAAAAGAGCGTTAATCCTTTCAGGTACATTCATCCTAAAACATAAGAAAATCCACATATGATCAGTGTATCTTGAAGATGTACATCTCCCATCAAAATAACAAATACTACGCTTTGTCCCTATATTACTTTTATTTAAGTCTCTATTAACCCCATTCACAATAAAATGTACTCGAACATAATCTAACACCCCTATAACAAGGTTCATCATGCAGTTTTCAATTAATAAAGTTTTTAGTGCCATTCGTTCTCTTAACACTATAACACTGTTGCTCATTGCTCTTTTAGCACTAAGTCTAGTAAGTGAATATAGCTCATTTAAAAAATTAGAAAATTTACACAACGAAAAAGAGATTGCTACGACCGTTTACAATCTCAGTCGAGATGACCTAGACCTGGCCAACATCCAGTATCGGGGAAAAAACACACTTCTACGTCACGAAAGCAATGCTTTAGATTCATACTATTCCTACGATTATATCAATATCTATGCTAAGACCGGTAATTATACCGGTGAACTTTATAAACTTAAGTCAGCTATCAAAGCCTTTGACAGTGCTGCTAACCAATGGTTTATTCAAGAAGATATTAGCAAAGATGAATTACCACAACGTCACGAAGCATTCACTGTTGCATATCAAAACCTTATGACAGAAATAAATAATATCATCGATAACAATAGCCTCTACGAAGAGAAACGCTTTATGATCCAACTTGGACTAATCGGTGCTATTTTTCTATTTATCTTGCTAGGTGGATTTTGGACATCAAGACGTCTCAAGGTCATTCAAAAAGATATTGAGAACTTAAGTAGTTCAGAACCTGATGAGACATTTGAGTATACAACACACGAAGCAGAGATTATCAGTAAACGTATAAGCCGCGCACCGAAAAGCGTTATGACTAAAAACCCTGCTTATCTTGATACAGAGACAGAGATCAGTAGCTACAAAGGGTTTATGCATGAATTTAAAGCTAAGAAGAACCAAAACCTAGGAAACTACACAGCACTTTGTATCTTTGCCATTGATAAACTTACTGAGATAGAGATGCAATACCCTCAAGAGTTCTCTTCTTCACTAATTAAAAAAGTAAGCTTTATGCTCACACTATATCGTCAGCATAATGACTTGATCGCACGTATTGACCATAATCAGTTTATCATCTTGCTTTCTCGTCCAGATAAGACAAGTGCGATCAATGACTGTGAGCTTATTCGTAAAAGTATTGAAGAGACTACATTTAAAACAGCCGATGGCAAAGATCTTAGTATTACGTTAAGTGGTGGCTTTGTTCAAAAGATGTCAACCCAGGATATAGATGAGGTCATCACAAAGGCAAACAAAGTCCTTTCCATGTCAATCCAACATGGTGGAAATCGTATTGCTCAACTACGAGACAAAAACACTTCAATGAAGTAGTACAAATAATTGCTACTTATATACCCATTCTCAGATAACTGAGTGTAAAAATACTCAGTTTTGCCTTTCTCTTTTTCTACTTTAACTTTATCAATGCATTTAAACGCTATAATCGCCCACTATTATGCACTTCCAATTGATCTAATTTCATAGTTAGATGAGTTGGAAGTGCTTTATGTACACTCTATTGAAGGACGGTTAATGAGTATTACAATCCATACTTATGATGCAGTTATTGTTGGAGCGGGTCTAGCTGGTAATGCAGCAGCGCGTGAACTACAAAAAGCTGGTAAAAAAGTTGCAGTTATTACAAAACTACATCCACTACGCTCACATTCAGGTGCAGCTCAAGGTGGTGTTAATGCCGCATTTAGCGACGAAGACAGTGTAGAACTACACGAGTTTGACACAGTTAAGGGTGCTGACTATCTAGCAGACCAAGACGCCGTTGAGTTTATGTGTAAAAATGCTCCGGAGACTATCCGTTGGGCTGAACGTATGGGCGCTGTTTTCAGCCGTCAACCAAACGGTCAGATCGCACAACGTCCATTTGGTGGACAGTCATCTCCACGTGCTTGTTATGCAAAAGACCGTACAGGTCTTACACTGCTTCAAACAATGTACGAGCAAGCTTTCCGCGAAGGCGTTGAGTACTGGGACGAGTGGTATGCTGCTGACATTCTTTATGAAGATGGAAAAGCATACGGTGTCGTAGCCTTTAACATTCGTAATATGGAAAAAGTAATTATCAACGCCAAGTCTGTTCTGTTTGCAACAGGTGGTTACGCACGTTCATTTAAGATCAACTCAAATGCACACGCTAACACTGGTGATGGTCTTAGTATCGTTGCACGTCATGGTCTTCCTCTTGAAGATATGGAGTTTGTACAGTTTCATCCATCTGGTCTTTCTGGAAACGGTGTTCTTATCTCTGAAGCAGCACGTGGTGAAGGTGGTCAACTCTTTAACTCAGAGGGTGAGCGCTTTATGGAAAAATACGCACCTAACGCTATGGAACTTGCTTCTCGTGACGTTGTTGCGCGTGCTATTATCCAAGAGATCCGTGAAGGTCGTGGTGTAGGTCCTCGTAAGGATGCTGTTTTCATCAACCTTACACACCTTGGTGCTGATCTTATTATGGAACGTCTTCCAGAGCTTCGTGATCTTGCAATCACATTCCTTGGTCTAGACATGATCAAAGAACCGATCCTTATCTCTGCTACAGCGCACTACTCTATGGGTGGTATCCCTTGTGATATTGATGGACATGTTCGTAAGAACAACACAGAGTTCGTAGAAGGTTTCTATGCTGCTGGTGAGTGTTCTTGTGTAAGTGTTCACGGTGCAAACCGTCTGGGTGCAAACTCAGTTCTGGAAGCAATGCTATTTGGTCGTTTTGTTGGTAAGTCTATGGTTAAAGACATCGACAACATCGAGCTTAAAGTCGCTACTCAAAAAGATGGTGATCGTATGATCGCTGAGATGGAGTGGGTTCTTACTAACAACGGTACAGAACGTGTTCCTCATCTACGCCATGAACTACAACAAGGCATGACTGACAATGCTGGTGTCTTCCGTACAGAAGTAACACTTAAAGAGCAAGTGGAAAACATCAAAGTACTACGTGAGCGTTATAAAAACATCCGTATTGATGACAAGTCTAAGATCTTCAACACAGAACTTCAAGAGGCGATCGAGTTTGGTCACATGCTTGACTATTCACTCTTTATCGTTGAGTCTGCGTTGGCACGTAAAGAGAGTCGTGGCGCTCACTACCGTGAGGACTTTGATAAGCGTGATGATGAAAACTTCCTAAAGCACACAATGGCGTATATGGATGACAATGGCGAAATTACGCTTGACTACATGGATGTCGTTCTTGGCAAACATGAGCTTATGGCTAGAACATACTAAGGAGACGAGATGGATAATAATTCAATCACAACAAAAGATGTCACATTTAAAGTTTTTCGTTTCAACTCTGAGACTGACTACCTTCCAACGTATAAAGAGTACAAGATGGAAGTCACCTCTGAAGAAGTTGTTCTTGACATTCTAGACCGTATTAAGTGGGACATTGATGGTTCTTTCTCTTACAGAAGATCTTGTCGTCACGGTATCTGTGGTGCCTGTGCTATTAAAGTGAATGGTAAAGCGACACTTGCATGTAAGATGAACTTACACTCGTTAACAGAGACGTTTGGAGATGAACTCACCATCGAACCTCAAAGTACAAAACGTGCGGTTAAAGATATGATCATCGATAAAGCTGACTTCTGGGAGAAACACGCAAAGATCACACCTTACCTTAACAGTGAGATCGAAGAGCACCCAGATATGGAGTGTGTGGTCTCTATAGAAGAGAACGACCGTATTATGGAAGCAGATCTATGTATCCAATGTGGTGCGTGTCACTATGCTTGTCCTGTAGTTGAGATCAACGAGCAGTTCATTGGGCCAGCTGCCTTTGTTAAAGCATACCGTTTTGAGGCAGATATTCGTGATGAGTCACATATTGAGCGTCTTGAAGAGTGTGCACTTCCAGATCAGGGTGTTTGGGACTGTGTTAAATGTTTCGAATGTGCTGAAGCTTGTCCAAAAGAGATCAATCCTATTGAGAAGATCACTGCCCTTCACCAGATGATCTTTAAAGACAAGGTCTATAAAAACGGTGTGGCAGAGCGTCACGCGGTTGGTTTTGCACACTCTATCAAGAAGCATGGTCTTCTTGATGAGGGTCAATTGGTACTTTATTCTGAGGGTCCAAGTATTGTCAAGCACATACCTGTTGCACTTCAGATGTTCAAAAAAGGTAAGATAGTTATGCCTTGGAACATGCCAAAATCGGACAACCTTGATGAGATCCAAAAACTTATCAAGTCATCTTCAACAACGAAATATTAGGAGTCAGTATGTCTAAATTAAAATATGCACTATTTACAGGATGTACGGCAAAAGAGTCAACTCCTGAGCAGATGATGTCAACAATGGCCGTTGCTAAAAAACTTGACATCGAACTTATCGAACTTACAGAAGCGTCATGTTGTGGTGCGTCTCACCTTCAAGATTATGATGACTTTTTGTCACTTGTTCTTAATGCACGTAACATTGCGTACGCTGAGAAGCATGGTCTTACAATGGTAACCATCTGTAATACATGTCAACTTAACACTGCAATGACCAAGCACCGTCTTGACAACAACGCAGAGCTAAAAGCACGTGTTAATGAAAAACTTGGTGAAATAGGTCTTGAGTACAAGGGAACTTCACTTGTAACACACTTCCTCTATGCGATTATCGATGACTTCGGTCTAGATAAGATCAAAGAGATGGTCGTTAAACCACTAAGCCAGTTCAATATCGCACCATTTTACGGTTGTCACAACATCCGTCCTTCTGAGCTTCAAAATGAGTCTCACAAGTCACCGGAAAACCCATATAACCCTACTTCACTCGATGATCTTATCATCGCTTGTGGTGGTAACAATGTGGACTATGATGAGAAGAACAAGTGTTGTGGTTTCCACGCAGAGCTTCAAGCACCTAAGACTGCTGCTACCCTTACAGGTAACGCATTAGCAGGCGCTATGGACCAAAATGCTGACTGGATGGTCACACCATGTCCTCTTTGTCACCTAAAGCTAGATACGCAGTACCACCATGCATCAGTTGCTATCGGACGTGAAGTCAAACTTCCTGTTCTACATATGCAACAAATGATCGGTCTTGCATTAGGCTGTTCTGTAGAAGAGCTTGGTCTTAACCACCACGTCTCTGACGTAGATTTCGTTTAATCTACCTTTTGTACCACGTTAGTGGTACATCTTCCACTGCTTCCTGCTCCAAAACTCATATTTCCCTTTAACATCTCTATATTTTTGCTTATCGGATAGACGAAATAAAATCAAACTGCTATTATAAAGTTATTATTAATTAGGAATCACACATTATGAGACTTCGATTTGTCCTGCTATTTTCACTACTCTTTTCACTTTCACTTTCACTATCAGCACAAGACAAAACAGATGATGAGATCAACCATCTGTTAAACTATGTCAAAACGACCAAATGTATCTACATCCGTAATGGAGACAAGCATGATGGTCCGGATGCTATGAATCACATCAAACGTAAATATGATTATTTCGAGGATGACATCCATTCAGCTGAAGACTTCATACGTTTAAGTGCAACAAAAAGTACTATGTCCGGTAAAAAATACTACATTAAATGTCCAGGTGAACCTAAGATAGAGAGTGGTCGTTGGATGCTGGATGAACTTAAACGTTATAGAAAAATAGAGAAACAAGGAAAATAGATGTTTAAAAAAGTAGTTGTTAGCCTATTAATGGTAGTCACACTCACACTTGTATCGGGATGTGCTGGAAAACATGTTGGGATTCAAGAAGACAGACCAATCCATCTAAGTGCTGCTAGTTCTAACACTCTCTATGGGTACTGTGCTGAAGATGTTTCGGCACAAGCACCAAAAAGTGGTTTTTACCCGTTAGAAAATCATATGGATTCATTAGCAGCACGTTTGATGTTGGCTAAGGCAGCAAAACACCGCATTACTGTGCAGTACTTCACCTTTTATGCAGATGATGTTGGTACTATTTTAACAAAGGCTCTTCTCGATGCTGCTGATCGTGGTGTCAAGGTTGATATTTTAATTGATGATATTGAGCTTGCTGATGAAGACGGCTTAACTGCAATGGTCAATGCCCATAAAAACATAACTGTTCGTGTCTTTAATCCAACCAATTCTAGAGGTAACCTACACTACGCCGAAATGGGTCTCAATACTGACACAGTAGGACGTCGTATGCACAACAAGTCCTTTACTGCGGACAACTCTATGGCTGTTTATGGTGGACGTAATATTGGTGACATGTACTTTGCTCTCGACGAAGAGAAGTTCTTTGTTGACAATGACATGCTGACAGTCGGCCCACTGGTCAATGAGATCACCAATGAGTTTGATATCTACTTTAGCAATGCCTACAGTGTGGATTTTGACTATATAGAAAAGTCGGATAAAAACTATCGCGTTGCACTCGATGCCAAATTTGATGCATTACGTAAAGATACAGGAGCTGAAGCACTTCATAATGCACTCAAAAATCGTAAGATCACCAAACA
>Ga0256828_1002359_pt1 | contig 11277 bp, 6 predicted proteins | sample CV88metaG_FD_185993 | JGI IMG/M metagenome (GOLD analysis project Ga0256828, IMG submission 185993) | Hydrothermal vent microbial communities from East Pacific Rise, Pacific Ocean - CV88 | ecosystem: Environmental > Aquatic > Marine > Hydrothermal vents | place: Pacific Ocean: East Pacific Rise... | reverse complement strand
TATCTGCTTTTGATTTTAACCAATCTAAAACTTTCACTTCCTGTGCATTAAAAACAGTCGGCACCCTGTACCCGTCTATATGTTTATAATTTGGAAAGAGTACAGCTAATGTCAAAAAAACATAAGAAAAATATGTGATACTTTTTTTATCTGTTATATATTTGGTGAGTTCTGTAATCAAAAAAGCGATACCCATAGCCATAATAGGAACAGCATATATAGTAAACCTAAGCCCACCAACATAAGCCAAAAATCCAAGCCCAACCATAGGTAGAGCAAAAAGCATAACTCTATGTTTGTAAGATAGCCAAGCATAACCAACCAAAGAGAGTAAAAATGTTACAGTATGCCCACTTATACGGTTTGCAAAAGTCTCAAACGGTATATGCCCGGCTTCCCTTACTGTTTGCATAACTGAGAAAAAATGAAGCTTCAATCCTTCATCTGCCGAACTTATAGAATCTGTAAAAACATAATTTTTTAATTGTCCCCAGACAGGATTAAACCCACCACTTATAAAAAAAGCAACAACAGAAGCACCTAAAATATAGTATATATACTTATCATATTTTTCTTGTTTAAAGATATAAAATACTGCTAAGACCACAGGCAATCTAACCAAGCCACTAAGATTCATCATAGCAAACATCATAATGGATAAGAGTTTATAGTTATAAAGATTTTTCCTGTCAAAAACAAGAGTATATAAAAGGATTAAACCAAAAAAACTAAACTCCAAAGAATAGCTTTGAGGATACCACCAACGATATGCCAAAATATCCAAAGCAGTGATAAGTAGATATTTATCTTCATTTGTGTTTATAGCCCAGATGATAGACCAAAGCAAAAACATAGGCAATACTATGTTTAACATATCTGTATCGTAATACCCTGCCATTGTACGGTTGTAATAACTCCAAGTAACAGAAGCCAAAAGTGCTGCAATGAGTCCCATTTCCAAGTTTTTTAGATTTTTTGCTATCAAAATTATAGGAATAACAACAAGTGAGCTTAAAAATACCGGCATATAAAAAATAATACTCTCAAAAGAAAAAGGCAAAACAGTTGCAAAAAAAGCAGTAAGCTTTGCAACAACACTATCAACAGGTGATAAATCATGAGGCTGATGCACACCAGAGAGTATATCTCTTGCACCCTCCGCCCAAAGGTATCCGTCGTTGGTATTTATCATAAACTGCCCATTATAAAAAAACTGCTCATATGAACCAAATTTATAAACCCATATCATCCTCAAAGCAACAGAAAATGCAAAGGCTATAAGTATGTAAAAAAGTGTTAATTTTGTTTCTTTTGTTAAGTTATTCATCTAATTTTTTTCCTATTATACTAAACTCACCAATGCTCTTTTATGAGAAAAATTCTGATTCGAGTTTATATGTCCATTTTTTAATATCTGATATTCTATCATATTTAATTGCACCTTTTAGCAACAAAGTATATTTTTTATATAATTGCTGTTTTATCAATATACTATATTGTTCTGTTTTTACAATATCGAGAAGTTTTTGCAATGCCAACACTCTAAACCTGTCCATACCCCAGTATTTAAACCCAAGCTGTCCGCCATGACCTGCATATTTGATTGTCAGTTTTTCATCCACAAGACCAATTTTACATACAGATGCTATCCTTAACCACAAATCATAATCCTCACAAACCTCCAAACCCTCATCAAACAAGCCAACTTTTTCCAAGAGTTTTTTTTGTATCAAAACTGACGACGGTGCGATAATACAATGGGACAAACACTCTTTGAAAATATCTCCCGAATATTTTCTATACTTTTTAGCCACTTTGACAACTTTGCCGTCTCTTACCCACAACTCATCTGTATAGCTTATCAATATATCTTGGTTTTTTGTATGAAATTCATACTGTTTTTTGAGTTTGTCTTCATCCCATTCATCATCAGAATCCAAAAAAGCAATCCAACTGCAACCAGAATGCCTTATACCTGTATTTCTTGCAGATGAAACACCACGATTTTGTTGATAAATATATATAATATTTTCAAAATCTTTTTGTATCTCAGAAGTATTATCACAAGAACCATCATCCACCACTATTATCTCTTTTGGTGTGTAGCTTTGGTTATATACAGATCTTATTGCCCTTTTTAAAAGCTCATACCTGTTGTATGTTGGGATAATTACAGATATATCCAATTTATCTGTCGTCTCTGTGTTTTTGTCTCTCTTTTTCAACAGAGCCTTTCCAAAAATGATTGACTGCCCAATATGCCAGAAGAGAACCAAATACAGAATAAACAGCAGTACCAAAATAAAGCGGTATAAATATCTTGTCTATATTATCACTAAACCATTTTAAAGTAAGTTCAACAGGCTCGGGTTTGATATTTAGCAAAAAACTGCCTGTAAGATACTCCATATAATACATTGGCGGCATAGTCAAAGGGTTGCTAAGCCAACACATCGCCAACCCAATAGGCACATTAAACCTAAAAAACGGCATAAAAGCAAGTACTGCGGCCATCTGCATAGGCATAGGGATAAATGCTATAAACAACCCCAAAAGCACAGCACGAGAAACCATCTTGCGGTTTGTAGAGAGATACTCCTGCGGAATTTTATATTTTTTTATAAAGGCTTTTAGTTTTTCATGCTGAGATGTTTTTTTGAGTGTCTTTCTTATCATAGTTGGGATTATATACTTTAGTAGTTAATAATATGCTAAAATTACACCAAATTTTACAACGACGGATGTTTCAACAACAAACAGATTAAAATGCAAAAAACATCACAAACAAAAAAGGGAAAAAATGTCTTTTAAAAAACTTGGACTTATCGAACCTCTCACAAATGCCATAAAAGAGATGGGATATGAAAAACCAACAACCATACAACAAAGGGCTATCCCCATAATTATGCAAAAAAAAGATATCTTTGCTACTGCTCAGACAGGTACAGGAAAAACAGCTGCCTTCTCCCTGCCTATGCTCCAAAGATTTAGAAAAAACGGTGCAAACAACACAAAAGGGCTTATACTCTCACCAACAAGAGAACTCTGTGTACAGATACAAAACGATATAAAAAACTATGCAAAACACCTAAATATAAAAACCCTTTTGCTCGTAAGCGGCAAAGATATAAACACTCAACGAAAACATATCAGAGAGGGTGTGGATATCATCATAGCAACACCGGGAAGGATGGTTGAGATGGCAGAACAAAACACAAACCTCCTCTCAAATATAGAGATATTTGTACTCGATGAAGCAGATAGAATGCTTGATATGGGTTTTGTAAAAGAGATAAGAAAAATCCATCCTCTGTTGCCAAAAAACCACCAGACACTCCTTTTTAGTGCAACTTTCAGTGATAAGGTAAGAAAACTCTCAAAACTCATCCTAAACAAACCAATTTTCATAGAAACATCAAAAAAGAATTCAACAGTCGATACAATAAACCAAATGGCATACATGGTAGATACTGACAAAAAAGCGGCATTGTGTGCATATCTGATAGGTTCAAGAAATTTTGAACAGGTTTTGGTATTTACAAAGACCAAACAAAGTGCAGATTTTTTACAAGATGAACTCAAAAAAGATGGTCTAAAAGTCGGAGTTATACATGGTGACAAAACAAAAGCAAACAGATTAAAAACCCTTACTCAGTTTCGTGAAGGGCAAATCAAAGTCCTTGTTGCTACCGATATAGCTTCAAGGGGACTAGATATAGAGGAGCTTCCGTATGTGATAAATTACGAACTGCCAAGCCTGAGTGAAGATTATGTTCACCGTGTCGGCAGAACAGGTCGTGCAGGTAGAAAAGGTGAAGCGATATCACTCATAGATATATATGAAAAATACGATATAAAAGATATAGAAAAAGTGATAGGTCAAAAAATACCAAAAGATGTAGTAAAAGGGTTTGAACCAGATCCAACCATAAGACGAAAAGATACCGAAGAAATAAAACTAAAAAACGAACACAAAAAACCTCAAAAGAAACAACCTGCTAAAAAACATTACAAAAAAACAACCCAGACAAAAAGAAGAAAAACAACAAAAAGGGATGGTAAATAAACTTTACCAAGCCCTTATTTCGTTATACAGGCTATCTCTCTCAACAGGATTAAAACCGCTGTCTTTTATGAGTGAAACAAACTCATCCAAATCTATTCCGTTTGCACTTTTAGCTCCCGCAGCAGAGTTTATAGACTCTTTTTCTATTGTACCATCAAGATCGTTTGCACCAAACTCCTGAGACAAAAGAGCCAAATTCACAGTAGATGTCACCCAGTATGCTTTTATATTTTCAACATTATCAAGCACTATACGGCTTATAGCCATAGTTCTCAAAATCTCATTTGCACTCATAAATTTATCTACTTTTAGATAATTGTTCTCTCTTTGATAAACAAGTGGTATAAAAGCATTAAATCCACCTGTTTTATCCTGCAACTCTCTTATTCTCATCATATGGTCAATCCTGTCTTCTCTACTCTCAACATGTCCAAAGAGCATAGTTACATTTGACTTTTTACCTCTCTCATGCCATTTTTGATGGATATCTAGCCATTGATTGGCACTGAGTTTGCCTTTACATATATAATCTCTGACTTTCTCATCAAATATCTCAGCACCACCTCCGGGCATAGAATCTACTCCGTTTTCTATCATCAAATCCAAAATTTCATCATATGTTTTATTATATTCCCTTGCCAAAAAATCAACCTCAGCGGCAGTCAAAGCCTTGACATGCAAGTTTGGAAATGCGGTTTTTATCTTTTTAAAAATCTCAAGATACCACTCAAGACCTGTATTTGGATTGTGTGCAGACACTATATGCACCTCTTTTGCCCCACGAGATTCAACATCTTTGACAATTTTCATAATCTCATCATGTGTCATTGTGTAAGGATTTGGATTTTTTCTATTTGCAGAATATGCACAAAACTTACAAATATCTGCACATATATTTGTAGGGTTTATATGTCGGTTGATATTGAAATATGTTTTTTTACCAAATCTGTTTTTTCTAATATTGTCAGCTTTTTTACCAAGCTCAAAAAAATCCATATCCCAAAGTTTCATAGCCTCATCAAAATTCAATCTATCTTCCATATATCAACCTATTTATAAAATAATCTTTTTACTACATCAAATTCTACCATAAAAACAACAAAAACTAAGTTTTTTTTGATATAATTGCACCCTCAAAAAACTCTCCATCGCTTAACCGGATAAAGCAGTCCCCTCCTAAGGGATAGCTCGAGGTTCGAGTCCTCGTGGGGAGACCATATACCAAATTTCTCACCAAATAACACCATTATATTGCTATTGTTATTTTATTTGGCTATACTTCTGATGATGAAAGATGAGGTGTGAATTCATCTTTAGTGTGTGATTTTGTAATTTTGCTCAATTCTTACCTAAAGACTCTCCAAATTTCGACTCAATACAAAAACAAAAAGGTAATGCAATGGCAGAATTAATTGATGGTTCAGTTAAATGGTTTAATGAAGAAAAAGGTTATGGATTTATCCAACAAGACAATGGTGGAAAAGATGTATTCGTACATTTCCGTCAAGTAAACAACCCAAATGGTGGTCGTGTTTCTTTAGCAGAAGGTCAAAGGGTAACTTTTGAAATCGGTGAAGGACAAAAAGGTCCACAAGCTGAGAATGTAACTCCACTTTAAACCCCAATCAAGCCCCTCTTTTTGGGGCTTTCTCCAAATTTTTTATCTCTTTCTTAACTATCTTTGATCACACCCTTGTATTGTTGTAATTAGATCCAAAATCAAGTTCTGGATGACAAAGGGTGGATACTAAAAACAACTTTATATCTCACACAAAGATCTCTCTTTTGCATTTAACATAGTTTTCTTGCCACTTAGATACTCATCCACCTCTATGGCACACTCTCTGCCTTCATGAATTGCCCAAACAACTAAAGACTGCCCCCGTCTGCTGTCACCGGCACTAAAAACACCATCAACCGAAGTTTTGTATCCATCTGTTTTTATATTGCTTCTCTCATCTGTCTGAAGGCTTAACTCTTTTATAACATCATCTTGAAGTGGTCCCAAAAAGCCCATAGCCAAAAGCACCAAATCAGCTTTTAGTACAAATTCACTCCCCTCTATCTCTTTAAAACTTCTGCCTTGCCACTCTATTTTTATACAGTTTATACCTGTCACATTGCCTTTTTCATCTTTTATAAAAGATTTTGAAAGTACATTAAAATCCATCTTGCAACCCTCTTGCTGTGATGTTGAGAGTTTAAAAATTCTAGGATATGTAGGCCATGGCATTTCAGCGGTTCTCTCTAGCGGTGCTTTTGGCATCAACTCTATCTGAGTAACACTTGCAGCTCCCTGTCTTATAGAATTTCCTACACAGTCACTGCCCGTATCACCCCCACCAATCACAACCACATGTTTATTGGTTGCCAAGATGCTTTTGTCTTCTGCAATCACCTCACCCTCAACCCTACTGTTTGCCTGAGACAAAAACTCCATCGCAAAATGGATATTGTTTGCATCACGATTTTCTATTGGCAAATCTCTTGGTTTTCCTGCACCTGTTGATATTATTACGGCATCACTGTTTGATTGGATCTCACTTAGTGATATATCTACACCGACATTAGCATCGGTAATAAACTTCACACCCTCCTCTTTCATCAAATCTATCCGTCGTTGCACAACATCTTTTTTATCAAGTTTAAAATTTGGTATGCCATATCTTACAAGCCCACCAATTCTACTCTCTTTTTCATACACAGTTACATTGTGTCCAGCTTTGTTGAGTTGATTTGCAGCGGCAAGTCCTGCAGGACCACTGCCTATAATGGCAACATTTTTACCACTTTGTCTTTTTGGTATCTGTGGTTTCATCCACCCCTTTTTGTATGCTGTTTCTATTATAGAATACTCTATATTTTTTATCCCAACAGAGGTTTCGTTCATACCAAGCACACAGGCTGTCTCACAGATAGCAGGGCAGATTCTCCCTGTAAACTCAGGAAAATTATTTGTACTCATAAGAGTTCTAAAAGCACCCTCCCATTTTCCACGATAAACCTGATCGTTAAACTGCGGTATGAGATTGCCCAGCGGACAACCATAGTTGGAATGACAAAACGGTACACCACACTCCATACATCTGGCACCCTGCTCCTGCATCTCCTCTTTTGGCAACGGTGTTATAAATTCATTATAATGTTTTATCCTCTCATGTGGAGGCTCAAGAGTAAAGTTTTTTCTTTCATAATCTTTAAATCCTGTTATCTTTCCCATCTTACACCCCCTCTTTTTTCTCAGCCAACACTCTTTTATAGTCCCTTGGCATAACTTTTATAAATCTGCTTTTTGCACTGTCCCAACTCTGCAAAATCGCTTTTGCCTCTTTGGATGATGTATATTTGAGATATTTTTCTATCATATCTTTTACTTCGTTTTCATCTTCATCACTCTCTATAGCATCCAGATCCACCATTCCGTCGTTGATTCTCTGCTTGAGTTTATTATGCTCATCATATATATAAGCAATTCCTCCACTCATACCTGCACCAAAATTTTTGCCAATATCACCAAGTATCACGACACGACCACCAGTCATATATTCACATCCGTGATCGCCAACACTTCCTACAACCACTCTGACACCACTGTTTCTTACACAAAATCTCTCACCTGCCTGACCATATATATATGCTTCACCACTTGTAGCACCATAAAAAGCAACATTTCCAAGGATCGTTGTTCTGTTTGGATTATATGTCGCAACCTTTGGCGGGTAGAGTATGAGTTTGCCTCCACAAAGACCTTTTCCAAAATAATCATTGGCATCACCCTCAATCTCAAAAGTGATACCACTGTTTACAAATGCACCAAAACTCTGCCCACAACTGCCATCAGCTTTGAAATATATACTATCTTCAGGCAATCCATCTTCACCATATTTTTTTGTCATAACTGATGAAAGCATTGTCCCTACGGTTCTGTTGATATTTCTGAGTTTTATATGCTCTTTTATTGGTGTTTTGTTTTTTATGGCAGGTTCTGCCAACTCTATAAGCTTATTATCGAGTGCCTTGTCTATCGCATGGTCTTGCTGCATAGTTTTATACGGTGTATCTTCACTTCTAATATGCACCTTATGCAAAAGTTTGTCAAGTTGCAGATGTTTTGCTTTGAAATGGTTTATACCATCTTTTGCTTTGAGCTTATCTACTCTTCCCACCATCTCATCTATTGTTCTAAAACCAAGCTCTGCCATAATCTCCCTTAGATTATTTGCCAAAAATCTTACAAAATTAACAACATGCTCAGCTTTACCCGCATATTTTGCTCTTAAATCTTTATCTTGTGTTGCTATACCGACAGGGCAGGTATTTAGATGGCATTTTCTCATCATTATACACCCCTCAACAACCAAAGCACTCGTAGCTATACCCCACTCCTCTGCACCAAGCAGTGTTGCAATAGCAAGATCTCTACCGGTTCTGAGCTGTCCGTCAGTCTGAAGCACAATACGACCTCTGAGACCATTTTTTACCAAAGTCTGATGTGTTTCTGCAAGTCCAAGCTCCCAAGGAAGTCCGGCATGTTTTATAGATGTCTGCGGTGATGCCCCTGTACCACCGTCAAATCCTGAGATCAGCACAACATCACTGTGGGCTTTTGCAACACCCGCGGCAATGGTACCGACACCCACTTCTGAGACCAGTTTTGTATTTATTCTGGCATCAGGATTTGAATTTTTCAAATCGTGTATAAGCTGTTTTAGATCTTCGATAGAATATATATCGTGGTGAGGTGGCGGTGAGATAAGCCCCACACCCGGTGTTGAGTGTCTTGTAGCACCTATAATCTCATCTACTTTATGTCCCGGAAGCTGTCCCCCCTCACCCGGTTTTGCACCTTGTGCTAGTTTTATCTGCAACTCCTCTGCATTTACAAGGTAGTTTGCTGTCACACCAAACCTGCCACTTGCTACTTGTTTTATTTTTGAATTTTTATTTGTAGAGAATCTTTTTGGATCTTCTCCACCCTCACCGGTGTTGCTTTTTGCACCAATAGAGTTCATAGCAATTGCCAAAGTTGTATGAGCTTCTTCAGAGATTGAGCCATAACTCATAGCACCGGTAGCAAATCTTTTCATAATATTTTCTACAGGTTCAACCTCATCTATATCTATAGGTTCTTGCTTTGTAAACTCCAACAACCCTCTAAGAGTTACAAACTCCTCCTGTGGTTCATCTATAATCTTCGTATATTGTTTAAAAGTATTATAGTCATTGTTTTTGGTTGATTGCTGCAACAAAAATATGGTCTCTGGTGAAAAAAGATGATTCTCACCCCTTTGTCTGTAGGCATACTGTCCACCCACTCCCAAATCGTTGGCTTCTATAATCTGTTTTGGATATGCAATAGAGTGGCAAAGCAGTGTTTCTTCTTCCAAAGTCTCCATATCTATACCACCAAGTCTTGATGGTGTACCTTTGAAATATTTATCAACTATATCATCACCCAAACCAACAGCTTCAAAAATCTGAGCACCTGTATATGATCTGATTGTTGATATACCCATTTTTGACATTATTTTCAATATACCCTTACCAATGGCGGTTATATAGTTTTGCTCTGCCTGTTGTGGTGTTATCCCCTCTTTTATGAGTTTTCTTTTTCTCATATCTTCTATGCTCTCAAATGCAAGGTATGGATTGATTGCATTTGCTCCATACCCTACAAGTGTAGCAAAATGGTGTATCTCTCTTGCTTCACCACTCTCTACAACAAGTCCGCAGTTTGTTCGTATCCCCTCATCTATAAGGTGGTGATGCACAGCACTTGTAGCAAGAAGTGTAGGTATAGCCGCTTTTGTTTTTGATATACCGCGAGTTGAGAGTATCACAACAGCACAGCCATCTTTGACCGCCTCTGCCACATCAGTTTTTAATCTTTGCAAAGACTCTTGCATATCACCTTTTTTTGTTGCATCAAAAAGCATAGCAAAAGTTTTTGCACTAAAATTAAGTTTGCTCACACCCCTTAGTTTTTCAAGCTGAATATTTGTAAGTATCGGAGATTTTAATTTTATGAAATTTCTGTTTTCATCCACCTCTTGAAACAGATTTCCCTGAGAACCTATATATGATGTCAGACTCATTACAGATTCTTCTCTAATAGGATCTATAGGTGGGTTTGTAACCTGTGCAAAAAGTTGGTGAAAATAGTTATACAGGTTGATAGATTTATGAGAAAGTACCGCCAAAGAAGCATCATTACCCATAGATCCCGTTGCCTCATAAGCATCATTTGCCATTGGTGTAAGTATGGTTTTTATATCTTCTTGAGTATATCCATAACATTTTTGCCTTTGCAAAATTGTATTGTGGTTTGGTTGTTTTACCTCATGATTTAGAGGCAAATCATCCAAATCTATCTTGTGTGTTTCTATCCAGCCCTTATAATCATATGCGGTTGATATCTGCTCTTTTATCTCTGTATCGTTGATAATCCTTCCATTTTTCAAATCAGCAACAAACATCTTGCCCGGTTGCAATCTGCCTTTTAGTACGATATCTTTACTCTCAAATTCCAATGCACCCTGTTCACTTGCCATAACCAATATATCATCTTTAGTAAGTGAATACCTTGATGGACGAAGCCCGTTTCTATCGAGTGTAGCACCGATAAACTCACCATCTGTAAAAGCCACACTAGCAGGACCATCCCAAGGTTCCATAAATGTTGCATGATATTCATAAAATGCTTTTCGTGCTTCATCCATCTCATCATCCCGCCATGCTTCGGGAATCATCATCATCATAACATGGGGCAAACTTCTACCTGCCAAAGTAAGCAACTCAATAACATTATCCAAAATAGAGCTGTCACTCCCTTTGCTTTCGTTTATAAGGTATGGATATATTTTATCAAGCTCATCATCTGTAAAAAGTTTTGATTTTAGGAGTGCTTTTCTGGCTTTCATCCAGTTCACATTACCTCTGAGTGTATTTATCTCACCGTTGTGTGCTATATATCTAAAAGGCTGAGCCAATGCCCATGAAGGAAATGTATTTGTAGAGAATCTACTATGCACCAAAGCGATAGCAGATTCAAAGTCTTCATCATTAAGATCTGCAAAAAACATTGGCAACTGTTCAGTTATCAACTGCCCTTTGTATGATATGGTTTTGTAAGACATCGAGGGCATATAAAAATACCCTGTCCCCTGAATTGGCGAAGCTGTCACAAGAGATTGTGCATATTTTCTTATTAC
>Ga0256828_1002358_pt1 | contig 11282 bp, 7 predicted proteins | sample CV88metaG_FD_185993 | JGI IMG/M metagenome (GOLD analysis project Ga0256828, IMG submission 185993) | Hydrothermal vent microbial communities from East Pacific Rise, Pacific Ocean - CV88 | ecosystem: Environmental > Aquatic > Marine > Hydrothermal vents | place: Pacific Ocean: East Pacific Rise... | reverse complement strand
CTGCTTTGAGAATATAAATCCAGCCAATACAGTTGCCCAAGCGATGTATGTCATAGACTCAAATCCATTTGACCATGGTGCATGCCCTGAGATATACCAACGAAGTGCAAGTCCCATTGTATGTGCTATAAAAAAGAGCGCAAGTAAGAAAAGAGATGCTTTGGTTACTTTCTCCATTTTAAATTTTGGTTTAATGATTTTAAAGAAACTCAGAATCAACAATACAAATCCAACAACAAAGTACAACGGCCATAAAATCTCAAATATATTAGAATGGTTGTAAAAAATCTCTGCTTTGATTTTGTTTTCAGGTGGATATACAGCAGCACCATATTTCTTTTGATACTGTGCTATCGCTGCAAGTGCTTTATCTGCATCTTTCCAATCCTTGCTTTTCAAAGCAGCATCTACATTACTAAAATAACTCAATGCCAATACCCTTACCTCTTGCGAATATTGAGAAGGAAGTTTTTTCAGAGCATCAATCGTTGCTAACCATTTATTGTTCGTATCATTTGGTATAGGCCAAATTTTAAGTAATGAACCTGTAAAAACCATATAAACGATATTTACTTTTTCATCAATTGCTAATGCTTTTTTGTCAAGTTTATTTCTATCTTTTGGTGCTTTTCTTGCTGCTGTATCTACAGTTTGTAAAAGCTTATAACCATTCATATTTTCTGGATCTTGAAAAAATTGAGAAAAAGCTACATATTTTGTATCTTCTGCCACACCTAAAATTTTATTGATTTTTGGATCACCTGTACGAATAAGTTTAATATTTCTATAGACATCAGGACGAATCATCATACCAAGTATCACCTGATCTGGAGTTAATTCAGTATTTCCGATTTCAAGCGTTCCACTTCTATGAATCTTAGCAAGAACTTCTGTAGCTAAAGTATCAAGAGGTTTCATCCTTCCTTGTGTATCTTGTACAACAAGTTCACCAAATTTTTGTGCATGTTCTTGACTAAAAGAGAGAACTGTTTTAACAGCAGGATCAAGTTCAGTAGCTTTGAGTTGTGTTTGCACTCCAACTAAAACAGATAACCCTAAAAAGACAGGTACAACTTTTGCCTGAGCTGCCTTGCGTGCTTTTTTAGAAAGCTGTGCAAATCTATGTTGTTTAGAAAAAAGTGACCAAAACATTCCTATACCAAGGAGTAAATATCCAAAATATGCCCAAATAGTACCAGGATCATGGTTGACAGAAAGAATAGTACCTTTTTCATCTCTGTCATAAGACGCTTGAAAAAATCTATAGTTTTTATATTCTAAAATATGGTTCATATAGATTCTAAATGGTTTTACAACCCCATTTTTCTTATCTATAAGTTCCACCTCACTTGCATATGACGCTGGACTCATAGAACCTGGATATCTCTCAAGTTGAAAGTCTATTAACTTGATACCAAACGGTAAGATAATATTTTTTGCACCATATACAATACTCACATTCACCCCATCTATAAAAGTTGTTACAGGTGTTCCATAAATACCTTGTGTACCATAGACAACAACCTCTTTATGTTTATCATCAACACTCACATCAAATTTTAAAGCATCCATACCAGAAGAGTTCATTCTCATTTTACGATTCATTCCTATACTTGCACTACTAACAAGTTTTTTCACAGCATGCTCTTTAAAATCTCTTAAAACAAAACCACTTCCATCCGTCATCGAATAAAGCACTCGTTGATTCACTACCTCTTTTTGTGTTGCAGCTAACGAACCTTTTGCACGATCTGCCATTCTAAAATAAGAAAGTGGCATTGGATGGCTCATATACAGTGTATCACCCTCTACATGTAAAGCTACAACAGGTTTATTAAAATGCTCTTTAGAATCAAAATCAACTACAAAACTCCCTGCATCAAAGTATTTACCTTTTTCAAGAACAACAGGCTCTCCACCCCCTCCTCTTGATGTTATCATAAACTTTGCTATAGGTTTTCCATTTTTTTTATCTTCTACAAGAGTTTCTACAGCATCTGCAATATATTCAATAAGTTTGACATCTACATCTTTATCACCAACATCAAGTGTTGTTTCAATATTATTACCACCTCTTGCCGAGAGATAGAGTGCCTTGGAAAACTCTGCTTTTTTTCCATCAACACTTGTTGCATCTACTGTTAAAAAAGTTTCCGAACTTGTAATAGAAGAAGATGTTTCTCCTTCTCTAATGTGCATACTACCCTCATAACCAACATATCGTGTAATAGCTGCACCAAGAAGAACTACCAAAAACCCTACATGAAAAATAAAAATAGGTGCTTTTTTAAGTGTGTACATCTTGTAATTAAAAATATTAAGTAGAAGATTCAGGGCTAAAAGACCCATCAGTACTTCAAACCACCTCGCGTTGTAGATCTCTGCTTTTGCAGTCATCGTCCCAAAATCGTTCTCTATGATAGTAGCATACCCTATAGCAAATGCAAATATAAGCATTAACACAGCCATAGTTTTCATAGAGCCCATAATTGATAAGATTTTTTTCATTACTAAGCCTTTTGAATTTAAAAATTTATTTTAGTAAAGTTAAGATAATAAAAAGTTTCTACACAACCTCCAACTTAGTAGAGTTAGGTTATAATAAGAAAAAAATCATCCAAAAGGCTCTTTTTTTATGAAAATTTTTTCATCTTTTCTCTATATCACCGTTCCTTTTCTTATTCTTACATTGAGTGGATGTTCTGAACAACAGCAACAAACACAACAAAAAACACCACCACCTTTACCTGTTCATGTCATTACTGTTACAAATAAAAATGTTCCTATTTGGGCAAGATATACAGGAAAAACAAAAGCAAGTAGCTCTCAAGAGGTGCGTACTCGTGTTTCAGGCATTTTAGAAAAAAGATTTTTTAAAGATGGGCAACTCGTCAAAAAAGGGGAAAAACTTTTTCAAATTGAACAAGCTGAATATAAAGCGACCCTTGCACTTGCACAAGCAAAAAAAGCACAAGACAAAGCGGCCCTTCTTTTAGCACAGGCTGATGTTAAACGCTATACACCACTTGTACAAGAGGGACTTGCACCTCGTGCCACTCTTGAGCAGTACCAAGCCAAAGCAGCCTCTTTAAAAGCTGCCCTTTTAGGAGATGATGCACAAATAGCACAAGCAAAACTCAACCTTAACTATACAGTTATCAAAGCACCTATTTCAGGGCGTATCGGTGTTCGCTATGTTGATGTTGGTAATCTTGTAGGAAAAGGGGAAGCAACTTTACTTACTACAATTGTTAAAAGTGATCCACTCTACGCATACTTTTCCCCCTCTCAAGATGATGTGCGTATTTTTGAAAAGTACAAAGAAAAAGAGAAACCAGATGCTTTTATAGAGCTTGAGGGAACAACACATAACATCCGTCTTAATGGCTATGTTGACTTTGCTAACAACATTGTAGATCCACTTACTTCTACTATTACAATGAGAGCAACAATACACAATCCTAAAAATGAAATACTTCCAGGAACTTTTGTCTATGTCAATATCTTCATTACAGATAAACACAAGTTTATCATGATTCCACCTGAAATTATTTTTAATGACCAACTTGGCAAATATCTCTATGTTGTTGATGCGAACAATACACTCAAAAGAGCCAACATCACAACAGGCTATGGCAACCGTTTTTACATCAGTGTCAAAGAGGGACTTCAAGATGGAGACAAAGTAGTTGTTTCTGCTCTTATGAAACTTAAACCAAACCTCAAAGTCACACCAACAGATGTTACACAAACAGAGGGTATTGATGCTATTATTGAAAAAAATCATCTCATCCCAACACAACAAGAGAGTCATTAAATGTTTTCAGTAACTTTTATAAAACGCCCTATTTTGGCGATGGTTATCTCGATGATTATCGTCATTGCTGGTCTTGTTTCACTTGGTGTGTTACCCATCTCAGAATACCCTGATGTCGCTCCACCAACAGTAAATGTAAGTGCTACCTACACAGGTGCAAATGCGTATGTTGTTGAAGATACTGTTACCCGTGTTTTAGAAGATAAGCTCAATGGTATCAAAGGTGTTATCTATATGGATTCCACTTCTACTTCAAGTGGAAGTTCTGAAATCAATGTTTATTTTAAACCAGGCTATGATATAGATATAGGTGCTGTAGATGTGCAAAACAAAGTCTCTACAGCAACAGCTTCTCTACCACCTGAGGTGGTTGCACAAGGGGTTATCATAGATAAAAGAAGTCCCTCTCTTGTCTGTCTTGTCACAATTACAGGTGATGAAAGATATGATGCTGATTTTCTCTCAAACTTTGTAAATATCAATGTGCTTGATGAGATAAAAAGGATACCAGGAGTTGGAAAAGCTATCAATATGGGGGAAAAAAAGTACTCTATTCGCGTATGGCTCAATCCCGATAAAATTAAAGCACTTGATTTAACACCTATGGATGTTGTTAATGCTATTAAAAGCCAAAATAAACAGGCTTCCATCGGTAAAATTGGTGGTATGCCAAGTTATGACAACCAAAAACAGGAGTTCACCCTTACAACTGAGGGGCGTTTGAGTGATGTGAAAGAGTTTGAAAAAATTGTACTCAAACATAAAAAAGATGGTTCCCTTGTCTATCTTAGTGATGTTTCAAAAGTTGTTTTAGGGAGTGAGAGCTATGACTGGAATGCTATCTCAAACAAACAACCAGCAGGACTCATTGGAATTTTTCAACTTGGTGATGCCAATGCTCTTGAGATTCGTCAAAAAGTAGAAGAGACAATGCAAAAACTCCAACGCCGTTTTCCAAATGGTGTAGAGTGGAGCGTACCTTATGACACTACAAAATATGTCAAAGTTGCTATTAACAATGTTGTTATCAACCTTTTTATGGCTGTTGGACTTGTTATCTTGATTATTTTTGTCTTTTTAGGCTCATGGCGTCCAACAGTTATCGCTTCTGTAGCAATTCCTGTCTCACTCATTGGTACTTTTGCCATTATGCAGATGGCAAACGGTTTTTCTATCAACTTCTTAACCCTTTTTGGACTCATCTTAGCCATTGGTATCGTTGTTGATGATGTTATTTTAGTAGTAGAAAATGTAGAGGTTATCTTGGAAAAAGAGCCTGATTTAACTGTTCCTCAGGTAGTTAAAAAAGCGATGATTGAGCTTATAGGGCCTATCATCTCCACCACACTTGTTCTTGTTGCTGTTTTTGTTCCTGTTTCTCTTTTACCAGGAATTACAGGAGCTTTATACCAACAGTTTGCACTTACTATCTCTTTTGCTGTTATGATATCATCACTTAATGCACTTACACTCTCTCCTGCACTCAGTTCCATCATCATCAAAAGAAGAAAAAAAGGGGAAGAGAAGTTTATCTTTTTTAGAAAGTTTGATGAAATTTTTGCCTACATAACACAAAAATATACTGCTGTTATCACTTTTTTCATTAAAATTCGCTACCCGATAATCGCTCTTATTGGTCTTATTTTTTACTTCACTTACTACCTTTTTACCATCATTCCAACAGGGTTTGTTCCCTCTGAAGATAAAGGTGTATGTATCGTTTCAGTCAATCTTAAACCAGGAACTTCTCTCTCTCAAACAAAAAAACTGAGAAAAGAGATAGAAAAACGACTCTATAGCATTGATGAGATTGCCAATGTTGTTGTGATTGATGGGTATAATCTTGTAACATCCTCTCTTGATAGTGCTTCTATCGCAATGTATGTCACACTCAAAGACTGGAAACAAAGAACAGGTAAAGATCAAGGGATTGATGCTGTTATCACAAAAATCAGAGAAAAAACAGCAGATATTACCCAAGCAAATATTGCTGCTTTTAATCTTCCTGGTATCCCTGGTATTGGTGCTGTTGGTGGGTTTGATTTTAGGCTTCAAGATTATCTTTCTGGTGATTTAGATACTTTTAAACATTATGCTGATGAAGTGATACAAGAGGCAAACAAAGACCCTCGCATAGCATATGCCTATACAACTTTTTCAAGTAACTATCCTATGTATGACATCAAAATAGACAGAGAAAAAGCGAATGCTCTAGGGGTCAATATGTCTGATTTATTCTCCACTATGCAAATCTATCTTGGTTCTGTCTATGTCAATGACTTTACAAAATTTGGAAAAGTGTTTCGTGTATTTGTTCAAGCTGACAAAGCTTATAGAAGTGCTAAACTAGATATCAATAAACTTTTTGTCAAAAATATTGATGCAAAGATGGTACCACTTAGTGCCCTACTTCAAGTCAAAGATATTATAGGTCCACAAAACCTTTCACACTTCAATATGTATAGAAGTATTCAGATAAACGGTGCCGCTGCCATTGGTCACTCCTCAGGAGAAGCGATGGCAGCAATGGAGGAGATAGCACAACGAGTCCTCCCTTCAAGTTACGGCTTTGAGTGGGCTGGTATGAGTTACCAAGAAAAACTTGCAGGAAATGCACAAATCTATGTTGTTATTTTTGTTACACTTGTTGTTTTTTTAGTTCTTGCTGCACAGTATGAAAGCTGGATTCTCCCATTGATGATTCTTCTTTCTGTTCCTATGGTTATTGCTGGTGCTGTAGGGGGACTTTTATGGATGGGGATTCCACTCAATACTTTTGCACAAGTTGGACTTGTCTTACTTGTTGCTCTTGCTGCTAAAAATGCTATTTTAATTGTAGAGTTTGCCAAAGAACAAAGAGAGAGTGGAATAGGAATTATCGAATCAGCCATCAATGCAGGGCGTCTCCGTTTCCGTGCTATTATGATGACAATTTTATCCTTTTTATTCGGTATTTTTCCACTTGCCTTTGCTACAGGTGCTGGTGCCATCACTCAGGTTTCTATAGGAATTGTTTTAATGTTTGGTATGATAGCAGCAACCTTTATCTCAACACTTATTGTTCCTGTTTTATATGTACTTCTTGAAACAATGAGAGAAAAATTTGTCAGTGTAGAAGAAGAAGTTGCACGAAGGGAGTCACTCTAATGAAACGATTACTTACACTTTCTATCTTTACATGTAGCCTTTATGCGCAAACTACTTACAGTGTTGATGAGCTTATTGTAGAGGCTTTGCATAATGCTCCAAACCTACACATTGCAAAACTCACTTACGATGCAAATATGCAAAAATATCGTTTTGCTTACGCTTCCTACTTACCAAAGATAGACCTTAAAGCCAACGCAACACAAACTGGAATGAGTGATGTTCCTTTTCATCCAGATGATATGAAAACAGACACACTCCTTTCTGGACAACTAACCTTTGCACAGATTCTTTACGATTTTGGTGCTACAAAAGGGAATGTTCAAAGTTCACATATGCAAGCTAAAGCCTCCCTTATGCAATCGCAACAATATATTCTTAACAAAAAAAGAGATGTTAAAGAGGCATACTACAAAATTTTAGAAGCTCAAGCACTCATTGATGTACAAAAAGAGAATGTTAAACTTAACGAAGCCCAACTATATAGGGCAAAACGCTACTATGAAGCTGGTATTCGTACAAAAATAGATGTTTCAGATGCCAAAGTAAGTCTTATTAAAGCAAAAATAGATTTCAAAAAAGCTCAATACAATCTTAAACTTGCATATGCTAACCTTGATAGAGTGGTTGGTTTTACAACCATCTACAAAGAGTACAATGTTATCGTTCCAAAACTCCAACTCAATACACTCTATGATTCTATCGCTGATTATGACCTTAATCTCCAAGAAGCTGTGCGTTATGCTTATGAACACAGACTTGAGATAAAAGAACAAAACTACCGTATAAAAGCACAAAATGCACAACTTACAACGACTCAAGCACAATACTATCCTTCTTTGTATCTCTTAGCTGACTATACAAAGCAACATGCACAAAATTTTGATACTTTTTTACCTCAGGATCAATGGAATATAGGACTCTCACTTAACTGGAATCTCTATGCAGGGGGTGCGACACAAGCAAGTACACAAGAGAAAAAAATACAAAAAAATATCACTACAACACAACTCAGAGAAAACCGTTTACGCATCAAACAAGAAACAACCAATGCCTATATAGGGGTACAAAAAAGTAAAGATTCTTTGGAACTTTCACAAAATTTGGTAAGTGTATCTAATGAAAAGTTTGATCAGGCAAGTAAACGATACGAACACGGTCTTTCAGACTTTATAGAGCTCCAACAAGCAAGACAAGGCTACATAGATGCCAAAGCTTCGTTAGTGATTGACTACTACAATTACTACATCGCAAAAGCATATCTTGATAATGCTATAGGAAAATAATCTAGCTTTGAGACTCTAAAAGTTTCAAAGCACCTTTATAGATAGGCTCATCAATAAAACCATACTCTTCATCGCTAAAACCTGTAATACCTTCATCTCTGTGCATCTCAAAAAGTTTTACAATAATTTTAGCGCGTTCAAGCTCAGCTTCCGTATCTCTAAAAGTTTCATTAACAGCCAAAACCTGCTGAGGAGAAAGACACCCTTTTGCACTATAGCCCATCTGCTTTTCAAGTGTAAGCCATTTGTGAAAAGTCTGCATATCTTTATATTCTTGAAATACGAACGAAACAGGATGTACCCCCATCGCTTTTGTTGTGATGAGAAAATGGGAGAGAATGTAGTGCATCGTTGGATTTTCTAAATGAATCAAACTTTGAGGTAAACCCATATCTGCAAAAAGATCTAGTACCCCCAAATAAAAAGCTTTGACACGAGAATTCACAGCTAAAGAGGAAAGATTATGCCACCCTTGTGCTGTTTCAATAGAAAGATGCAGTTCTATTTCATCTTTTAAAAGTGCTAAAACACTTTTAACCTCTTTGACATTCGTAATTTTTGGTACACGAATAGCATCAGGCATAAACTGATTAAGATATGTTATCTCCTCATATCCACCCTCATCCAAAGCATTCACACGAACAACAAGTTTTTTCTTACATGTACGATGATGCGAAAGAAAAATTGCACATAAAACAAGGGCAAAAGGTTTCTCCTCTTTGCTAACACCATCTTCAAGATTGAGCATAATACAATCAGCCTCCAAAGAGGCTATTTTTTGAAGATGTTTGATTTTATTTGCAGAAAGCATCAAAACTGACTGAAAGTTATTTGTTGTATTTATATTTCTATAAGTGGGTACAGCCATAGCATCAAGAGCTTGAAGATCTCGTTTCGCATATGCTTCTTCTATCTTTTGTATGGAAAACATTTTTATTATTCCTCTTTTTCTTTTGGATGCAAATAGAGATAGAGAGCTTTAATTTCTCCTCTTGTCAGATAGTACCGAGGCATCCCTTTCTTTCGCTCATTAAGTGCTTTATGAAACACTTCATACGGAAGTTGATTTATTTGTGGACCAAGAAAGCTTTTTTCTTTGTTTTTATGCTTATACCTTGCAATTACCATCCCTTCACCATGCATACCATGACACTTTTGACATCCCACTCCCCGTGGATTTTTATAAAGCTGTGAAGCATACTCCATTGGTGTAATAAAACTACTTGTAGCAAAAAGTGGTACAGTTATAAAAAACAAGATATATTTCATTATTATCCTAATATTATTTTAAAACGGTATAATATCAAAAAATTTATTTATGAGGTTTAAATGCAGATTCTTGATGGTAAAGCGCTCTCCCAAAAAATAGAAAAAAATGTTGCTTCTGAAGTTATTAAGCTTAAAGAAAAAACAGGTAGAACTCCTGGTTTAGCTGTTGTCTTAGTAGGAAATGACCCTGCAAGTGCTGCGTATGTCGGTATGAAGAAAAAAGCGTGTGACCGTGTTGGTTTTTATTCCATAACACACGAAATGCCTGAAGATATTTCCCAAGATGCTATAGAAAATACCATTAAGATGATGAATGACAACCCAAATATTGACGGTATTTTAATTCAACTTCCCCTTCCACCACAAATCGACACAACAAAAATTTTAGAACTTGTTGATCCAAGTAAAGATGTCGATGGTTTCCACCCTTACAATGTTGGTCGCCTTGTAACAAACCTTGATGGATTTGTACCATGTACACCACTTGGCGTTATGGAACTTCTAGCTGAGTATAACATTGATGTAAAAGGGAAAAACTGCTGTGTTGTTGGTGCATCAAACATTGTTGGAAAACCGATGGCATCCCTGCTTTTAAATGCTGATGCCACTGTAGAAGTTTGCCATATCTTTACAGATGACCTTAAAAAGCACACACTTCAAGCCGACATCATCTTAGTAGGTGTTGGTGTTATCAATCTTATTAAAGAAGATATGATAAAAGAGGGAGCTATTATCATTGATATCGGTATCAATCGTGCTCCAAATGGCAAACTTGTGGGAGATGTTGATTTTGAAAATGTAAGTCAAAAATGTTCTTACATCACACCAGTACCAGGTGGCGTTGGTCCTATGACTATTGCTATGCTCTTGAGTAACACACTCAAAGCTGCACAACTTCACGCAAGTGAGAAGCGTTAATGAAAAACTTTCTTCATAACGCTTACAGATGGTCAAATTCATGGACAGGTACCATTGTCATTGTCCTTTTTGTTATCTTTTTTGTAGCACAGGCATTTAGAATTCCTAGTGGAAGTATGAAAGATTCTCTTCTCATTGGAGACCATCTTTTTGCGAAAAAATTTGCCTATGGTATCCCTATGCCATATATCCCATTTATAGAAGTTTCTATTATGCCATGGAGTAACAGTTTAAAGCTTGTTGATGGTGACACGCCAAAAAGGGGTGATATTGTTATTTTCAGATATCCTGGAAATATTAAACAACATTTTGTTAAGAGATGTGTAGCACTTCCAGATGATGAGCTTTTTGTTGCTGAGAAAAACCTTTTTATCCATTTTCATGAAGGTGATGAATGGATAAAAAAACATTATAAAGATGGATATGAAATAGCTGTTTTTGATGGAAAACTTTGGGTTAAAAACCCCTATATGAAAAATCATCCAGGGATTCATCATGACCCAAAAATTGTAAATGATGGTACATTTCCTATGCCTATCTTTTTTATGAACCCTATTAAAGTTGAAAAAAACCATTACTTTATGATGGGTGATAACCGTGACCACTCTAACGATAGCCGTTTTTGGGGGAGTGTCCCTTATGAAAACATAGAAGGTACACCTTGGTTTATCTACTTCTCTATTGATAAAAACTGGGAAATCAGATGGGATAGAATAGGGAAAACACCTACAGATTTAGAACAAGAACCGTACTTGAAAAAAGCGATAGAAGAAAGAGAAAGAGAAGACAAAGAGTATTATGGACTTACTTGATATACTAAAAATTTTAGGAGCAGTTACTGCTCT
>Ga0256828_1002357_pt1 | contig 11282 bp, 13 predicted proteins | sample CV88metaG_FD_185993 | JGI IMG/M metagenome (GOLD analysis project Ga0256828, IMG submission 185993) | Hydrothermal vent microbial communities from East Pacific Rise, Pacific Ocean - CV88 | ecosystem: Environmental > Aquatic > Marine > Hydrothermal vents | place: Pacific Ocean: East Pacific Rise... | reverse complement strand
AAAATCCACCTTATGACTGCAAACCAATTTGAAGTTGCAAAAGATATTTTGAAATAACAAAAGGCTAAAAAATGAAAAAGTTACTTTTACCACTTACCATTAGCTCTTTTCTTTTTGGAAGTGAAGCTTCTTTAGATACTCTTATGAAAGAGTACAATAAAGAGATTCAACCTCATAAAAAGACTGTACATCAAAATGATGGGGATCTTATTGTTTATTCACGTCAAGATCTTGATCATATGCAAGCTTTTACATTAAATGATGTTTTACGCACAGTTCGATTTTTTCATCTTGCAACATCAAGAATGGGAGAATCGCAACTTATTAAATCTGGAAGTAAAAACAACTCTGTAACTCCGATTAAAATTTTTATAGATTCTCATGAACTTAATGCTGTAACTTTTGGAAATGCTATTGCTCAATATGGTTTTATGAACCTTTATTTTGTCGATTATATAGAGATTTATCAAGCTGGGAATGCACTCGACAACGGTAATGATACCGCGGGAATGATTATTCGTATTTATACAAAAGACCCTCTACGTGAAAATGGAATTTTCACACAACTTACATACGATACTTTAGGAGAGAGTCGTCTTAATATTATAGACGCACGTAAACTTAATACAGAATATTCTTATCTTCTTAATTTAGATCTACAAAATCATAAAACAAAAACAATAGTACACAATGGATATAATCTTAAAAGAGACGCAAAAAAAGCTCAATTTTTTGCAAAATTTACAAAAAAAGATGATTATCAAATTGCATTTTCTGCCATGAAAGATCAAGCAGAGCCATTTACAACATTTAGTTTAACTCCTCAAAATGATAGACAATTGGGGGAGAATTTTTATTTACATATTCGTAAACAAATTACAGATCAAACGATGATAAAAGCCTCAACATCTCTTGAACATCTCGATATAGGTTATAATGATTATAAAACTATACAATTTATTGATGGTTCTAAAGCCAAACGTATAGATATTCATTTAGATACTCGCTCTTCTATTGCAGAAATTCAACATCATCAAAATTTCAAAAACCATAAACTTTTACTCGGTGCCAGTTTTGAAAAAATGGAGTTTGAACCACAATCTTTTTATTTAGATGGTATTGCCTATAAAAATCTTCCAAAAGATTTAGAAAGAAATATTTATTCAATCTATGCACAAAATGATTATAAGACTTCTCATGATATTACAATTATTAGTGGATTAAAATATAATTATTCTCAAATGAAAAATAAAAACCATTACAATAATCTTATCTATCGTATGGGTGCAGAACTAAAAAAAAGTTGGTGGGATTTAAAACTTTTCCTCTTTAATAAAATAGGAGAGCCGACACTTGACCAGCTCTATTTTTCACCATTATTTGCTCATGCAAATAAAGACTTAAAACCAATAGAGAATCAAATTATTGATATAGGATTTTATTCTCAACCAACAAAAAAACTTAATTTTCAAACAGGTTTTGCAGATTCTCATATAAAGAACGCTATTGTTATAAATCCTAAAACAAAAACATATATAAATAATCCAAAAAAAATTCATTTTCAAAGATTTTTCACACGCTTTGAATATGAAGCAAATATAGATACAAAATTTACACTTGATTATTTTCAAATTTTCAAAGATAAAAAGTTCTCTAGTGATAAGGGGCTTTACCTTAAAGCAGATAATACTTTTAACAAATTTGTACTCTACAATGAACTCATTTATAGGAGTGCTTATACAGATGAATTAGGGCATAATATCTCATCAAGTTATGACTACACATTTGCTCTTTCATACCAATATTCTAAGAAGCTACTTTTTAAACTAAAAGGAGAAAACCTCTTTGACAAAGCATACGAAAGTTACATTTACGATAATACAAATCCGAAGAATGGATTTTTCTTACAGGAGCGTTCACGTAGAGTCTTAGTTTCAATGGAGTATACATTAAAATGAGAATATTACTTTTAGTCTTTATTTTTACATTGTCACTATTTGGAGATTCTTTAGGGCTTGAAGCAAAAATTATCTCGTTTATTGTAGATAATATTTCAACGAATCAAGAAAAAATTGTTTTTAGTGATGATACTGCTTTACTTAATAAACTCTCACAAACAACAAAAACGACACAACTATGTCAAAATGCTTCTATAATTATTGTAAAAGATAAACAACATCTCAAACAAGAATGTCTTAAGAAAAAACTTTTTGTTTTAGATTATGATTGTTTAGAAAAACTTCCAACAAGTTTTGGAGCTTTTTTCTTTAAAAAAGGGCGTGTTAATATTGTCTTTATTGAACCTCGTTTAGAAAAGGAAAATATTAAAATTTCTAATAAACTACAACCTTACTTGGAAGAAAGAATATGGTAAAAGTTATTCAACCTAAACACTTCTTAGTTCCCATTGGACTCTTTTTATTGGCACTTTTTTTTGTCTATGTGTATTACTCTGCCATTAAAAGTAAAGAGAACATCTATTCAATTATAGAAAATGATATGATAAGTGAATACCAAGAGCTTTTTGAAAACTTTAACAAATACCTTGTAAATAAACATAATATTAAAAATAAAAAGGATCTTCTTCTACTCTTTCAAGATAAAAAGAATAGAGATGCAACCGAAGAATTTTTATCACTTTCTTCTAAAAACATTAAATATCTTTATATCTTACAAAAAGACTCCAAAGGAAGATTTCGTTTTTTACTTGATGCCTCCAAAACAGATAAGGCACGTTTCTATCAAAAATTTGATGTAGATGATCAAAAATATAAAACAATCTACAAAACACATAAACCACAAGTAATTCATCAAGCTCATATCGATTCTCTTTATCTTACATACCTCTATCCATTGGAAGTAGATGGTAAAATTATTGGTATTGCTAATATTGATATTGATACATCCTTTAAAAAAGAGATTGCAAAGCTTATTACTCCCTATGAACTACTTTTTCAAGCTATTGTCATTTTTATTATTTTAATTGTTGTACTTATTATATTTCAATTTTTCTACTACTATAAAAGTCGTCATAAACTATTCAGTGATCCACTTACAAAACTTTTTAATCGCCATTATCTTAAGGAGATTGTGGAGTATTTGAACCTCAATAATTATGCAATTGCTATGTTGGATTTAGATAAATTCAAAACTATTAATGATGTTTATGGGCATGATGCAGGAGATTATGTTCTACAACAAAGTGCTAAAATCTTTAAAAATTCAATTCGCGATAGTGATATTATGATTCGCTATGGTGGAGAGGAATTTTTACTATTAATCTACACAAGACACGAAAAGACGAATGCCTTGGAGGTGTGTGAAAGAATTCGAACAAATATAGAAGATTACGAATTCAATTATAGTGACCAAACTATAGATGTTACAGTTTCTATTGGACTGAATCTCTCCCCTGTTGAGTCTAAAACTATTGATAATGCTATTAAAGTAGCAGATCAAAAACTATATATTGCAAAACAAAATGGTAGAAATATGATTGTAACGACTCTTTCACATCAAGGAGAAAGTAAACTTATACCTGAAAAAAAAGGGGTAGATTTTGTAAAACATGCCATTTTTGATAATAGAGTTCTTTGCTTCTATCAACCTATTTATGATCCAAAAACTTCACAAATTGTGAAGTATGAAGCTCTTGTTCGTATTAAAGAAAAAGATGGAAAAATTGTTTCTCCATTTTTCTTTATGCCAAATATTGAACATACAAATATCCACTATAAAATTACAAAACTTATTATCTCTATGGTTTTAGATAAATTTGAAAATGAAAAACTTGGAGTAAGTATCAATCTCAACTACTCTGATTTTATAAACAAAGATATTTTAAAACTAATCGAAGAAAGACTTTCTGGAAATAAAGAACTAGCTTCTAGAATTACTTTTGAAATTTTAGAAAGTGATGAAATTGAAAACATTACTCTACTCCAAACAAAAATAGAAAAGCTTCATTCACTCGGATGTCATATATCTATAGATGATTTTGGTAGTGGTTATTCCAATTTTAAAACAGTTCTAGATATGGAAGCAGATTTTCTTAAAATTGATGGTAGCTTGGTAAAAAATATTGCTATAAATCAAAAAGATTGTAAAGTTGTAAGTAATATTATTAACTTTGCTAAAGATGCAAATATGAAAACAATTGCTGAATTTGTACACTCTAAAGAGGTATATGAAAAACTTGTAGAACTTGATGTTGATTATATGCAAGGATATTTTATTGCAGAACCCCAACCTCAACTCAAAGAAGCTTCTTTTAAAGTAGATGTGTAAAAGCTAATAGTAATCTCTTACACATCGAACAAATGCTTTCTCTGACTTTAATTTTGGTTCTATTTCACCATATTTAAAATTAATACTCCAAGCTTCTGTCTTATCAAAAGCATCTGATGTTGATGACCAATAAACTTCAGAGCTTTTTGATATAAATTTTTCATCCATTGCTGGTTCAGATTCTTTTAAATCTCTTATTGATTTAAACTCATTAATATTAGGCATTCTCCAATCTATATAACCAGCTAAATTTAACTCCTGACATTTTTTTATACTATCTCTCCATGTTGATGGTTGAGCAATTTCACTATCTTGCCATTGTAAATGAGTTGCATTATCCTTAATTGTTCCTGTTTCCTCAACTAATTTTGCTTGTAGTAATAAATTAATACTTAAACAAAGATAAAGCACTTTCTTCATTCTATTTACTCCTCATCCCTAACACATCTTACATGATTACCATTATCTTTATAAAAAAATTTCTCTAATCCATAAGTGAAATTTACACACCAACGATCAGTATCAATAGCTTTTAATGGTGTTGAACTCCAATAACACCGATAATCATCTCCAACATTATAAAAATATTCTTGATCTAAAGTTGGCTTACTTTTTGTATAATCTATAATTGATTCTAGTTCAACTAACGTTGGTAGTCTCCAATCGCTATAACCATCCAAAACCAATACTTCACAATAATCCTTTGCATTCTGCCAACTTTGAGATTTTTTTGCTACATCTTCATTATCTTGCCATCTTAAGTGGGTCACTTCATCTTTAACACTCTGAGCACCTCTTGTATAAAGCAATGAGATACCCTTTTTATAAAACCCATCATCTAACAATGAATTATCTGAAACAACATATCCTAAACTATTATAACTATACTTTTGACCAGTCTTTTTCACTAAATATTTCTTTGTTATGACTGTTTTATTTGTATCATTATTATCAGTTATTTCATTCAGTTTAACTATATTTTCATCACTATTACAACCCAAAAAAAGAAATAAGAAAGAAATAACATATAAAAATTTCACTTTGTATATCATTACTATCCTTTAAGTAATTTTTGAACAACCAATGCTTGTTTATGCTCATACACATCGTGCACCCTTACAATGGAAGCTCCATTTCTTACAGATTCTAAATGGATAGCCAACGTTCCAGCTAACCTCTGTTGTGGTGTGCTTGGAGTTATCATATCTATCATCGATTTACGTGAAGCACCTACAAGCAAAGGCTTACCTAATGTTAAAAAATGCTCTAAGTTTTGAATGAGTGCAATATTATGCTCTAATGTTTTTCCAAACCCTATTCCCACATCTAAAACCAACTCTTTGACTCCAAAAGAATCTGCTTTTTGTATCATTTGATCAAAAGCATCATAAATATCCAAAACAACATCATCATAATGTGGTGCTTTTTGCATCGTTTGAGGTGTACCTTGCATATGCATAGCAACAACTGTTGCATTGTAATCTCCACCAAGTTTAGCTACTTCATCGTTTTGTAAACCTGTTATATCGTTAATAATACTAAAACCACTCTCAAGAGCCTCAGCAATAACTAAAGGTTCGTAACTATCGATACTAAAAGTTACTTTTTCATAAAGTTTATGGTGGGCAATAGCATCTAAAATTGGCTTGACTCTTGCAAGCTCCTCCTCTTTAGAAACACTTTTAGAACCTGGACGAGAAGAGACCCCACCAATATCGATAATATCTGCACCATCTGCTATCATCTGCTCTATTTTTAACACTGCATCTTTATCTCTAAAGCGACTTTCTGAGAAAAAACTATCATCATTAGCGTTAATTACACCCATAATTTGAGTAGTTTTTGGTTTGTGTAGTTTTGTCAGATTTTCTAAAAAAACTGCGACCTCTTGAAGTCCAAAAGGTTGTACTAAAAGTTTTTTTGAGAGTTTTTCTAACTCCCTAGCAGTTGCAATAAGCAAAACATTAACATAAGGCTCTTTTGCAATAATAGTCCCACGTGGCACTGCTGTATCTGCTCCTACACTTAAAGCATCTTGCTTTAAAATATTTGCAGCTCCAACATGAAGATTTGTAATTTCAACAAGATGAAGCTGTGCTTTTTTTGCTAAAATAGAAACACCACCTCTATCCACATCTAACTTTTGTAGATACTCTTTTATATTTTGATTTGCAATCTTTTTACATCTCATTTTTATCCTTTGCAAAACTCATAAGCAACATCGCTAAAACATTTTGTACTCTTGCATTAAGCTCTATTGTTTTGTAGGCTAAATCAAACTTATCTAACTGCTTTTGAGAAAGCACAACCCCTTGCGTAAGAGCTCTTTGTAAAATTGCTTCTACAACCTCTTTTGCCTCTTTCTTAGAACTTTTAGAGTATGTTTGTAAAAAAGTAAATACCTCTTGGTAATTTAGTTTTTTTAAATCTAAATCTATTGTTAGTGTTTTTTTCTCTTTTGTACCATAAAAAATTGGTAAACGGGAGCGAATTGTTGGTAAAAGGTTTGCTTTTAGTGGTGTTATTAGAATAAAATAGATATTTTTAGGGGGTTCTTCAAAAATTTTAAGTAAAGAGTTTTGAGAGATAACATTAAAAGAGTTTGCAGCTAAAATAATATATTTTGGTTCAGATGAAGCTAAATAAGCTTCCTCTACAACCGCTTTTGCATCCTCTATTTTAAACTCATCTACCACAAAAGGTACAACTCTAAAAGAGATTAACTCCTCTTGAAGTTTTTGCACCTCTTGTTCTATTTCACTTGAAACTAAAATGTGAGAGTTTTTAGGAGCTAACATCAACCTCACCAAACATTGCAGCATTTAAAGAGAGGTTAAAAAGTCTGTAGAGTTGCAACAGTTTTATATCTAAAAGTGTATCGTAAGACTTTAACGTAAAGGCGTTATGAAACTCCTCATCAAAAAGCCAAAAGTAGCTATTGTCTCTTCTTTTTGCAATATCACAACGTTTATCTTCCCCATCTCCAATATACCAAAAGAAATAATCATCTTTATATGAAAGAGAGATCATATCATCTAAAAAATCTATCATTTCAGAGTTTGTTACACTGTTGTAGTGCATATAAAGAGAGTCTATACTTACAATTGGTAAAAGTGGACGATCAAGATTATCTACAGCATTAATAGATGATAAAATATAATGTTCAAGCCACTTTCTTTTCTCATCTGTAATTAAAATAATAGTTTTTCCCGTAAGAATCTGCTCAAGAGCTTGAGCTGTTGTTGTAGTCCAGTCGAAGCGTTGTTCCTCTAGCCAGCTAAGGGAAGCTCCCTCAGCACGAATAGCATCTAAACTCCACTGTGCAAAATCTGGCAAAGACATAAGTTTTTTATTTCTCTAGTTCGTAAGCATCATGCAGGCTTCTTACAGCTAACTCTGCATATTTTTCATCAATAACCATACTTACTTTAATTTCAGAAGTTGAAATCATACTAATGTTAATGTTATTTTCTGCCATTGTAGAGAATGCTTTAGCAGCAACACCAGCGTGAGACTTCATACCAACACCAACAACAGATACTTTACAAATATCTTCATTGTAAGAGTCATCTTTAATCTCGCCACTTTGTACAAATGTATCTACAACTTTTTTTGCATCAGCTAAATCACTTACTGCTACTGTAAAATCGATGTTTGTTGTATCATCTACTGCTTTGTTTTGAATGATAACATCCACATTTACTTCTGCATCTGCTAGTTTATTAAAAATTTCAGAAGCGATCCCTGGACGATCTGCAACACCTAAAAGTGAAATACGCGCTTGGTTTCTATCGAGTGCTATTCCGCTAACTAATGGTTTTTCCATGATATTTTCTTCCTTTGTAATTAATGTTCCCTCTTCATCACTAAAACTACTTCTAGTTACAAGGTTTACGTTAAGTTTTTTTGCCATCTCAACAGAGCGGTTTTGTAAAACTTTTGCACCAAGTGAAGCTAACTCTAACATCTCATCGTAAGAGATTTTCTCTAGTTTTTTCGCTTTTGGTTCAATTCTTGGGTCAGTTGTAAAGATTCCTGTTACATCTGTGTAAATCTCACATAAATCTGCTTTTAAAGCTCCAGCAATTGCAACAGCACTTAAGTCACTTCCACCACGACCAAGTGTTGTTACATCACCCTCTTCATTTACACCCTGAAAACCAGCAACAACAACTACTTTACCCTCTTTAATCTCTTTTTGCATTGCAGATGGGTCAATTGACTCAATACGTGCTTTTGTATGGATTTTATCTGTAACAATTCCAGCTTTTCTTCCACTCATAGCAACAGCACTATGCCCCATCTCATTTAACGCAATAGATAATAAAGATGCAGTTACACGCTCACCTGAGCTTAAAAGCATATCCATCTCTGCACGACTAGGGTTCTTTGAAAAATGCTCAGCATACCCAATAAGCTTATTTGTTTCACCACTCATTGCAGAAACAACAACAACAACATCGTGACCCTCTGCTTTTGTTTTTGCAACACGGTTTGCTACGTTTTGGATACGCTCTAAATCACCAACACTTGTTCCGCCAAATTTTTGAACTACTAACATCTTACAAATAACCCTCATTTTTAAAGTAATTTAAAACCGTTTCGTACACATCTTTTTTAAAATGTGCTGTGTTTTTTAACACATCATCTACACTTACAAATTTGTACGAAATAAACTCTGGATGTTCTGTTTCTAAGTTAATAACAGCATCCTCACTAAGTTTTAGTAAAAAATAACGTTGTGTTTGCCCTTTGTAGGGCTTCATTTTTTTTGCAATTTTTTCTGGAAAATCGTAAGAGATCCACTCAGGAAACTCAGCAACAATCTCAGCTTCTTTTGTGCCTATCTCCTCTTCAAGTTCTCTAAAAAGAGCCTCTTGCACCTCTTCTCCATTGTCAATTCCACCTTGTGGAAATTGCCAAATATTCAATAGATCATTTCTTTGTGCAATAAAAACCTCTTTTTTTTGAGGGTATGCAGAAGACATAATAATCATTGCAACATTTGGACGATAAGAACCTTCTTTATTCATCTTTGCAACCTGCTTTTAAATTGTGGAATTATACATAGTTTCAGTTTAAATAGGGCTGGAGAGCCTTTGGAATATCGATACTCCCATCCTCATTTTGAAAGTTCTCCATAATAGCAACCATTGTTCTACCAACTGCCAAAGATGAACCATTTAAAGTGTTTACAAACTCATTTTTCTTTCCATTTTTATAACGAATTTTTGCACGTCTTGCTTGGAAATCGCGTGTATTTGAAACAGAACTAATCTCACGGTATGTATTTTGCCCTGGTAACCATACCTCTAAATCTACAGTTTTAGCTGCACTAAAACCTAAATCGCCCGTACAAAGTGTTACAAGGCGATGTGGCAACTCTAACTCTGTAAGTAAGTCTGATGCACACGCTACCATTTCATCAAACACTTTATCGCTATCTTCTGGTTTTGTAATGCTTACAAGCTCCACTTTATGGAATTGGTGTTGACGGATAATCCCACGTGTATCACGCCCTGCTGCACCCGCTTCTTTTCTAAAACAAGATGTATAAGCTGTCATTTTTATTGGAAGTTCACTCTCTTTTAAAATCTCATCTTGGTAAAGGTTTGTTACAGGAACTTCCGCTGTTGGAATAAGATAGAGTCCATCTTGTGTTTTGTAAAGGTCATCTTCAAATTTTGGAAGTTGCCCAGTTCCCTCTAGTGCTTGAGCATTTACAAGTGCTGGAACACTCACCTCTGCAAAACCTCTTTTGCGGTTAAAATCTAACATAAAGTTAATAAGTGCACGCTCTAATCTTGCACCCATTCCAAACCCTACACTAAAACGACTTGTTGCTAGTTTTACACCACGCTCAAAGTCTATCCAGCCATTTTGTGTAGCTAACTCCCAATGCTCTTTTGGCTCAAAACTAAACTCTCTTGGAGTAAGCACTTTTTTAATCTCTACATTATCCTCTTCATCTTCACCATCTGGAACATTGTCATCTGGCATATTTGGGATACTCATAGCAATTTTTTCTAGTTCCTCTTGCTTTTGGCGTTGCACCTCTAGTGCTTTTGCAATCTCTATTTTGTTTGCATCTACTTTTGCTTTAAGCTCGCTAATATCTTTACCTTCACGCTTATAAACACCAAACTCTTTACTCATACTATTTTGTAAAGCTTGTAATGTTTCATAAGCAGCTTTTGCTTTTTTTAGCTCTGCATTTTTTTCTTTTAACTCTTCAAGAAGTTCCGCAGAAACACCTTTTCTTGTAAGTCTTTTACTTACTGTTTCAAAATCTTTTTGCAGTAGTTTTAAATCTATCATTTTTTTCCTAAAATATTTGAAATTTTTTCTAAGTGAATTATAGCATTTACTCTTTAAAGTTATGGTGATTATTTATAAACATCACCTCTAAAACCTATTTTTTCTACAAGAGAAACAATAACATTTGCATCACCATCTAAACTAAAAATAATTCTAATATCACCTTTTCTAATTCTAAAAAGCTCCCCATCATTTGTTATGAGCTTTTTTAAATCAATATTAATATCTTCTTTTTTAACTATCTTTTTTACTGCTTTAAAAACAAGAATATCAACACTATCTTTAGAAATTTTTGATTGGTTTTTAGCTATAAATTTAGTTGCCACTTTTTTATATAAAATTTTTACTTTCATAAAGAAAAAGTCTTCGTGGCATTTGTATCTATTTCATTATCTTCAGCAGAAGTTTTAGATAAAGATTTTAAAATTTCCTCTTTTTCTTTTGTTGATACTTCCTCAATAAAAGAGGTATCTATACTATTTTGTTTTGCTTGATTTATTTGTTCTGTAACAATCTTTTTTAGAAGCTCTTCAACTTTTATATGTAATTTTGCAGCTAAAGAAACAAGTTCATTTTCAAGAGTGCTATCTTGTAAGACAATTGCCATAGATTCTCCTTATTCTAAGTAACTTAGAAACTAAGATGAATTTTAACATATAACTTTAAAAAAGGGAAAA
>Ga0256828_1002356_pt1 | contig 11284 bp, 11 predicted proteins | sample CV88metaG_FD_185993 | JGI IMG/M metagenome (GOLD analysis project Ga0256828, IMG submission 185993) | Hydrothermal vent microbial communities from East Pacific Rise, Pacific Ocean - CV88 | ecosystem: Environmental > Aquatic > Marine > Hydrothermal vents | place: Pacific Ocean: East Pacific Rise... | reverse complement strand
AGACAACTGGATGGCTCGCCATGTTATAGGACTCAACTACACCAGCATAGGGGTGGAAAATGTTGGAGGTGAAGCAAATAAAAAAGAGGACTTAACTCCTGCACAACTTCAAGCCAACATCCACCTCATCCACTACCTTCAAGCTAAATACCCAAGCATTAAAAACATCATTGGGCATTATGAGTACAGAGAGTTTGAAAACACTCCCCTCTGGCTGGAAAAAGATAGCTCTTACCGCACAAAAAAAGCAGATCCGGGTGAGAAGTTTATGAAAAACATTCGAGAAGCCCTTGGAAAATAATAGTTTTGCACCCCTAGACTGGCTCGTTTTTTTCGCCTACTTTGGAGTACTTGGACTTAGCTCTTGGTATTTCTCCAAAAAAACCATACACTCTACTAAAGAGTATTTTACCGCTTCAAACTCTATGCCTCTTTTTGCTGTAGCTATCAGCATACTGGCAACCACCCAATCAGCAGCTACCTTTTTGGGAGTGCCAGAGTTCTCCTACTCCAACAACTTCACCCTTATAGGTTTTTACTTCTCCTCTTTACTTGGAGTTCTTTTTGTTGCAAAGTTTCTTGTCCCTAAATTTTATGCCATAAACGCCATGACAGTTTATGAGCTTTTAGAAAAACGCTACGGTGGCAGAGCAAAAGAGCAAGCGGGAGTGATGTTTTTAGTAGGTCGCATTATGGCAAGTGGAGCCCGTCTCTACATTGCAGCCTTAGCAATTAGCATGATACTTTTTTTGGACATCTCAGCTTTTCATATGCTACTCTCTGCCACACTCCTACTCTTTGGAGCTCTTATATACACCTATTTTGGAGGGGTGCGTTCTGTCATTTTAAGTGATGTGATTCAAGCCTTTACCTATGTAAGTGCTGGAGTTATTGTAGTTCTTTTTTTATACCATTCACTTAATGGTGTAGATATTATGGCAATACTCTCAGAGAATAAAAAGCTCACCTTTATAGACAGCTCTGTAGATGGAAAATTTAGCATCATTGGGTTACTTAGTGGTTGGCTTTTACTCAACATTGCAGCCTTTGGACTTGACCAAGATATGACGCAACGCACCCTCTCATGTAAAAACAAAGAGGAGGCGAGCCGTTCACTCATCCTCTCCATCATCCTTACCATCCCTGTTGTGCTTCTTTTTTTAAGCATTGGGGCACTTTTGTTTGTTTACTACCAAAACAATGCGGTGGTGCAAAACTTTGAAGGGGAGAAGATTACCATCTTTATGTACTACATTCTCCATGAGATGCCAGAGGGGCTACGAGGCTTTGTCACAGTAGGAGCCATAGCAGCAGCCCTCTCTAGCACAAACTCTGTTTTAGGGGCGATGGCAAGTGTTGCCGTTGAGGATATCTACAAACCTTACCAACTCAAACACCACCCTCAAACGCCAGAGAGTCATTTTTTGGCAGCTTCAAAAAAAGCAGTCCTACTCTTTGCCTTTTTACTTTTAGCAATGGCGATGCTCAGTTACTTCTGGCAACGCTACTCTGAACTCTCCCTCATCGGTTTTGCTCTTGGGGTGATGGCGTTTGCCTACACGGGTCTTTTAGGGGTATTTTTCTCTGCCATTTTTACAAAAAGGGGAAGTGCTAAAGTTGTTCCTTTTGCACTTGCAGGGGGTTTTCTTACAGTCCTTGCTCTTCAGCCTTACACTTTTGGCATCCATCTAGGTTTTTCATGGCAGATAGTTCTTGGAACAGTTGTCGCTTTTGGAGTGATGCAAACACAAAAAGGGGTAGAGCATGAGTGAGTACTACATCGGGGTAATGAGTGGAACAAGTCTTGATGGTGTTGACATTGCTTTGTGTGAGATTGATGCCTCAAAGTGTAAACTTCTTCATTACAGAGAATTTGCCTATGAGACAACACTTAAAAAAGAGGTCTTAAATGCCATTGACTCCCCTCTTACCCTCCAAGAGTTTGGAGAGCTTGATGCAAAACTTGGAGCATTTTTTGCACAAAAGATTCAGCAGTTTTTAGAGCATTTTTCTTTAAAAAAAGAGCAAGTAAACGCCATTGGACTCCATGGGCAAACTCTCTGGCACTCTCCAGATATGCCCCACCCCTTCTCACTTCAACTAGGAAATGCCAACATTGTTGTGGCACAAACAGGCATAGCAACTGTGAATGACTTTCGCTCTATGGATGTAGCCAATGGTGGAGAGGGTGCACCATTCGCTCCCGCATTTCATCAGTTTTACTACCAAACTACTCAAATGCGAAGAGCCGTTCTTAACATTGGAGGGATGGCAAACATCACCCTCCTTAGAGAGCCTCTCCTTGGTTGGGATAGTGGCTGTGGCAATGTTCTTCTTGACATCCATATGCAACAAACACAAAACAGAGCTTATGATAAAGATGGGGAGTTTGCTAAAAGTGGGGAACTCTCCCAAGAGCTTTTAAACGATATGCTTAGCGATGAGTACTTTCATAAAACGCCACCAAAGAGCACAGGAAGAGAGCATTTCAATGCCTCATGGCTCTCAAAACATCTCGCTAAATTCCCCAAACTCAGTAGTGCAGACAGACAAAGAACACTTACAGAACTCACCGCTCAAAGCATTGCAGATGCCCTTAAAGGTTTTGAGATTGAAGAGATTATAGTGTGTGGAGGGGGAGCTAAAAATGGTTTTTTACTCCAAAGGCTCCAAAGCCTCACACAGGCAAAGATAACACAAGAGCCAAACAGCGATGCCCTTGAAGCGATGGCGTTTGCTTGGCTTGCCTACAAACGAATTCACAAAGAGGCCGTTGCACTTAGCTCTGTCACCGGAGCATCAAAAAATTCAATTTTAGGAGCCCTTTATGAGTAAACTCAAAGCATGGCTAGAGACAACATTTTTAAAAGAGTATGCCATCACTGTAGCTAGTGCCGATGCTAGTTTTAGAAAGTACTACAGAGCTATAAAAGATGAGAAAACATACATCATTATGGACAGCTCCTTAGAGCTTGATTCACTCAAACCTTTTGTAGGAATCAGCTCGCGTTTAAGCAGTGTCAATGTCAATGTGCCAAAGATTTATGCACAAAACTTAGAAGATGGTTTTTTAATACTTGAAGATTTTGGCAATACCAATCTTCTTGATGTTTTAGATGAAAGCAACTTTAAAATGCACTACACAAACGCCATCAATGAGATACTCAAGATGCAAAAAGCAGATGCCACAAACTTAGCACTCTACGACAAGAGATTTTTACACTTTGAGATGGATTTGATGCAGGAGTGGTACTTAGAGAAAAAACTTCTTCACACACTCTCTCAAGAGGAGCAAACTCTTCTTAAAAATACTCTTGAGAAAATTAGCGAAGTGGTACTCTCCCAGCCTCAAGATGTTTTTGTTCACAGAGATTTTCACTCAAGAAATATTATGCTTACTAACAAACAAACACTTGGTGTTATAGACTACCAAGATGCGATGTGTGGGGCAATAACTTATGATTTAGTCTCACTCTTAAAAGATTGTTATATCTCATTTAAGCGAGAGGAGATAGAAAAACTTGCTCTCCCTTTTCGCGATAAAGCTAGCCCACAAACAGATGATGCAGAGTTTTTAAAATGGTTTGACTTTATGGGACTGCAACGCCACATCAAAGTGCTTGGAGTCTTTTCGCGTTTAAGTATTCGCGATGGCAAAGATGGCTATTTAGATGACATCCCTCTTACACTCAACTACACCATAGAGACGGCACTTCGTTACGAAGAGACAAAAGCTCTTGGAGCATTTTTACAAAGAGTCAGCCAATGAAAGCGATGATACTCGCAGCGGGTCGTGGTGAGCGTATGCGACCCCTTACCGACACCCTGCCAAAACCACTTTTAGAGGTACATGGCAAGCCCCTTATAGTGTGGCATTTAGAAAAGCTCTCTCGCAATGGTTTTCAAGAGGTAGTAATAAACATCGCCCATCTTGGTGAAAAAATCATTGAAACACTTGGGGATGGAAGTAGATGGAATCTTAAAATTCATTACTCTGATGAGAGGAAGGCAGGAGCTTTAGAGAGTGCAGGAGGGATTAAAAAAGCCCTAACACTTTTAGGAGATGCACCCTTTTTAGTTGTAAATGGAGATGTTTTTTGTGAGTATGAGTTTGAGTCTGATTATGACTTACAAGAGAAACTCGCCCACCTTATCTTAGTCCCCAACCCTCCCCATAATGAAAAAGGAGATTTTGCTTTAAATAAAACTGATGTTTTGAATAAGGGAAAAAAGATGTACACTTTTTCAGGCATAGGCTACTACAATCCTAAAATATTTCAAAACATAAAGTTACAAAAAAGCCCACTTGCACCTCTTTTAAGAGAACTTTGTGAAAAAGAACTCGTAAGTGGGGAGCTTTTTAAAAAGATGTGGCACGATATAGGCACACCTCAAAGATTAGAAAAGATAAATAATGACTAAACTATTTTTACTCCTTAGCCTCACAACCCTCGCATTTGCCAAGTATGATAACTGCGACTTCAAAAATGACAACTATACAGATATTTGTAAAAAAGTTGTCAAGCATGGCGTTTCTTATAAATATGCAAATAAGTTTTTACTCTCTTATTTTAAAACACAAAAGTTTGATGAGATAAGCTGGAAATATCTCCAACCCTCAAAAATAAAGTACCATAAAGAGAATGAAAGAAAAGCCAATAACGTCTTAGTAAAATATGTACCAAAAATGGTAGAGAATTTACATAAATATAAAAAAGCTTATGATAAAGCAGAGAAAAAATACGGTGTAAATCGCGAGATTATAGCTGCAATACTCCTCAAAGAGACCAAACTAGACAAAATAAAACCAACACACGATGCCTTCATAGTTTTTAACACTATGGTGGTTCGAACAAAGGCAGAAACATCACGGGAGAAATGGCTCTTAAAAATGGGCAAAACCAATATGGCAGCCATTATAGAGCATTGCTATAAAAAGAAAGTAACACCAGAACAGTGTAACCTTCCAAGCTCTTATGCCGGAGCTGTGGGAATACCTCAGTTTATGCCAAACTCTTTCATCTATACTGAGGGCTACAAAACAAAGGTGGCAGACCTGACTAAGATGGAAGATGCCATTATGTCTGCTGCAAAGTTTTTACATAAAAAAGCCTCTTGGGACACCCTTATAGACTGGTCGAAGATGCCAGACATTCCAAGTGTAGAGCAGGCTTGGTACGATTATGAGTTTGAGCATGAAGATGCCTCTTTTGTGTATGAAAAAAGTAAAAATGGGAAAGTTTATGCATGTTTTACAAAAGCAAAGCCAGAGCTAGAGTATATGAGAGAGTACACCAAAAAAGTTATGCGCTACAACAACTCTTCGAACTATGCTGTAGGTGTTATGCGCTTAGCCTACGATGCTCATAAAGCCCTTTAAGAGGCCTTTAAAAGAGCAAGTTCTAAACTACCACTCACATAGTTCGCAAAAAAAGTAAGCATCTCTAAATCTTTTTCATTAAAGTCGCTTATCTGCTTATTTAAAAGCTGAATAATCCCCATCACTTCGCGTTTAGAATTGAAAATTGGCACGGTAATTATATTTTTAGTTGTATAACCACTTTTTTTATCTATGCTAGGTAAAAATCTTGAATCGCTATAAGGGTCATTAACAATCTGAGGCTCTGTCTTTGTATAGGTATCACCAACTATACCAGAAGTAAGAGAGATTACAATGCGCCCTATTCCATCGCTAATCTTTGTCCAAAGAATTTTATCTTCTTTATCTACTATAAAAATAGAGCAACGCTCCGCATGTACTAAGTTTTTTGCCTCATCAGAGATAAGTTCTAGAGATTGCTCCATATCTGTAATGGTCATCAATTTTTGTCCAAATGCCGCTATTTGGTCAATTTTTCTCATATTATTTACTCTCTTTTAAATGATTTAATAGTTCTAAAAACCCACTCACATAATGCGCAAAGAAAATCATAAACTTTCTATCTTCATTATCAAAACCACCCTCTTTATTGAGAAGTTGTAAAACACCCATAACCTGTCTATTTGAATTAAAAATAGGTGCTGTAATTATATTGTTTGTTGTATAACCTGTTTTTTTATCTATCTCATTAAAAAAATCTGGGTCACTATATGCTTCATTAACAACTATTGGTTTTTTCTCTTTAATTGTTTTACCAACAATCCCTTTATCTACATCGACCTCTATTTTTTCTACACCATCAGAGAGTGTTGTCCAAAGCTTTTGAGTTTTTGTATCGTAGATAAAAATCGAACATCTTGCAGCTAAAATAACATCTTTTGCATATCGTGAAATGAGGGGCATTCCATCTTCTAAAGATTTTTTATTAAGAAGTTCCCTTCCAAAGTCGGCTAATTTTAAATAGGTATCTGCGTATTTCATAAAAAAGAACCTTTCCTAGCTTATTTGCGATTATTATAGTGTAAAATGTCAAGAAAAAAAAGGAAAAACATGAACGATATAAAAATTTGGCATAATCCAAGATGTTCAAAATCTCGTGAGGCAATCAATATTTTAGAAGAAAATAACTGTGAAAGTGATGTTATCAAATACCTTGAAGAGGAGCTTGATGTAGCAACTATAAAAGCAACACTTAAACTTCTTGGCTTTAGCAGTGCAAGAGAGTGGATGCGAACAAAAGAGGCTGTTTATAAAGAGTTAAAGCTTCAAGAAGAAACTGATGAAGAGAAACTCATAGAAGCGATGGTGGCAAACCCTAAACTTATAGAGCGCCCTGTCATTATTAAAGCCAATAAAGCAATTATTGGTCGCCCAACTTCAATTATAAAAGATTTTATAAAAAGCTAAATAGGAAGATGCTCTATGCTCACTCCGTTATCTTGAAGAAACTTAGAGATAACCTTTGAGTGAGTATGCTCATACTCTTTGGCATACACTATGCGTTTTATCCCACTTGCTATAAGATTTTTACTACACTCACTACAAGGCTCTAATGTTACATAAATACTCGCACCATCTATGCTTATGCCCTCTCGAGCCGCCCAGATAATAGCATTCATCTCTGCATGAATCTCGTAAGTTTTACTCCACTCATGATGTTCAGCTGTGTACTCATTTTTCCAGTGATCACAGCAGTTTATGTAACCCGCTGGCGTTCCATTATAGCCGGTACTAAGAATGCGACCATCTTTTACTATAACTGCACCCACTTGCTTAGAAACACATTTTGAAGCAGATGCTATCTCTAATGCAATATGAAGGAAGTTTGTATCGCTCAACATAATTATGGCATTCTTATGATGTTAATGTCTGCATTGTGACGAAGGCGTGCGAAGTAATCCCCAAGCACTTGTTCTCTTTGGTCTCCCATAATCGAATTAATAATTTGATTTTTAACACCCTCTAATCCACTCTCTTTTGCAGATTCAATCTCTTTAATGTAAAAACTCATATAAGAGCCTTTACCATTTGGCACCACTGCTGTAAAATGATTTAGTGGCGTTTTTTCTAGCAAACCGGCAAGTTCTGGAGATATTCTATTGTAAGGTAAAACCTGCTCATTTGTTGCAATATCAGGAGAGTAAAACATAGGGTTATCTATTTTTTCTTGGAGTTTCGCTTTATCTTTAGCTTCATATATAATCACACTAAAAGAGGCTGGATGCTCATAGTTGTTTTTATGAAGTTCATAGTACTCTTTAATCTCGTCTTCACTTGGTTCTTGCATAGAGCTGTATGCAATTGCGGCATAAAGTTTTTGACTTAAAAGTTTTTGTTTAATTTTTTCTTTAAACTCTTGTGAGCTTAAACCACTTGAATTACGTACAGCTTCATAAAACTCGCTTATGTTCATATGGTTGCGCTCAGCAGTTTTTTTAATGTCGTCATACACTTCAGAGTTACTTACGGTAATTTTTCTCTCTTTAGTTTCTAGCTCTTCAAGTTTTTGACGAATGAGTACATCCGCAGCTTTCTTAGCACTTATCTTAGATGCTTCCATCTCTTTTGTAATATCTAAGAGTGTAATCGCCTTATTTTTAACAACAATAGCAACCCCGTCATAAACCTCGGCACTTAAAGTCAGAGCCATGAGTGAAATTAACAATATTTTTAGCATAATTATCCATTTAATAAATTCTTAGTGTATTTTACCAACCTTTAACCAACAATAGCCTAAAATTCCAAAACATAAATTACAAAGGCTCTCTTATGGTTGTTACACGTTTTGCTCCAAGCCCTACTGGCTACTTACATATTGGTGGTTTACGAACTGCACTTTTTTCTTACCTTTGGGCGAAAAAAAATGGTGGAAAGTTTGTTCTTCGTATTGAAGATACTGATAAAGCTCGTAACTCTGAGGAAGCAACTGAGGCAATTTTAAAAGCTTTTGAGTGGCTTGGTCTTGAAGCAGATGGCGAAATCACATACCAAAGTAAACGCGACGATATCTATGCAAAGTACATCAAACAACTTTTAGATGAGGGTAAAGCTTACAAATGTTACATGTCAAAAGAGGAGCTTACAGAGCTTCGTGAAACACAAATGGCAAATAAAGAGCGTACAAAATACGATGGTCGCTACCGTGATTTTGATGGAACGCCACCAGAGGGTGTAGAGCCAGTTATACGCATAAAAGCTCCATTAACTGGTGAAATTATTGTAAAAGATGGAGTCAAAGGCGATATCAGTTTTCAAGCAGAAGATATCTTAGACGATTTCGTTATTGCTCGTGGAGATGGAAGTCCCACTTACAACTTTGTTGTAGCAATTGATGATCACCTTATGGGAATTAACGAAGTGATTCGTGGAGATGACCACCTAAGTAACACACCAAAACAAATAGTGGTTTATGAAGCTCTTGGCTTTGATATACCTGCCTTTTACCATGTACCAATGATTCACAACTCTAAGGGTAAAAAACTCTCTAAACGCGATGGTGCTACTGATGTTATGGCTTATAAAGAGATGGGTTACAAACCTGAAGCACTTTTAAACTTTCTTGTACGCTTAGGGTGGAGTCATGGAGATCAAGAGATTTTTAGTATGGAGGAGATGATTGAACTTTTCAACCCTAAAGATATTAATAAATCAGCATCTATCTACAATACTGAAAAACTAGACTGGCTTAATTCACACTATATTAAAAACACACCAAACACAGAACTTGTTGAACTTCTAAGTGATTATGGAGTAGTGCTGACTTCTCACGACAAAAAAGAGATACTTCTCGATGCACTTAAAGAGCGTGCTAAAACACTTAAAGAGCTTGCCTCAATGGTAAATGAGATAGTAATCGCCCCAAGTTCTTATGATGAAAAAGCAGTTAAAAAAGCATTTAAGGGTGAGCCTATCCCTGTTCTCAATGCTTTTGGTGCAAAACTTACAAATGCTCAACCACATCTTCCAAGTGAATACCATGCACTTATGGAAGAGGTAGTAGAAGAGATGGAGATTGGATTTGGAAAAATTGGTATGCCTCTTCGTGTAGCTCTTCTTGGTAAAATGGGTGGTCCAAACATCGATGTTGTTATGGCAGTTATTGGCAAAGAAGAAACACTCCTTCGTATCGCAAATGCTATTACAGCGAACTCGTAAAACACAGCTTATTCATCACAAAGGGGTATAATCCCCTTTATGAAAAACAAAATCTCTATACACTCCATCTATAAACTTATTTTAGAAAAAAAACCTGCACTTATCTATGGGCAGATTATTACTCTTTTAGCTATTTTAGTAAGTGTTCCCATCCCTTTAATGCTCCCTATTATGGTAGATGAAGTACTTTTACATAAACCTGCACTCTTTGTTCATACCATAGACTCTTTTTTTGGTCCCCTAAGCCCTTTTTACTATATTGCCATTGTGACTCTAGCAGTAGTTTTCCTACGTTTTACGTACTACTTTTTTACCGTTATTCTCACAAAAACTTTTACAAAAATAAGTAAATATGTCACTTATGAAATAAGAAAAAAGCTTCTTGAACATTTAGAGCATACCTCTATGAATGAGTATGAAACACTTGGAAGCGGTGCTATCACAGCAACACTTACAAACGATGTTAATACCCTCGATGCTTTCATCATCACCGGAGTAAGTAAACTTGTCTCTTCTATACTAACACTTATAGCCATCGCGTTTGTTATGTTGGCAATTGACCCTATTTTAGGTCTGCTTATCTTGGTAATTCAGCCCATCATTATGCTTTTAAGTAAAAAGATGACTCGAATTGTAGGAAAACTCAAGAAAGAGGAAAACACGAGCATTGCAGAGTTTCAAGAAGATGTTGGCGAAACACTAGAGCTTTTTGGACAAATAAAAGCGAGCAATCAAGAAAATTATTTCTTTAGTCATGCCAAAAAACTAGCAAATAAAATCCAAAAAACATCAAACGAATACAGTTATAAAAATGTAGCTTATGAGAGACTCTCCTACACCATCTTTTTAGTGATGTTTGAAGTACTTCGTGCAAGTGGGCTTTTGCTTGTTGCTTATAGCGACTTAAGCATAGGGATGATGTTTGCCATGTTTGGATACATCTGGTTTATTATGACCCCAGTACAAGACCTACTCTCTTTTCAGTACTCTTACTCCTCTGCAACTGCTGCCATAGAGAGAATTAACCTTGTTTTAGCACTCCAAAGGGAAAAGAGTGGTTCAAAAATACTTAAAGAAAAGAGCTTAAAAGTGGAACTTCAAAATGTTACATTTTCTTATGATGGAGTAAAAAACATCTTAAAAGATATATCGCTCAACATAGAACCCCATAGTAAAATAGCCCTCATAGGGGCAAGTGGTAGTGGTAAAACTACTCTTGCTCAAGTGATATCTGGCTTTTATGAAAATAGCTCTGGTACTATTTTTTATAATGACATTCCAAGCCAAGAGTTACAAAAAAGCTCTTTAAGAGAAAAAGTGTTCTTAGTACTTCAAATGCCCATACTTTTTAACTCTTCACTGCGTTTTAACATCACAATGGGAAAAGATGCTAGCGATGAAGAGATACTCAAAGCTCTTAAAATCGCACAACTCCAAGAGATGGTACAAAAGATGCCCAAAGGGCTTGACACCGTTGTAGGACATCATGGAGTAAGACTCTCAGGAGGGCAAAGACAGCGTTTAAGCATTGCTCGAATGGTTATAGCAGACCCTAGTGTTATTATTTTCGATGAGTCCACCTCTGCACTTGATGTTCACACCGAAGCCAAGCTACAAATTGCACTTGAAGATATGCTCAAAGAAAAAACGGTTATTACCATTGCACACCGTTTAAGTACCGTAAAAAATGCAGATACCATCTATGTTTTAGAAGAGGGAAAAATAGTACAAAGTGGCGACCATAAAGCA
>Ga0256828_1002355_pt1 | contig 11287 bp, 6 predicted proteins | sample CV88metaG_FD_185993 | JGI IMG/M metagenome (GOLD analysis project Ga0256828, IMG submission 185993) | Hydrothermal vent microbial communities from East Pacific Rise, Pacific Ocean - CV88 | ecosystem: Environmental > Aquatic > Marine > Hydrothermal vents | place: Pacific Ocean: East Pacific Rise... | reverse complement strand
GGTCAGGTGTGCATGTCGGGGAGTAATATTGTCACGTTTTGAGATATGTTTTGCTACTTCAAGTGCACGATCTCCACTGACACGGATGATAGATATGGACGAGATACCGTGCGCTGTCGCGATGGCCGTAATAGTATTAGCCATGAGACTTTGTATGGAACTCGTTAATGACAACAAAACGCTTTCCGGACTTGCCTGTTTTGATCGCCACGTATTTATCAGGAAAGGCTTCTCTTAGTTGCTCCAATGCGATCTGCACCAAAATACCATCAAGGAAACGGGTCTTTCCTTTACCGTATTTTTCTACCTTCTCAATGACCGGTTGGATATAGTTCCGTATCATCTCTTGCTGAGATGTCAGGAACTCTGCAATCTCTAGTTTGATATAGAGTTGATACTTCGTATGCAGCCAGTTAAAGAGCATATAGGAGAGTGCATTATAGCGATACCCCTCTTTACCGATGAGCAGAGCGGCATCCTCTCCGTCAATAAAGATAAGTGCAGTATTGTCCACCACATCTACTTCGACAACATCGATATCAAAACAGGAGACCTCCATCAGATGCTTGAGACTCTCTTCAATACTCTGTGCCAGTGCGACATCAACAAACGGCTCCTCATTCGAAGTATTGTCCGATTCAAAGAAACCTTCGACAATGCTGTCTTCAGACACCTCAGGCATCTCTTTAACCATATGCGTTTCATTCAGTGTAGTCACTTCAACATCTTCATCATGTAATGCTGAGATGATCTCTGATGCTGCTGCTTCCTCTACACTCGTTACAGATTCGTTCTTCTCCTCCTGAGAAGAGGTACTCTCTTGAGGTTTCATCGCTTTGGATGTCGCAATAATGATCGCCTGTTTCTTAAAAAGTCCGAGAATACCGTTAGAAGGGTATTGGATCACTTCATACTGAAGCTCCGTTACAGAGCAGGAGAGTTGAGTAGCGGCAAGCTCATACGCCTCTTCAAGGGTAGGTGCTTCAACCTTTGTCATCTAGCTATCCTTCCCTTTCTTGTGTGCTGTTGCTACTGCCGCTTTATGTTTTTGGTATGCCTTGTTTATCACATATTGCTGCCCAATTGTAAAGATGTTGTTGACTACCCAGTAGAGTACCAATCCTGACGGGAATGGCATAATGATAAACATCAATGCCATCAATACAGGGAAAAATTGGAAGATCTTCTCTTGCAAAGGATCGGTAAAGTTATTCGGTGTGATCTTCTGCTGGAACCACATAGAGACTCCCATCAGAACAGGCAGAATATAGTACGGATCCGCTGCTGCAAGATTGTCGATCCATCCCGGGATCCAAACAGCTCCTTGAAGTTCATCAGCATTCAAAAGTACACGATAGAGTGCAAAGAATACAGGGATTTGAAGCAACATCGGCAGACATCCGCCCATCGGGTTTGCACCATGTTTCTTGTACATCTCCATCATCTTCATATTCAGTTTCGCCGGATCATCTTTATACTTCTCTTTAAGCTCTTTCATTTTAGGTGCAAGGTCTTTAAGTTTCTGCATAGACATCATCCCCTTATATGAGAGCGGGAAGAGTACCAGCTTGACCAAGAGTGTAAAGAGAATGATCGCCCATCCCCAGTTACCGATCATATCATTCAGCCAAAGCAATACTTTAAAGAACGGTTTGGAGAGAAATGTGAACCATCCAAACTCGATCGCATCCGTTAGATCCGGATTGATTGACTTAAGTATCTTATACTCTTTTGGGCCAATGTAGCCACCCAATGTAAGATCCGGTGTACCCTCTACAAAAATAAGAGGATCCCCTTCTCCCACTTTAAGGATCGTGACATTCATCCCTTTTTTAAAGTCATAGAACATCGTTGCTACATAACGATCGAAGGCCGATGCGAGAATTGCATTCTTAAAGACTTCATCCCCTTTGGCATCCCCATCTTCAATCGTTGTGATCACACCATCCGGTGTTTTGACCAGTGCACCACGTACCAGCATGTACATAGAGTGATCTGCCATCGGTCTGTGTCCCGGTGTGATGAAGTACGGTACGTGGTTACTGAGTTTCACTTCAACATGGTAAGCACCAGTAGGTTCTACTTTTAATATCTTGGTCACAGTCACTTTTGAAAGTTTCTGGGTCAACGTCACAGTAACAGGAGCACTTTTGGCATCAAGGTTTCCGTTCACTGTCGTCGAGTATGGTGTTTTAAACGCTTCATCATTAAGGGCTGCATCCGAAAAACGGATCTCCAGAGGTTTAGCTACATTTGCACCAAGTATCTGAAGATTATGTCCTTCGGCATTACGATATTTCTCTTCAAGTAGCTCAAATTGAGCAATACGCCCTAGCTCATCAATACTCATTTTGAATGTATTGGAGGTAATCGTCACCAAACTCTTGGAGGTAGTACCAGGAGCTTTCTTGACCGCATGTTGCGATGTTGTAACACTTTTAGGTGCAGGTGCTGTTTTTGCTACGCTTTGCGGTGCCTCTTTTGACGAAACATTTGATTCATTCTGTGTAATCGGCTGTTGCGGAGTAAAAAGGTAGCTGTACCCTACAAATACGAGAAAAGAGAGTGCCAGTGCGAGAAGTAGTCGTTTATTTAAATCTTGTTGTTCCAAAGTAGTACCTTTATATCAGTAAGCGATAGTATAGTCTTAAGTATTTTAAATTCTGTTTTAATCTTGTAATGCAGTACACTTCTTAAGTGCATGAAGGAAGGCTTTATCCGTAGTGGTATAGCTTTCTTGCAACAGTGCGGGTTTTGCGACCAATACGTACGATCCGCTTTTCAGTTGCCCGATATGGTCGATGAAATGCGCCCTAAGCAAACGCTTTGCTCTGTTTCTGTGAACTGCATTCCCAATTTTCTTACTGGCAACAAATCCTACTTTATAAGTATCTGATCTCTGATAAAATAGTACGAAGTAGGGTGTATGCCAGGTCTTTGTGGAGCGGTTGTAAACTCCGTTAAACTCTTTACTGGTCTTTAGCCGTGTAAAATGTTTAATATTAGCGATGGGATTATACCGCCAATCTCTTTCTGCCTTTTGCTCTTCTGGCAGAGATCACTTTTCTACCGTTCTTTGTTTTCATTCTTGTTCTGAAACCGTGTGTTCTTTTTCTTGGTGTGTTATGTGGTTGGTATGTTCTTTTCATTGAAGATCCTTCATCTGTTTTCCCACGCTTAACGTGGCTTTATTTTGGACGCGATTGTACCTAAATACGGCTTAATATATACTAATTTTCTAAAAAATGACTACATGATCGTTTTATATACGATTTCACCACTGCGTTTCTCTTTTTTACTCTGGAGATAGGTTTCCATCAGCTTGAAAATAATATATTTGATCTCATACGTTGTATTACGCACTTCTAGTTCAATACAATAGGGAGCTTTTGCTTCGTTCATCTTCAGATGTCTCATCACACGTTCACCAAAGTGGTATCCACCGTCTATTTTGGTATCTTGACAGATGATCGCATAGATCGACTGTTCTTTGTCAAGTTCAAAGAGAATATCGGTATCACGTTTCTGCTCCTTCAACACCTGTCCGACTTCTGCTTCTTCTGCAGTGACAAGCATTAAAACAAAAGAACGCTCTTCTCCTCTGTTCATCAGATAATAGACGATCTCTATCGTTGTAGACAGAGCATCAAGCATTTTTGCCGCCAACGCAATATCGTTCCCGTTAAATCGAACATAATGACCAACCGCATCATTCTCTCTTGCTATCATAACCTTCTTCTCCTCTTGCAAATAAAGAAATATGGATTAATTATATCACAATATTCGATACATCTCTTTAGCTTTGGCTGTTATAATTTCGTATGAATGAAAAAAATATTGAAACACTCCCCTCTCCCTGTTGGCTTCTTGAAGAGAAGAGACTCATAGAAAACCTAGAGCTTATCGCCCATATTAAAGCACAAACAGGCGCAAAGGTTCTGCTTGCACTCAAAGGGTTCGCACTCTGGAAAAGCTTCAATACTATCCGTCCCTATTTGGAAGGCTGCTGCGCCAGTGGACTGCATGAAGCAAAACTTGCTGCAGAGGAGTTCGGCAAAGAGGTACACACCTACTCTCCCGCTTTTAAGGAAGAGGAGATCGCTGAGATCGCTTTACTCTCACACCATCTTGTGTTCAATTCCCCCGCTCAGTTCAAACGCTTTGCAGAAAAAGCAAAGACCATCAATCCAGATCTTTCACTCGGACTCCGTATTAACCCCGAATTCTCCGCCTCCCCCAAAGAGATATACAACCCATGCGGACTCTACTCCAGACTGGGCACGACATTGAAAAACTTTGACGAATCACTGCTTCAAGAACTTGACGGACTTCACTTTCATGCACTCTGTGAACAGGATAGTGATGCACTGGAGGCAGTACTGAAAAATTTTGAAGAGAAGTTTGGAGCGTACATTCCCAAGATGAAATGGATCAACTTTGGTGGTGGTCATCATATTACACGTAAAGGATATGATGTAGAAAAGCTCATCGATCTTATCAAAAGCTTCAAAGAGAGATACAATATCGAAGTCTATCTTGAACCGGGTGAAGCCATCGGCTGGGAGACCGGTCCGCTTATAGCAAGCGTACTGGATATTGTCCATAACGGTATCGATATTGCTATTCTTGATACTTCTGCTGAAGCCCATATGCCCGATACGATCATCATGCCCTACCGTGCCGAGGTCAGAGGTGCAGCAGAGGCAGGAGAAAAAGCCTATACCTACCGTCTTGGAGGCAATACCTGTCTTGCCGGTGATATTATGGGGGACTACAGTTTTGACACCCCTTTAAAGATTGGTGACAAGATCATCTTTGAAGACCAGATGCACTATACTATGGTCAAAGCAACCACATTCAACGGTATCAAGCTGCCAAGTATCGCCATACAGAGAGTAGACGGAAGCATGGAAATCATTCGTGAGTTTAAATACGAAGATTTTAAGAACAGACTTTCTTAGGTAGCAGGTAGCAGGTAGCAGGTAGCAGGTAGCAGGTAGCAGGTAGCAGGTAGCAGGTAGCAGGTAGCAGGTAGCAGGTAGCAATTTTGCATACATTCTCTTAACTGCTCCTTACTCCCTACTCTCTACTCCCTGTTTCCTCTTCCCTTAATCACAATATCATCATGCTTCAAATTAAAATCGTTTTTATAAACCACATCGATTGACTCGGACTGCTCACTGGCACCAATGATCACTTCTACAGTAGGGGAATACTCATACTTTACTTCCATCTTAGGGATCTCACCATTAATATATATTACCGTCGTCTTGTCACTGATCTTCTTACCTACTTCAACACTATTTCCTTCACCAAAAACCAAGTGATCTATCTTGACCCCCAGATCATTCAATGCAGCTTTTGCCATAGCACCGCCCATCATCTTCATCATATCATTCCCATCATTTGTACCTGCAATTTCTTCCGAATCAAACAGTATCAGTGAAAGGATCTGTTCTCTCGTCAAACTTGGTACAGAAGAGAAAATAATATTCGGCATGGTAGGTGTCCCGGTTATAACGATCTTAATCATATGTTTCAACGCTTTATATTTCACCGTCAGATCCAGCATCGGTTTAGTTGGATCACCGGTTAAATAGATGTGGCTATGCTCAAGTTTGAACACTTTACCCTGAAAATTATAACTGCTGCCATCAACAATATCGATCGATCCGATGATGAGAGGATCCGAATAGAGTGCTTTATGTACACCAATATCGACCATCGCTTTCACATTGACAGATCCCTCTTTGTAAACCAACGGTTTTTTACTGTCGACCTTGATCATCATCGTCAGGTTTTCCATAAAGGTACTGTTACTCTCTTTTTTCATATCCTGAACGACGATGATATCACTGTCACTCGGAAATGTTTTGGTATTGAGATCATAATGGATATTCCCTTCTAGCAGTGTTATTTTTCCATTCATATCCGTACGGTTCCCATCAAATACCGTCTCGACATCGACCTGAGTATCCAGATCGACCCATTCATGTACAAAATGGAAGGTTGGTGCCTTTGCATCAATCTTGCCTTTAAAGGTTTTCGTATCTAGTTTTCCCATGATCTTCAACTGATTGTTCAGCCATAGCTGTGGAATAGTAATAAGTGTCTCATTAAAATCGACCACAGAGGGTTTACTGGAGTAAAAGGTCATATCGTTGTAGATAAGATGATAGGAGCTTAACTCCACATTACCGCCGCTCTTTTTGAGGATCATACTTACATCACCTATCGTATGTGTCGTCTTTCGGTCGGCATAGTAGATGATCTCCGGTGAGAGTACGCTCAAGTAGACCTCTTTATTCTCGCTGACGATCAAAGAAAGATTCAACTTTCCGTCCATTTCAGGGAGACCTTCTATTGCATAGAAAGACTTCACTGTTCTCATCAGATCCCTAAAAGACTTCACATCACTATGTATGACAATATTCCCCGGTAGCGTCCCATTCAGTGTCGTTATCATACCTGCCAGACGTATGTCTCCCGTCACCTTTCCGTCAAACGGCAACATATTCATCTTTGCAGATATTTTACTCGATCTAACCGTTGCCTTAATGTCCTTTTCACCCAGCTGTACATCAAGGTTCAACGGGGAGATCGCACCCCACTGTATCTTATTGTCAAAATGTTTCAGTAATGAACTCTCAGGTACTACTGCCTTCACTTTTAAGCGTGTACGCTTACCGTAGAACAGGTCGGCATCAACATTGGCAACATTGGATCGGATGCTTGCTTTTCCTTTGATGGGTACAAACTCTTTGAAGTTCAACGGGACATCGACAACCGCATTAACCTTGGTGGCATTGAGTTCCTCAGGCAGTGTGACCATTTCGGCAACTTCTATCGGTGCTTTAGTCTCCAAATGCAGTGCCCCGCCTTGCGTAAAGTCCGGAACATTAAAGTAACCCGTAAGCCCCTGTGAGTCTATTGCTGTCTTCAGTTGCTTCTCATCCCCTTTGAAATGTACTTTCAGATCACGAAGAGGTGTGAGCAGATCGGCATTGACACCTACGATCTCCCCCGATCGTAATGTACCCTCATATACCATGGCATCACCGTTCATTCTGAAACGTCCTTCCAATGTGCTCTCTTTGGCATACGGCGATGTGACATTAAGCTCGATGTTCGCATCCACCCTCTTAGCATCGATCAAATAACTGCCGTTGATACGCAGACGGTTGATATCGATATTAAACGGTTTTGTACGATTGGCTTCGGTCATATTCGCATCGGTTGCATTGTGCTCCTGCTCGATCAGAATATGTTTGGCTTTAGCTGTCATATCGAGTGTCAGTTTCTCTTTGGATGCGGTAAAGTCTACCCTGATATCCCCTATGGCTTTTTTACGAAGAGGCAATTTATAGAGTTCGAACAGCGGCTGATTCGGAGTCAGTACGATATGTCCGTCAAGATGGTTGTTCCGTATGCTGCTGTGCTCTCTGATATTGCTCAGGTTGGTCGTGGCATTGAGATCAAGCTCACCTTTTTCAATGAGAAGTTTTGCCACATCCACTATCAGGTCTCTTCCCTCAAGTGTGAAGTGATGAATATGCACCGGTTTATAGAGAGCAGGAAGGATATCTATACGGATCCGTTTGACAATCACCTTTTTAGGCATAAAGAGACTCGGTTCATCCTCCGTGGGTATGGGTGTCTCATGCTGTGCTGCTTCTGTCATGCTTACATTCATATCCGAAGTAGCATTAGTCTCGTTGAACTCAGGAGCAAACATCGACTGCAGTGCCAATGTATCAATCTGCATTGCCGATACATCCTCAAGTGTTACAGTATCACCATCCAAAGAACCCAAAACATCAAGTTTCCCGACATTACTCTCCAAAGCAATATGCGTCTTACCTATGGCGATCGCTCCTCTTTGATCCTCAACGATCTTTCCGATATCAACATGTACCTCATTGGCTTTGAGCATTAAACTATCAATAGAGACATCAAGATATTTTCTTGGTTTCAGTGTGGCATTCAATGCTTCAACCTGCACGATTTTGGGAATGAGAGGATTTAAAGGTTCGGATACTTCATCACTCTCATCTGTCTGCGTTCCATTCTCATCCAGAGAGGAGAAGAGCGATACCAATGCTTCAGAATCAATATTCTCTATTTTTAGTGAACGTGCCTTCACTGTTCCCTCATTCAGTGATGCAGACAAACGGATATTGGAAATATTACTGTCAATAAGAAGATGCAGATCCCCAATCTCTATGCCGTCTGTTTCATATATGATATCTTCTGCATCCAACACACTCTTTTCAACATGCACCCCATACTCCGTAAAAGGCAGCACACTGATATGAACCTTGTCAACATTCACCACAAGAGGGAAATCATCCGATGAGCTATTCGTATCATCACTTGTAGGCAAAGAGGAGATAAATGCCTTAAGTGTTTCGACATCAATATTGTCAATACTCACTTCATCAATGGCGATATGACGGTAGAGGATCTTTGAGGGGTTCCAAGAAAAACGTATCTCACTGGAGATATTCATCTCATCAAATTTCAATCCGTCTATCTGTACACCCGTAAAAACATTCCCGGTAATATCGCCATAGGTAATGTTGTAATCCGGCGCGAACGTATCGAGCACTTTTTTGATCACGTAGGAGGAGTTCGCCGCCACGACGATGAGTATCAGAAAAGAGACAAAAAAGGCGATAAAGCCGTAGATAAACTTCTTCATTAGAATGACTGCCCTATTTGAAATGAGATACCGTAAATATTGGGATCATGCGTATTGAAGCCCACATCCAGTTTAAACGGTCCTACCGGTGTCATGTAGCGTAATCCTACCCCTGCCGAGGAGATGATCTCCCCGCTGTAGTCGTAACTCTTGTCCGTAAGCATCGTATTATCCGTAAATACCGCACCATACAGGTCTCCCCAGATAGGATAATCAAACTCCACAGAGAGATTTGCCATACTCAATGCTCCGTTGATCAGATCTTGTGTAGGAGAGACGATCACACCAAGTTCACGATAGCCGTACGCACGGTTGGAGTAGGCACCTCCACCGAAGAACTTCTTCGATTCCGGGATCCCACGGTAAGAATCGTCCATAATATCGATTGCACCGATCTTCCCTACGATCGCCATGGTCAGGTCGTGGATCGTATAGATCCCTCTAGCCTCAAGCTCAGTCTTCAGGTAAAGGCTTGACTCATCATCTGTAGGCAATCCCATCTCCATATAGCCGGAGAGATAGTAGCCATATTTGGGATTGAGTTTGGAGTCTCTTTTATCCCAGACAATATCCACATAGGGGTACGCCAAAAGGAACAGATCGTACGCATAGTCAGGGAGAAGCTGTGTACCGTCATCCAACTCCGATATCTCAATGACCTCCAGTGCAAGTCCGGTAATGAAACGAAGGTCACCACTCTCATATTTGAGGAACCCTTTGGTAAATGCTTTCTTTTCACGGAAACCGTCAAACTCAAGATCCGAGTACCCGATACTTGTTCCAAAGTCGAAAGTATATCCGAAAAGATCAAAAAGAACAGGCTTGTAGAAATCAAGTATCAGCAGTTTTTCCAGTGTCGACCATGAACCGCGCAGTGTCAGCTGTTGTGCATTTCCTAAAAAATTATGTTTGGTAAACGTCCCGTGTACACGTGGTCCCACATAGGTATCATATCCAGCACCAAATTCTATATGGTAGGGATCTTCCATCTCCTTAACCTTAATATCCACAGGGACAACATTATAAAATTTTCTATCGATATCGATCAGCACCGAATCAAATGAACGCAGCTTATATATCTCCGTTGATGTCTCCTGTACCAACTCCGTATTGAAACGCATCCCCTCTTCAGCCCTAACCCTTGATCTGACAATTTTTTCATCGATGGTCTTAAGCCCGTTGACAGTTACCTTGCCAAAGGTACAAACATCTCCTTTTTTCAAAATGAAACGAATATCTACCGTATGTTTTTCCAAATCTACATACGCTTTCGAGTCCAGATCGTAACTGCAATACCCTTCATCAAGCATCTTTTTAATGATCTGACTTTTGATATCGATAAATCTCTTGGCTTTAAAAACTTCACCTTTTTGAAATGTTACGATCTCGGAAATATCATAATCACTACTTACATTGACATCATTTACCCTAACCGGTTCATTCTCGCTGATCTTGACTGTTACGGTTGTATTGGTATCTAAAATGGTGAAGTTGGCATCATAGTAGCCTTCTGAATCGTAAAAACTTCTCAGTGCTGCGGGGAGTGTCGGTATGAGCTTTACTTTGATCTTCGGCGGAGAATTGTCCCAGAACTTGAACCAGCTCGGATAGTCAACACTCAACGCATCATAGAGTTCGGAACGATCAACGGCATGATCGCCCTCTATCTGTATGGTCTTAGAGGGCAGAACGATCTCTTCACTATCATTGTCAGTCTGTACTTCCGTCATATTTCCTTCTGCAAAAAGATTGACTGTGAAAAGCAATATGAGGCACATACGTTTGAAATACATAAGATCCTTTTCTGTTTAAAACTTTTCTATTCTACCAAAACTACATGATGCTAGTGTTAATGCAACAACTCTCTGACACTTTCATTTGGATCTTTGCCTTTTTCTATCATTTCATAGACCTGTTCGGCAATAGGGAGATAGAGTCCTTTCTCTTCAGCAATTTTATGTAATGCACGTGCCGTACCGACGCCTTCTGCCACTTCACCAAGCTCTTGAAGGATCTGATCCATGGTTTTCCCTTCCGCAAGACCAAGCCCTACACGATAGTTACGCGAAAGTGTTGAACTTGCTGTCAAAAAGAGATCTCCCGCACCGCCCAAAGAGAGAAAGGTTTCGTTCTTTGCCCCGAATGCCTCTCCAAAACGTGTCATTTCAACAAGCCCTCTGGAGATCAGTGCCGCTCTGGCATTGTTCCCCAACCCCAGCCCGTCACAGACACCACTGGCAATGGCAATCACATTTTTATAGGCACCGGAAACCTCGGCACCCACCACATCATCGCTCACATACCCTTTTATGTAATTAGGCAGTGCATCAGCAAATGCCTGTGCCAGTTCAAGATTATAGGAACTGATGATCAATGCTGTAGGCAGTGACTTTACTACCTCTGCCGCAAATGAGGGACCGGAGATATATGCCAACCGTTCTTTGGGAATAAATGTTTCATAAATTTCATTGAGGAATGCACCCGTTGATGTCTCAATGCCTTTGGCAGCAACAAGGATCTTCTGCCCTTTGTCTACAAAATTCTCTTCCAGCCAGTTACGTACAAACTGTGCCGGGATCGCCATCA
>Ga0256828_1002354_pt1 | contig 11288 bp, 9 predicted proteins | sample CV88metaG_FD_185993 | JGI IMG/M metagenome (GOLD analysis project Ga0256828, IMG submission 185993) | Hydrothermal vent microbial communities from East Pacific Rise, Pacific Ocean - CV88 | ecosystem: Environmental > Aquatic > Marine > Hydrothermal vents | place: Pacific Ocean: East Pacific Rise... | reverse complement strand
CCTTACTGCTGGGAAAGAATATCTATGATACTCGATAGTTATGAAGAGCAGAGTGAATATATTGAAGATTGTGAGGTCTGTTGTCGCCCAATCGAGATAAAGTTTAAACTACTCGATGAACGACTAACCAATTTTTCAGCTAAAGTGATGGAGGGGATTTAACGTGGTGAGATATTGGTTATTTTACCATCCGAGTAAATAACATTAACTGCTTGACCTTTACCCAAAGGAGAGAGTGAACCATTCGCAGGAAGTACCGTTGCTACTGTTTTACCATTGTCTTGTTTAACCACAACCTCTACAGCATAACGTGCATCAATGGTGTTACCTGCCATACCACCCAGTACACCACCAGCAACAGCACCTGCTGCCGTTGCAATCGCTTTTCCTGATCCTCCACCTACTTTATTTCCAACAACTCCACCTGCAACTGTACCAAGCACAAGACCAATCCCATTACCGATACCATCATTATTAATTTCAACTTGTTTAATAGATGTAATAACACCTGATTCTACCACCATCGGTTTATTTACATTTGATTGAGAATATCCCTTAGGAGCACATCCTGTTGTGATAAGTAGTGTCAAAGCCAAAGCCGAAGTTATTAAAAAATTTTTCAAAATTTTTCCTTTTTTTCATTAAATAATCTCTTTTATACTCTAATATTACTTTAACTTTGTGTATGGGTTGTGAACTTATCGACTACGCCAAATTGCTTTAATTTTTACTTGTAGGGCATCTTTGACTTTAGCAATAAGCTCTTTAGCCTCTGCTCCATAGAGAAATGTAGCATTATAAAGCTCTTCTATCTCGGAAACATACGCTTTTAATTTCTCTCTATTTTTATCTGTCGTGGGGGGGTTAAAAAGATAGATCATTCCACTATCATTATCATATTTTTTTCGAGCAGACTCAATATAGACCTGAGATAAAACAAGTTTTAATGAAGCATCAGGTTGAATCTCATAACGTTGGATTCTGGCTCCATAAGGCTCGGTATAGGCTTTGCCTCCTCGATTCCAAAAACTGTAGAGAGTAATCCCTTTTTTATCAACAGTATATGTACCATCTTGTAAGCTTTTACTAGAACAATCCCCTGTAACATCTTTAAGTGTTAAACGTAGTATAAAAGTTAAATTTCGATTCTGCTCTTCACGATAAAGTTTCATAACTTTACCTTTACTATCATAAATATTATAAGATTTTTTGATTATTACAAAGTCAAATTTACCAATGGTCACATCCTCAACAGAAGAGAATGCAACCAAATTTGTAATTAAAAGTGTTGCGATGAAAAAGAGTCTCATTTTGACTATCCTAGTTATTAAGTTTAACCATTATAGTAAAAAAACCGACCTTTCCTCTAAAAGTTATTTAATCTGCTCTAACATATCTTTAAATGACTCTTCAAATGCTACCAAACCATCATCTAATAGTTTTTTATAGATTTTATTCATATCAAATCCATTATCTTCAAGATTCATAAAATAACCATTAATAACTTTACTATCTATAGGTAAAGCCTCTCTTGTATCAATAGGATTGGTTGCTAAGTGTGCTTCAATTGTTGCCAAAGGAGCAGTATTTACCGAGTGTGATGCCATTAACTCTGTAATGTAGTGATTGGCAGGAAGTGCATCACCTTTTACACCTGTACTGGCAAATAATGCTCTAATATTAGGAACACCATTCTCTTCTATCATATTATAGATTTTTCCAGCATTGTAAATACCTGTTTTAGATGGGTCAATTCCACACGCTTCAAGTTCACTATCTAAAGCTCTGTCAAAACGGCTTACAAATACCGAAATAACTCCCTCTACTCTACAACTACCAAATGATTCACACTGTTGAATCCCTTTGGTCATTGCTTTAAAACATTGTGTTGCCTGTCGTGGAGAAAATACCAATGTAGCATTAACAGAGATACCATCATCCATCAATGCTGTCATCGCCTCATACCCTGCTTGTGTTGCAGGTACTTTAACCATTACATTGGGTTCACCAATCGCTTTAAAAAGTCGTTTACCCTCTTCTACTGTTCCTTTGGTATCATTACATAAAAAGGGGTCAACTTCAATAGAGATATACCCATCATTACCAGCATCATAAAGAGGTCGTAACATCTGTGCAGCTGTTCGAATATCCTCTATTGCTAACGCTTCATACTTCTCTTTTGCAGTTTTCCCCTCTAGTGATGCCAACTGCTCTTTATAAGCAGGAGAGGTTGTAATTGCTGATGCAAAAATAGCAGGATTTGAGGTTGCACCATTGACAATACCCTGCTCTAATAGTTTGCCAAACTCATTTTTTAAATAGTCTCGCTCAATAAAATCTAACCACAATGAAAAGTTAATTGCTCTGTTTACCATATCCTTGATACTCCATTATTCCTCGCTGTATTGCCATGTCCAATCTCTCCATGAACCAAAGTCGGTAGAGCCTTGTTGACTCTGCTCTAACTGCTCTAAAAAAGTTTCTCTATCCACCAATTTAGCACCCCACTTTAACATGTGAGGAGTCTCTACTTGACAATCGATAAAATCATAACTTTTTTTCACACAGATACTACTTAAGGCTTTAAGAGCAACTTTAGAGGCATCAGCCATTAGCGTAAACATAGATTCACCAAAAAAGGTTCTTCCCATAGCGATTCCATAGAGTCCACCAACCAACTCTCCATCATAGTATGTCTCTACAGAGTGAGCAAAACCAAGATTATGAAGCTCTATATACGCCTCTTTCATCTCTTGGGTTAACCATGTTCCCTCTTGATTGGGTCTAGGAATTAAACCACACATCGAGATAACCTCTTCAAAGTTTTGATCAAACTTTACTTCAAAACCTCTATTTCTCAAGACTCTACGAAATGATTTGGATGTTTTAAACTCTTTAGGATATAAAAGCATACGAGGATTTGGAGACCACCATAAAATGGGGTCATTTGGATTAAACCAAGGAAAGATACCTGTTCGGTAAGCTTTTAGAATTCGGCTTGGATTTAAATCACCACCAAAAGCTAAAAGCCCTTCATCTCCTGCATATCTTGGGTCAGGAAACTCATGAGAGTATTTACGAAGCTCAGGAAGATAGTACTCATCATCAAATATTGAAGACAAAATCCAACTTCTCCTTATAAGTTACCTTGACAGTTCCACCATATTTTAATGCACCAAATAGAATCTCATCGGTCAAAGCCTCTTTAATCTCTCGGTCAATAACACGTGCAACTTCTCTTGCTCCATAACTGTCACTATACCCTGTTTTAGCAATATAGTTACGGGCTTTTTTATTAAGCTTAATCTCAATACCTTTACTCTCCATCTGCTTATTAAGTTTTGTAATCTCGGTATCTACAATCTTTTCAACCACTTCAAGAGACAAGTGATTAAACTTAACCACAGAGCTTAAACGGTTTCTAAACTCTGGAGAAAAGTAATCTTTGAGTGCATTTTCTGTTTTAGAGCTGGTATCTTTATTAAAGCCCATTACATTTGCCTCTTTTGTACCAAGGTTGGATGTCATAATTAAAATAACATTTTTAAAATCACTCACCATTCCATTATTATCGGTCAATTTTGCTCCATCCATTACCTGAAGCAGTACATTCATAATATCAGGATGTGCTTTCTCTACCTCATCAAGCAGAAGAACTGTATGAGGATTTTTCTTGACCATCTCGGTCAACAAACCACCTTGCTCATAACCAACATACCCAGGAGGAGCCCCAATCAAACGACTTAGTGCATGTTTCTCCATATACTCACTCATATCAATCCGTTCAAAGTGAATATCCATACTCTCTGCTAAACCTGCCGAAAGAGCTGTTTTACCAACACCTGTTGGTCCAACAAACAAGAATGAACCAATAGGTTGATTCTCTTGGTTTAACCCTGCATAAGAGCGTTTGATAGCTTGAACTACTGTATCAATCGCCTCATCTTGACCAATAATCTTAGCCTTCATCACATCAGCCAAGTTTTTAAGCTTAGAGGTATCATCAGAAGAGACAACCGTTGATGGTAAATTTAACATTCTAGATACAGAAAGTTCAATATCACGACTTGTTACAATTACATCTGACTTATCTCGAAGCATAAAATGTGCACCAACTTCATCGATAATATCCATCGCCTTATCAGGTAAAAATCTATCATGAAGATACTTTACCGATAAATCAACAGCCGATTGCAGTGCCTCATCTGAAAACTTAATTTTATGATAAGCTTCATACTTATCTTTAACACCTTTTAAAATGGTCATAGTATCAGCTACTGAAGGTTCATCAATATCTATCTTAGAGAAACGACGAGAGAGTGCTTTATCTTTATCTAAATGGTTACGATACTCAGCGTAGGTGGTTGCACCAATACACTTTAACTCACCCCTTGCCAACGCTGGTTTAAGCAAGTTCGCAGCGTCCATGCTACCACCACTTGTTGAACCTGCTCCAACCAAGGTATGAATCTCATCAATAAACAAAATAGCATTCTCTACGGTTTGTAGTTCAGACAAAACACCTTTTAGACGTTTTTCAAAATCACCACGATATTTTGTTCCTGAAATCATTGCACCCAAATCAAGACCATAAAGAGAGCTTCCTTTAAGTACATCAGGAACTTCATCATTAGCTATCTGTAGTGCTAGACCCTCGGCAATGGCTGTTTTACCAACTCCTGGTTCACCTACCAACAGAGGATTGTTCTTTTTTCTTCGACAGAGCGTCTGCATAACTCTATCTATTTCACTACTTCGCCCTACAACAGGGTCAATTTTCCCCGATTTAGCAACAGCAACCAACTCTGTAGTATAGGCTGTGAGATTTGGCGTTGTATCGTCTGCTTCCTCTTCACTACTTTCATGAGTCTCATCTAAATCAGCATGAGAAATTACCTCTAAAATATCCAATCGGCTAATGCCTCTTGCTTGTAATACACTATAAGCAAAACTTTTTGTCTGAGTAAATAGAGAAGCCAATAGGTCACCTATCTTTGCTTCTCTTCGCCCCGATGCGTTAATATGGTTAACCATATCATTCATCACATGAGAAAGAGCCAATGTCTCATAAGGTTCATGAGAGCTACTCTCTTCTAAATCTTCCATTACGGGGTTATTTATTTCAATGTACTGCTCAACAGCGTCTTGCATCTCATCTACATTTCCACCCACCATGGTTAGAATCTCTCTACCCTCGGTACTTTTTAAAATAGATAAAAAAATATGTTCTAAAGTCAAATACTCATGTCTATTCTCTTTAGCAAACTTTACTGAGGCTCTAAATATATTATTTAGTTCTATACTAATCATTTTTTTTATCCTTTTTCCTGATTTTAAACTTCTTCCATTGTAGCGAGTAACGGGAAACCATTATTTTTCGCCAACTCTTTTACTTGATATACTTTTGTCTCTGCAATCTCAAAAGTATAAATACCACAGACTGCTCTTCCTGATTCATGAATAGCTATCATAATCTCCTCTGCTTGGTCAATATTTTTACGAAAAACATGTACCAAAATATCAACCACAAAGTCCATTGTACTATAGTCATCATTATGTAACAAAACTTTATATTTTGTCGGTTCAGCCAGAAGCAATTCTGACTCTATCTCTTCTTCTATTCGTGCCACTAATCTATCCTCTATATACGGTATATAGTAATAGTATAGCTTATTTTGTGTTACAATACTAGTAAAAATTTGGAGTTTAATTGTGAAATCTCTCTTTGTAACAGCAACAAATACCGATATTGGTAAAACATTTACCACAATCGAACTAATTAAAAACTTTTCTCAACAAGGAGTATTGGTTGGTGTGTGTAAACCGATAGAAACTGGTGTAATCTGTGAACCAGTCGATGCAAAGCTACTTTTAGAGACAGTTCAACACCATAACCCCAACTTTGAGTCATTAAAACCTATAGATATTACTGCCTATACTTTTGAATTACCTTCAGCACCTTTTTGTGCAGATAAACATCAAATAATTGAGATACAAAAGATAAAAGATAAAATAGAAGAGCTACAACAGCTTTGTGATTTACTAATTATTGAAGGAGCAGGAGGACTATTTGTACCCATCACTGCCAACTATACCATGATAGATTTGGCTTCAGAGCTAAAGACAACAACCCTTTTGGTCACACCATCCAAACTGGGATGTATCAACGATACTCTATTAAGTATAGAAGCCTTAAAAAATAGAAACATTAAATTTGACTGGGCAGTCAATCTATTTCAAGACAAAGAGAGCTTTTCAGAAGTAACCCAACCCTACTATGATAAAACCTTCCCAAACTGGTGGAGTGTTCAAAATGGTTTAGAAGATTTCACAAAAAAGCATATTAAAAGCTAAAAAGGTATAAAATCTTTCCCTACAAACTTTGTGGGGCATTAGCTCAGCTGGGAGAGCGCTTCGCTGGCAGCGAAGAGGTCATCGGTTCGATCCCGTTATGCTCCACCAATATCATTTAATTTTCACTCAAAAAAATAGTATATATCAACTTACAAAATTTTCATCTCTAATCATTCACTACCATCTCTAACTATTTGACATTATTATAGCGAAGGTTATTAAGCCTTTCGGCGAAAGATTTATTTTATGCAAATTTAATTTAATGGTTGGCTGAAAGCACAACCCTACGAGTTTCAAGCATTAATAAGAGAAGTCTATACTCTTTACAAAAACTCCCTCAATACAGCCTCTTTTCTACTACTTGCTTTAGCTATTATAGTTTTGGCTTTGCTAATTTTGGCTTCTAGTATCTCTATTTTTTGAACTATCTCTTTTTGGGTATCTAAATTTGGAATCTCTATATCAATAGGCTCTAAATTTTTCACAGATAAACCAGGCTGTGCAACGCCTGTTGCATATTGATTTAGATTCATTATAACCAATTTATGATATAACCATTTGGTATCTAGCTCAATGGTAGGAGTTACCACAACTGCGTGTTCTGTAGCATGGAATTTATCTTTGACAAAAGTAATATTTCCACACAATGCACCTTGTCTTCCTATAATTGAATATGTTCCATTATGGGTAAAGGTTTGAACATAACCTCTTAGACCATTACCACCATAACATGGATATAATCCCTCTTCTTTATCAGGCTCTATTTGAGAAGCCTTAACAAATTTTCCTGCTTTCATACTGCATATATCACGAAGTTTTTTAAGAGTTGAGTTTTTATCACTACCCATAATTGATATAATCTCTTTTTCTGATTTTTCTACCTCAATATTTGCTTTTACTACCTCATCATCTATAAGTTCACATTTTTTTATAATCTTTTCTTGAATTTTTAATGGAGGAAGAGGAATTTTAATTGTCGCCATTACGTTATTCATTAATTTAGGATTAGCTGTTTTAATAACATAATTATCTGTAACTTCATTCAAAACATAAGGTAAAAATTTCATTTTTAATTTATCATTTTTTGATTTTAAAGTACCACAAACATTTGTACAATTAAATTTCCCATTCCGATATGTACATGTACCTGCATAAATACCATCCGTTGTCCAAGTGACATACTCTCCATCAAAATCATATGTATTTATTTTACCAAATATACCATTCTTAGAAGTTTGTGAAGAATATATAGGATAATCCCCTACATTTTGTTCTATATAGTGTTTATTAATAACTCGTCCTCTTCCCAATTCACAAATATCACTGATTTTCACTTGCCATTCAATTTTACCAATAATTTGAGCTTTCCTCTTCGGACTCAACCCAATAGCCTTATTAAACTCCTTACGGGAAAAATCCAACATATCAACCAATCTAGCCTTACTAACAAACCCCTCTAACTCTTTTGGTATCTCTACTATCTCATTGCCAAAGTTTTTAGCTATTAAACTGTTAATCTTAGAGGTATCATTTTTATCTTTGGGATTGTAAAGAGGTGTTTGAATATTATTAAGATTCAAAATATTTTCTAAAATCTCTATATCTTCTCCTCCTTCTAATTTAACTGCTTTTTCTGAAGTGATATATTTTATCCCCTCATCTCCTTTTCTTCCACTCCACTCATAGCCCAAAAACTTCTTGTTTTTTACTCCATCAGTTGGGGCTTTGACTATAATTATCTCTTTTTGATTAAGATATGCCAAAGAGAAATAGTATAGTTTGTCCTCTTCTATGGTTCTAATATATTTTAAAAGCTCTCTTCTCTCTTGCTTCTCTTTCGCTTCGCTGGTTAAAGCTTTGTAATACTTCTGCTTTTTTCTCTTTTTGGTTTCACTTAGTTTTTGGAACTCTTGGCTATACTCCATAAACATCTCACTCTCAAAGAGCTTTTGAGTATATTTATTTTGTAACAGTTTTTTATACTGCTCTAAATCTGTCTCGATATGTTCACAGTAGTTGGCTAATAGATTGCTATTGTTAAAGAGTTCATTGCTAGAAAAATCCCCCTCGAACCAAGAATTTACCATATATTTTAGATGTTTTTGCATATTAGGATTATCAGAACGGCGTTTTAAAAATAGAGTTACGGTATTTGTTCCTGTTTTACCAAAAGTGCCACTTCCAAACTCTGCAATGGCGATTATCTCAAAATATTTTAAAAGTATCTCTCTTGTTTTAACATAGATATTGTTACCTGAACCCTTTGAAAGAATAGAGCTTGGTAAAATAACTCCTGCTACGGCATCCTTTTTAAGAAGCTGTTTTGCTCTCTCGATAAAAAAACACTCTATGGCATTGTTGGTTATAAAACTCTTCTCATCAAGTGTTTTTATAAGCTGGTAACGCTCTCTATCTTTTGGCTTTAATGTCTCTAAGAATCCCTTAACACTATAAGGAGGGTTGGCTACAAGTATAGAGTAGTCATTATTTTTTACATCTTGGCAAGGGGCTAACGCATCATGATAAACTATTTTTACATCATCTTGACCATACATAAACGAACTTACTTTTGCCACTTTAGAGAGTCGATACTCTTTCTCTATACCTACTATATTTTTGTGGTACTCTTTTGAAAAATTATTGGCTACCTCATTTAAAAAATGACCTGCTCCACAAGCATAATCTATCGCTTTTGGATTGGCTATTTTATCTAGTGGCAGAGAGTTAATAATAAATTTGACAATAGGCATAGGGGTAAAAAACTGCCCCTCACTCTGCTTAACGCCTTGGTCTAAAAACCCCTCAAACATATCTCCTAAAAATTGGTTGTCTTCTCCACCTGTTAACTTTATATCTTGTAACATCTTTACCACTTTTAAAAGTACTTCAAAGTTTTGATAAAAAAGCTCTTCATTATGCACATCAACAAAAGCAAAATCACTATTGGTAAAAAATTTCAACTCTTTAAAGAAACCTTGAATAATCTCTTTTGTCATATTGGGTTTGTCTCTAAAAACAGAAAAAGCATCATCTATTTGAGAGTTCTCTATATAGGTTATATCTTCTCCTAAAAACTGTTTCATACCCACTTTATAGAGATGATTTAATCTATCTTGCAGAGAGAAAGGGTCATCATAAGCAACCCCTTTCCAGTAGAATTTTAGTTCATTTGGGTTATTGGCTTCATCCACCACTTTACATAAAAAGAGATTAACCAACTTATCAAAAGCATTTTCGCGTCCTGAAACATTGTGTTGACGCATAATAGTAGCAAACTGATGATATTTACCCTGAATATCTCGGCTTGTTACTGTTTTTAAATCTTTTAGAGCATACTTCTCTTTTCCTATATGATAGGCTTGAGTATCTTCAAAAAGTCCAATAGTGGCATAATCTTTTTGATATGTTCTGCTCCAAACCTCGTAAATTTCTTCTACTCTATTGGCATCAGAATAGGCTTTTAACTCTTTGTTGTTCTCTAATAACTTTTTATTGTCACAAAGATTAATTAGATAATAGTCAGCTTTAACCTTACCATCTACCAAATCACTGGCATAGAGTGCTATAAATTTGGTGGTTTGTGCCTGTTGAACATAAGAGAAGAGTTGCGTTGGTTTTACCTGTGTACTGTTCCAAGCTTTTGTAAACTCGCTACCTGCTGTTTTACACTCAATAATCAAAAGAGCATTATCATCATTATCTTTGACCAAAATATCAGCTCTTCCACCACTAGCTCCATGTCCTAGTTGCCATTTTGGTTCAAGCTCTATATGTTTTGGGCTATAGCCTTGATTTAACAATCTATGCACACACTCAAAAACTACAAAGTTCTCTGCCTGTTTAAAGTTACAAGTTTGTCGTTCATTAACCCTAAATCCATCTTTTTCAGGATAGATAAGCTCTTGCTTGTCAAAATTAACTCTAAGCTCTGTTTTTAGCTCTGGAAATTTTTTAATATAGATATTTTGAGTTTTTGTAAAATTTAATTTTTCTAGTAAAATTGAGAAGTTATCTTTTTTTATCATAATTTAGACTTATTGTATTAATTTGTTTACTGCTGTAAACTTTCTCAATTTTAAAAAAATAATTCTGTTTGTTTGATTAATACATGAAGTGGTAGTAAGAGAGGGACTCGAACCCTCGACCTCCGGCTTATGAGACCAGCGCTCTAACCAGCTGAGCTACCTTACCACACGTTTGTTTTGAAGTGGCGAAATTTTAGCTGAAAAGAGTCTTTATGTCAAGTGTTTTTCTACTTTTGTATATTTATTTTTATTTTTCATTAAAGTTTAGCTTCAAAGACTAAACTTTATTGCTTTTTAAAGTATAAACTATTGACATTTTACTAAAAAAACATTACTATTCCAAAAATTATAAATTCTAGGAGAAACCAAATGTCATTTCAGCCATTAGGTAATCGTGTTCTTATTGAACGAGAAGAGCAAACAAATCAGACAGCTTCAGGGCTTTATATTCCAGACTCTGCAAAAGAGAAACCTTCTGAAGGTAAAGTAGTTGCAGTGGGTAAAGATGCTATTGAAGCAGGTCTTGCCGAGGGCGATATTGTACTGTTTCCAAAATATGGTGGAACAGAAGTAACTATAGGTGGTCGTGAGTACCTTATTATGAGTAGTGATGATATTTTAGGAGTTATGAAATAATGGCAAAAGAGATATATTTTTCAGACAGAGCAAGAAGTGGGCTTTTTGTTGGTGTTAGTAAATTGGCAGATGCTGTTAAGGTAACCATGGGACCAAGAGGACGTAATGTTCTTATTCAAAAGGCTTATGGAGCGCCACATATTACAAAAGATGGTGTATCTGTGGCTCGTGAGATTGAGCTTGAAGATTCATTAGAGAATATGGGTGCTCAACTGGTTAAAGAGGTAGCAAGTAACACAGCTGATGAGGCTGGAGATGGGACAACTACAGCTA
>Ga0256828_1002351_pt1 | contig 11296 bp, 12 predicted proteins | sample CV88metaG_FD_185993 | JGI IMG/M metagenome (GOLD analysis project Ga0256828, IMG submission 185993) | Hydrothermal vent microbial communities from East Pacific Rise, Pacific Ocean - CV88 | ecosystem: Environmental > Aquatic > Marine > Hydrothermal vents | place: Pacific Ocean: East Pacific Rise... | reverse complement strand
CCTAAAAAAACCGGTCTTATAGGAAAATATTTTATCGGAAGGGAATTCCCCGGGTGTATCCTTCCCATTCTACCATTTTTGAGGCTCCAAATGCGGAGAGGAAATTGATTGAAACCCACATATAGACAATTGCCAATTGATAAGTAATAGCTTGAAAGGGAGAAGCTCCTGCCATTAACATCCCGGTAGTAACTCCCGGAATTGAAACTACTCCTATTGTCTGGAGAGCATTGTTTATCGGAATTAGAGAGGCTTTAATTGCTTCCCGCTGAGAGGTTTTAAGGGCAATTGAAAGGGAGGCACCTATTGAAATATAACTTTCAATTAATTCCCGATTTAGTTCAATCTCCCGCTTCAACCGCTCTACCCCTTGGGTATAGGTGTTTAAACTATGTCCGAGGACCATTCCCATAATTGGAATAAACTTATTGGGAGATAGGTTTATAATGCCGGTTCCTACTATTACTGGCAATAAAACAATTCCTACTCCTCCAATCACCAAAACTCCCTTCCAATAGGAAAAATGAACCCGTTTACAGGCTACATATCCCGAATAAAGGGTCATAAAGAGGAAAAGGGGAATATAGAGAATAGGGTCATCTATTTGGAATAGGTATTTTAACAGGAATCCCAACAGAATTAACTGTCCCATTGCCCTAAGGGAATTAAAAAAAAGTTCTTGCTCAATCCCGATTTTTAAAAATTTACCTCCTATAACCGGCATCCACACTAAAATTAAACTGGCAAATATTACACTCCACTCCATTCCCAACCTTTTTTAAAAACTAAAATTGTATATCGGTTTAATTTCCTGAATTTTATCGGGTGCAAAATGGATGGCAATATACTTTTATGGTATCCAATTCGATAGTCAAATTGGGTCTCCAGTTGATAATTGCCAATCTCCCTCCATTTTAGCTATGTTTTAATTCTCCCTTCAACCACTCCACTACCAAAGTTCGGACTTCCCAAATATCCTCTACCTTATTTAAAGTAACCCATTCAAATTTTTCAATTCCTTTTAGGATAGTTTTTCCAATTGTGGGAAAGGTTATTTTCCCTTCCAAAAAGAGTTTTACCAATTGGTCATTCAAACTGTTAATTACAACTCCCAAATCCGGTTTTTTTAAAATAATGGAGCGGAGTTGCCAAAGGGGATATCGCCCTAAATCGATTGGAAGGAGTCTTAATTCCAATCCAATCAATTGAAGAGGAGAAATTATCCTGTCCGTTTTTTTTAAAAATCTTTTCTCCCTTTTTACTCCCTTCAGCTCCCTTTTTCTATTATTTTCCCTTTTTATCCCATTTTTTTCCATCCCTTCTTTTTTCTCCTTTTCTTCGACAGATTCAATTGGTGGCATCTTCAGTAAAAAATTGGCAATTGGCAATCCCATATCTGGAGTGGAAAGGTGAGCTAAAATTCCACCATTTGCCAATCTTATTAAAGAGTGAAGGCGGGAAGATGGTTCAATAATCCCATCAATTTCCTCTATTTTAAACAACCAGTAGGCTTCCAACACCTCAAAAAGTTTATTAACCATTGTAGAGGAATCGACGGTAATTTTTGCTCCCATTTGCCAATTGGGATGGTTTAAGACCTCCTTTGTACTCAACCGGGATAGTCGTTCCACGGGAATATTTCTAATAGCTCCTCCGCTGGCAGTAATGATAATTTGGGTTACCTCATCGGAGGCACGCCCTTTAACCAATTCCCATACTCCAAAATGTTCACTGTCTATTGGAAATAGATTGGTGGTATCGATAAATTTACCTGCCACTACCAATGATTCTTTATTTGCCAGTCCAATTGTTTTTCCCAATTTTACTCCCTTTAGGGTTGGTTTAACTCCTACCTCTCCAACCAATCCATTGAGAACCTTTTGGGAATGACTTCGGGTTAAGAGTTCCAAAATTCCCTCTTCTCCCCAAAAAATTTCTGGTATTTCCACTTTCCGCCTTTTCAATTCCCTCTTTAAAAGGTCAGCAATTAGCTCCGATTGGACCGCTACCAATCTGGGTGAAAACTGCTCTATCTGCTTTGCCAATAATTGCCACCGGTTTCCTGCAACTAATCCCTCCACTTCAATTCCAAATCGATGTGCCAATTTTAAAGTTTGTTTCCCGATAGAGCCGGTTGAGCCCAATAGTACCATTCTACTCCTTTTTCGATTATTTTCGACAGGTTGCAATAAAATTATGACTAATGCTACACACAATCCCTGTGTTATAATTCGGTGAAAAAAGGGGTTTAATGAAGGATTATAAGGAGACCCTATTACTACCTAAAACCTCCTTTCCGATGCGGGGTAATTTGCCCAAAAATGAGCCAAAACGATTTCAGAAGTGGATTGAGGAAGGGATTTACAACCGAATGAAGGAGTGGCGAAAGGGAGCACCTCGTTTTAACCTCCATGACGGTCCACCCTATGCCAATGGTCATATCCATATTGGGCATGCCCTCAATAAAATTTTAAAAGATTTTATTGTTAAATTTTACTATTTTCAAGGATACAAGGTCCAATTTGTGCCCGGTTGGGATTGTCACGGGTTACCGATTGAACGGAAAGTAGAAGAACAGATTGGACGGACTCGGAAAGAGCAACTTCCCAAAATTGAAATACGAAAATTGTGTCGTCGTCACGCCGAAAAATTTGTCGAAATTCAAAAAGAAGAGTTTAAACGGTTGGGAATTATTGCCGATTGGGAAAATCCCTATAAAACTATGGATTACCGATTTGAGGGAGATATTTTTAGAGCATTAGCTACCATTGCCGAAAAGGGATATTTAATCGAACGAAATAAGCCGGTTTATTGGTGTCTTCATGATAAAACTGCATTGGCAGAGGCAGAAGTAGAATACTACCCAAAAGAGGATTATTCCATTTATGTATTGTTTCAATTAACCGACTCTTCCCAAAAAAGTTTAGCTAAAAAGTTGTCCTTTTCCCAATTTCCATCTTCAATTGGAGTTGTTATCTGGACCACTACCCCTTGGACTCTTCCTGCCAATATGGGAATAGCCATAAATCGGGAGGAAGAGTATTTAATAACTGCCGATGGAAAAATTGTCGCTCAAAAACTCCACTCCCGACTGGCAAAAAAAGGGATTGTTTCAGAGAAAAAAATTATTACTTTTAGCGGACATTTTTTGGAAGGGTTAACCGCTTCCAATCCCTTAAACGGAAGACTCTCCAAAATTATTACCGGCGAGCACGTATCGATGGAAGATGGAACAGGAGCGGTCCATACTGCACCGGGACATGGGGAGGAGGACTATTTTGTATGGTTATCCCATTTTGGAGAAGGAGAAATTTTACAACCGGTCGATTCGGAAGGACGTTATACATCCCAAATTGTAACGAAAGGACTATTGCCGGAACAGTTTGTAGGGAAGGAAATTTTTAAAGCCCAGCCGGAAATTATAAAACTTTTGGGAGATGCCCTTCTAAAACTGGAAAAATTTACCCACAATTATCCCCATTGTTGGAGGTGTAAAAACCCGGTCGTTTTCCGAGCCACTAAACAATTTTTTATTGCAATGGATAAAAAAATAGATGGAAAAAGTCTACGGGAAAAAGCCCTTGCCGGTTTAAAAAAGGTGGAATTTATCCCGACCTCTGGACAAAAACGGTTAAAATCAATGATAGAACGGCGACCCGATTGGTGTATTTCCAGACAACGGGATTGGGGAGTTCCAATCGCCTTTTTCCGGGATAAAGAGAGTGGGCAATTGTTAATTGAACGGGAGATAAATGAACATTTAACCCAGATTTTTTGGCAAGAGGGAACGGATGTATGGTGGAGTAGGTCGATAGAGGAGTTACTTCCAGAAAAATATCGCCATTTAGCCTCCAGACTGGAAAAAGTGGAAGATATTTTAGATGTCTGGTTTGACAGCGGTTCCACTTGGTTTGGAGTTTTAAAAAATGGAATTTACGACGCTGGAGACTATCCGGCTTCCCTCTATTTGGAAGGGAGTGACCAGCACAGAGGTTGGTTCCAATCCTCCCTTTTAGTTTCCACCGCTATTGAAGGGATACCACCCTATCGGCAGGTGTTAACCCACGGTTTTACTGTCGATGAGCGGGGAGAAAAAATGTCAAAATCGAAGGGAAATGTGGTAAGCCCGGAGGAGGTAACTAAAAAAATGGGAGCTGAAATTCTCCGACTGTGGGTAGCTACAAGTGATTATCGGGGAGATATTAAATTGGGAAAAACTATTCTCCGCCAAATGGGAGAGCACTACCGAAAAATTCGAAATACTCTCCGCTATCTTCTTGCCAACACTAACGACTTAAAAAAAGTTGAATTGAATTCTCCTTCCTCAATTGATCTATGGATTTTAGCTGAAGCAAAAAAAGTAACAGAGCAGGTTAGGGACCTATTTGGAAAATATGAATTTGGGAAGGGAATGGGAATTTTAAATAATTTTATTGTAACCGAATTGAGTGGAATCTATTTGGAGGTTGTAAAAGATAGACTCTATTGTGAGCATCAAAATTCCCCGAAACGGCGAAATTCCCAGAGTGTAATGGCATTAATTGCCCGGACCCTATTAACCCTATTGGCTCCAATTTTGACTTATACTGCCGACGAAGGAGTAGAGCATGCTTCTCCAGCAGTTACCGACGGAGCAACCACAATCTTTGAAATGGTTTACAAACCATTACCGACTGTAAAAAATCCAATTCCAGACTCAATTTTCCAAATTCGAAAGAAATTTTTTGAAGAGGTAGACCGGTTAAAAAAGGAAAAGATTATTGGGTCAACCCTTGAAATAGTATTAGAAACCAATTATTATCCTTTATTGGAAAATAAGGAGTTGACGGAGCTATTTTTAGTTTCCAAAATTGTGGACACTCCGTTGATAAATAAATCTCCATTAACCCAATTCCATTTTGATGACAATCGATTTATAGTAAAACTGTTCCGCTCTCCCTTTTATAAATGTCCCAGATGTTGGCAATATTTGGCTGAAGAGGAGGGAAGCTTGTGCAACCGATGCCGACAAGTAATAGGAGAGTAGCCAATGGAATTAGATAAGCCGGTTCCTCCCTCCCTAATTGTCTTAACGATAGGGATTTTAATCGGGGTTAGCTTAATTCTTTATTTCTGGTTAAAAAATCTCAAATAGTAAAGGATAGAAATGGTTACTTTAAAAGAGGCTTTAAAATTACCGGTTGAAGAGTTAAAAGAGTTAAAAAAGGATTTAAACCGGAGAGCAAAGGAATATGCCCAATTGGGAGGGTATGTGGAGCAATTTTTGGGACAGGATTTGACCGATTATGGAGATGGAGTCCCAATTGCAATTAAAGATAATATTAATGTAAAAGGATGGGAGATAACCTGTGGCTCGGAAATTTTACAAGGGTATATATCTCCCTACAATGCAACTGTAATTGAAAAAATGGTTCAAAAGGGACTAACTCCTTTTGGGCGAACAAATATGGACCAGTTTGCAATGGGAAGCTCTACCGAAACCTCCTATTACGGTAAAACCTTAAATCCCTTTGATTCGGAACGGGTTCCGGGAGGGAGTTCCGGTGGAAGTGGAGCGGTGGTCGGTGCCGGTTTGGCAATTGGAGCCTTGGGAAGTGATACGGGCGGAAGTATCCGTCAACCGGCAGCCTTTTGTGGAGTAGTCGGAATGAAACCGACCTATGGACGGGTTAGTCGATATGGATTAGTGGCTTTTTCTTCCAGTTTAGACCAAATTGGCCCTATCACCCAAAATGTGGAGGATTGTGCTATCCTCTATTCAATTATTGCCGGTCCCGATTCCCACGATTCAACCTCGGTAAATTTGCCGGTGGGAGAGATTCAACTTAAAACCGACCAAAAGTTAAAAATCGGAGTAATTGAAAACTATTTGGAGGAGGGAGACCCGGCTATATCAAAACCTATTTGGGAACTGGTAAAAGCCCTTCAAAAGGCGGGACACACAATTAAACCAGTCCGATTAATCAATTCCCAAATTGATGTGGCAACCTATTACATTATTGCTACCGCTGAAGCCAGTAGTAACCTTGCCCGTTTTGATGGAATGCGATATGGGAAAAGGGTGGAAGGTAAAAACCTAAAGGAAACCTATCGTCAGACTCGGAAATTATTTGGGGATGAGGTAAAACGGCGGATACTTTTGGGAACTTTTGTATTGAGTGCCGGTTATTACGATGCCTATTATCTTCAAGCCCAAAGGGTCCGCCATTTAATTAAACGGGAGTTTAAAACCCTATTTCAAGAAGTGGACCTCCTTTTGGGACCGGTTACTCCGACCCTTCCCTTTAAATTTGGCGAAAAAAAATCTCCGTTGGAAATGTATTTGAGTGATATTTATACTATTGGAGCAAATTTAGCCGGTCTTCCAGCCATTTCTGTCCCAATTGTAAAACCTGCAAAACTGGTAAAGTTGGGTAAAAAGAGTGACCAATTGCCGGTTGGAGTTCAGTTAATCGGCGACCATTTTAAAGAGAATACCCTTTTTCAAGGAGCCTATTTAATTGAACAAATAGTAAAATAAGGAGTGGGAATGCGGATAAAGTATAAAGCTTTAACTTTTGATGATGTTTTATTGGTTCCTCAATATTCAGAGGTTTTGCCAAAGGAGGTAGACCTTTCTACCCGATTAACCCGAAACATTACTTTAAATATTCCGATTGTATCGGCAGCAATGGATACAGTAACTGAAGCCCGAACTGCTATAGCCCTTGCCCGATTGGGAGGAATTGGTATTATCCATAAAAATATGGATATTGAAACCCAGGCTCGGGAAGTAGAAAAGGTTAAAAAAAGTGAAAGTGGAGTAATTATCGATCCAATAAAGGTTTATCCAGAGGATAGTATTGCTAAAGCAGAGGAAATTATGTCTACCTTCCGAATTTCTGGGGTTCCAGTGGTCGATAAAGAGGAGCGATTGGTAGGGATTTTGACCAATCGGGATTTGAGATTTGAACGGGATTATTCCAAACCGGTTAAATCGGCAATGACTCCAATGCCTTTAGTAACCGCTCCAGAGGGAATTACATTGGAAGAAGCGGCGGAAATTTTACATAAATATAAAATTGAAAAACTACCAATTGTAGACCGGAATGGAAAATTAAAAGGACTCATTACAATTAAAGATATTAAAAAACGGCAGGAGTATCCCAACTCCAATAAAGACCGATTTGGGCGACTTCGGGTTGGAGCAGCAGTAGGAGTGGCTGACGGTATTAAACGGACTGCCTCCCTTGTTGGAGCAGGAGTGGATGTAATTGTAGTAGATTCAGCCCATGGACATTCAAAGGGAATTTTAAAACTGGTAGAGGAAATTAAAAAGCGATTTGAAGTAGAGGTTATTGCTGGAAATGTGGCTACTGCCAAAGGGACTAAAGCATTAATTGAAGCGGGAGTAGACGGAGTAAAGGTTGGAATTGGACCGGGAAGTATTTGTACTACTCGAATTGTGGCTGGAGTTGGAGTTCCTCAGATTAGTGCGATTGATGAATGCTCCACTGAGGCTAATAAATACGATATTCCGATTATAGCCGATGGTGGTATTAAATATTCTGGAGATATTGCTAAAGCGTTGGCAGCTGGGGCAAGTACAGTAATGATTGGAAGTCTTTTAGCAGGAACGGAGGAATCCCCTGGGGAAACGATTATGTATCAAGGGAGGCAATATAAAAGTTATCGGGGAATGGGAAGCATTGGAGCAATGCAACGGGGAAGTAATGACCGCTATTTTCAAGAAGGAACAGCTTCCGATAAATTGGTGCCAGAAGGAATAGAGGGAATGGTTCCCTATCGGGGAAAGGTTGCCGATGTAGTCCACCAATTGGTCGGAGGTCTTCGGGCAAGTATGGGCTATCTGGGAGCAAAGGATATTCCAGCCCTATGGGAACAGGCGGAATTTGTGGAAATTACTCCGGCAGGATTACGGGAATCCCATGTCCACGATGTAACCATTACAAAAGAGGCTCCCAATTATCATCAATAATTTTAAATTTTAGAAAGGATTATCCTATATTAGATACCAACGGTAAATACTGATTAAAATAGGATTGGGTGGATAATGGACGGGATATTAAAAAAAAAGGTTGGGAAGGGAAACAGGAAAATAAGGTTAATGGCATAAAAGTTATGGTTCCATTGGAAAAAATTCCAATTAAAAAATTAAAACAAGTAGATGGATTATTTTATGTTTGGAACTAAGGGTAGTGGAACTAAGGGTAGTGAAATTAAGGGTGGTGAAATTAAGGGACGACCAAATTTTATTATAAAAAGGAAGGTTTTTTTTTAAAGATTAAAAATAGGGAGTTAGAAAGGTTACCTCTACCGAATAGATACCACTACACTTTCCCTCTTCCAACCCCTTTACCAATTCCCATTTTGCCCGATTCGGAATAGTGTTAAAAATTACTCTTTGGAGTTTAATTTTTCCGTTACGACATTCCAATTTCAATAAAACCCGACCCAAATTGGAAGGAAAATTGTCCGGTAGTGGACGGGGGGTGGTTTGATTTAATCTGGGAAAAGGTTCCCTTATCCGAATTGAATGTTCCACTCCCAATCGATATTTTTTTATTATTCGAAACCAGACCACCCCTCCTATTTCTCCAATTTCGCGGGCAATTTTTTCAAAGGATTCGATTCGGTAGGGTGCGGTAACCATTGTTTCCCGGGTTAAGTGCCATCCTCCATTGGCATCGATTAAAATTTTCGGAGTTTCCATTACTGACCGATAAGAATTATAACCGGAAAGGATAGAGACAATTCCCAAAAGAGGGAGTATTAAGCCCGTTTTGGAAATTTTAGACAAAAACCGATAGAAATGGGAAAATCTGCAAAGGGGTAAAATCGATAAAACCCGCCAGAAGGGTAAAAAATAAAAAAAAGCCACTTTTACAATTTTTTTTAAATTTGAATTCAGTATAATTTTTTTTAAATCTGAATTAACCTTTTTTAAACTGAGAAAATTGTTTTCTTTCCTGCGACCCAATCTTTTCTTTTGCCCAATTACCAATCCCATCTTTTACTCCTCTATTTTTACCATCTCTCCCATTGTTTTGCTTCAACTTCTATCGAGTTTTACATTCCAATTTTAACCAGTCTTCCTATCCCAATTCTTTTTTTTTACCTTTTTTCCTACCTTTTTTCCTACCTTTTTTCCCTATTTCATCTCTTTTTGTCTTTTTCAATTGGGACTTTTTTTAGCAATAAACCGCACCCGTAGACTGAAGGGCTTTGTAAAAATCAATTGTTTGAGTTTATAAATTAACTGTTTTAATAAAGGAGGAGGTAAGTTGCTATCCACTACCTCAATTTGCAATTGTCCTCCGTTATAGCTAACATCTAAAACTGCATATTGATTAGGAAGACTGTAGACTTCATACCATACCTTTGCCATTTTTTGATAAATTTCATTGGCTTCGTTATTGCTAATAGTTCCTCCACCGCCAGGAGTAGGGTTTAGCTGAATTGCAGGAGCCTTAACTAAAGAGAGTCGTTTTTGTAACTCCTGCTGTAATTTTGCGAGACGGTCATCTCCCTTGAGACGACTTTGAACTTTATAAGCTTTCCGTTTTACCGGGGTGGTGGGAGTATTGAAATTGACGCCTTGAAAAAGTTCTTCCACTTTTATATTTTCACCACTTTTGGTGGTAGCACTTTTCCCACCAATTTTTACTTTTTTTACTGTTGGTTTAGAGGTCGGAACAGGAGGTTGAATAGATATTTGTTGTTTAGGAGCTATATGAATCGATTTTTTTACTCCAGGAATGAAAGCATGGACAATTATCGGTTTTGGAATTTCCCGACGATGATTAATAAAGAGGAAAAAAAACAGAATTAAACCGCCGTAAACTATTAGGGACAAAAGGAGTGAAAGAATAAACCTTAAAAAAGAAAAATGGGAAAAAGTCATCTACTCAACAACCCCACTTGCCGAAATCCGGTTCGGACAATTCCAGAATAGACTTTCATAAAGGTTTGGTAGGAAATAGTCCTATCTCCAGCAATATAAACCAATGCATTTTTATCCCAATTACCATATTTTAAATTGAACTGTTCTTCAAAATTTTGGAGATTCATTTCCTGTTTATTGACAAATACCCGCCCTTTTTTGGTAATTACCACCTGAATTACCGCCTTTTTGGTGGCAGCTGCGGTTCGACTTCCCTCCGGTAAGTCTACAATTTTCTCCTGATAGACACTTAAAGTAACAGATACCATTAAAATTGCCAATAAAACTAACATAATATCTACAAAGGGAGTAATATTTAATTCCGGTCGTTTTTTCACTCCTCCACTCCCATTTTTCTCTTTTTAAATTGTAGAATAGGATTATACATTAAATCAATTATCCAATTTTACTAATTTCAATTTTGTTCCTTTTTTATCCCTCCCCTCTCTCTTTTAAAAACAGGGCTATTTTTTTCCACCTACTTACCTTTTAGGCTCGTCACTCAAATAGGCATCTTTTTCCAATTTTAAAAGGGCAATTAATTCGTCCACCTTTTTATCCAATATCTGGTGGAAACTGTAGGCGGGCACCGCTACCAAAATCCCAACTGCCGTTGCAATTAAAGCATCGGCTATTGCCGGAGCTACAAATTGAAGGGTCGCCGCCCCTTTCAAATTGGCAAAGGCGGTCAAAATTCCTACCACTGTTCCAAAAAGTCCAATAAAGGGAGCGGTGGAGGCTACAATTCCTAAAAAAGTAAGCCCTCCATTTGCATCCTGTTTTGCCTCTTCAATACAACCGTCATAAATTATTGGATTTGTACTTTTTAATTTGGAGGCACACTCCCATAAAAAACTGTATTCGGAAACTTCCCGGCGGAGAATGTAGTAATTTAATGCCCGTTTCTCCTCTTTAATCCAACTTTTAAGGCTAAAATAGCGGTAAAAAAAGATTAAAAAAACCAGAAAAAGATAAATTGCCAGCCAACCAATTACAATTAAACTGATTGGATTATTGATATATTTAGAGATTTCGGGTAACATTTTCTATCTTAGCCTCCACTGTTGCTATTAGGGTAGATGAATCGGATGCGTCTTCAATTAACTTTTTAGCCCGTTCGATAGCCTCCCGAATCTCCCCTTCACTACTTCCAGCAACTGGAACTGCTCCATCCACCAGTACGTTTACATGGGATGGGGTTACCTCCACATATCCCCAGTTGACCGCTATTACCTCTTTTGACTCGTCCGGTTTTACAACCTCAATTACTCCTGCTTTTAGATTGGTTACGAGGGGGGAGTGCCCCTCCAAAATTCCAAATTCCCCTTCTACTCCAGGAAAGGTGGCAGTTTT
>Ga0256828_1002350_pt1 | contig 11300 bp, 8 predicted proteins | sample CV88metaG_FD_185993 | JGI IMG/M metagenome (GOLD analysis project Ga0256828, IMG submission 185993) | Hydrothermal vent microbial communities from East Pacific Rise, Pacific Ocean - CV88 | ecosystem: Environmental > Aquatic > Marine > Hydrothermal vents | place: Pacific Ocean: East Pacific Rise... | reverse complement strand
ATAGTTTTTTTGCAAAGTCTAAAGCTTTTTTATATTCATCTAAATCAGCTAAAAAAGGATGTCTTTGAATTAATTCAAAAAATGATTTAAAATCTTTTTGATTTAATTTTTGTTGTAATAGTTGAAATACCCCTTTTTCTTTTGATAATGATTGAATTAATGGAGTTTTTTCTGATACTCCTCTAAAAGGGTCTAATATTTTTTTGATTTCTTCTTCTTTGTTTTTTTCAAAAATTAGTCGTCTTGCTATATTAAAAGCTTTATTCCACTCTTTTTCCATATGTTTATAATATACTGTTTCTTTAAATGATGGATATTTATTGGCTAAAGAATATGCAAGAGGATATTTTTTATTTAAAACTAGTTTTTTAAATTTATCAAATTCTGCAAAATCTTTAAATAAACTCTGAATAAACATCCTTTTAGATGGTATAGATATAAAAGGTTTTAATATATGTTCTGCTGTTTCTTTTTGTGATTTTTCTAATAAAAGTTGGGCTTGATTTACTGTCTGTTGCCATATTTTTTCTAATTCTTCATAAGCTAGAGAATCTTTTAATAAAGGATTTTGTTCAATTAATTGATAAGCATCAAAATATTTACCTTGCTTTATATATTTATCTAACTCTTTTTCATCACTTAAAATATCGTAAACATATAAAATACCATCAACTGTACCTATTATTAAATACATTAAAGTAGGGATAAATTCTATATATGAAATAATAGAAGATGTTTTTATAAAATTATCTGTTATTAGTTCATTTGTATTTAAATCATATAAAAATACATTTTTACTTTTTGATGTAGCAAAAAGATACCTTTCATCATTATCTACTGTAAAACTAGTAACTATATCAGGAAGTTTTGGTAATCTTTTTAACACTTTACCTTTTGCATAATTACTAATAATTAAATTTCCATCTTTATCACCAGATATTACTTTAAAATTTTTAAGAAATTTAATATTTGATACCATTGATGTATGAATTTTCATTTTATAAGCAAATTGCATAGATGATATGTTTGTAATAGCTATACTTTTATCATAACTACCAGTTGCACACCAAACTGAATTTTGAGAAAAAGCTATCGCTGTTACATAATCTGAATGGGGTGCTAAATTTCCTACCATAGTACCTGTTTGAATATTCCATAAATGAGTTCTTCCATCAGTACCACCAGTGGCTAAATATCTACTTTCAGGATCAAAATTAACACTTTCAATCTCACCTTTATGCCAACTTACAGTATGCAATAGTTTTTTTGAGTGTAAATCCCAAATAGTTGCTTTATTTTTTTTTGCTATTGTAATAGCTAAATATTTTCCATCATTTGAAATAGCAACATTGTGGGAAAAAAGTCTATTTTGTGGTAAATTTATTTTAAAACCACCATCAAGTTTTAATTCATTTAAATCAAATATTCTAGCAGTGTTTTTTTCATCTATTACTATTATTTTTTCATTTGCTATAGATTTTATACTAGAGATTCCTCTTTTTATAGTAAAAATTTTAATTGGTTGCATTTATTCCCTTGTCTTTGTTATAATCTAAATAAAAAAGGTTTTTTTATGACTTTAACTATAATCGATACATTTGGTTTTTTATTTAGTAATTATTATGCTTTGCCTTATCTAAAAGCAAAAAATGGCACACCTACTGGTATGATTACTGGATTTATGAATTTTATATCAAATTTAGGTCGTGATTATAAAACAGATTATATCTTATTTTCAGTTGATTCAAAAGGGAAAAGTTTTAGAAATGAATTGTATCCTGAATATAAAGCAAATCGTAGTGAAGCACCTGAAGAATTAAAAGAACAACTTCCTATAGCACTTGAACTTATCAAAGATATGGGATTTAAATCTATAGAAAAAGAGGGATATGAAAGTGATGATATTATTGCTTCAATATCTGAAGTAGCAAAAAATAAAGGGATAAAAGTAATAATTGTTACTCATGATAAAGATATGTATCAGCTTATAGATGATGATAAAGTAGTTATTTTTGATCCAAGAAAAAAGATTTTTATAAATGAAGATGAGGCTTTTAAAAAATTTGGTGTTCATCCAAAAGATTTTATAAATTTTCAAGCACTTTTAGGTGATAGTAGTGATAATATTCCTGGTGTAAAAGGGGTTGGTGTTAAAACTGCTGCGAAGCTTATTAATGAATATCATACTTTAGAAAATCTATATGAGCATATTGATGAGATTAAAGGTGCTATGAAAAAGAAACTTATAGAAGGTAAGGAGAGTGCCTTTTTAAGTAGAGAGCTTGTAACATTAAAAAAAGATATGTTTGATGATATTAATTTAGATGAGTTTAAATTTCCAGAAGTTAATCCTATCGTAAAAGTAGCAGATAAACTTCAAGAGTTAGATTTACATAGAATTATAGAAAAAGTACAAAAAGAGGGGATGTTTGTAAAAACAAAAGCACCAGAAATTAAAAAAATGGAAATTCCTTCAAAATTAATTACTGATGAAAAAGAGTTGTTTAATATAATTGATAGCATAGGTGATGAGGTTGTGGCATTTGATACAGAAACAACTTCACTTCAGAGAGATAAGACAATAGTGGGATTTAGCTTTGCTTATAAGGAAAATGCTTATTATGTACCAATTAATCATTTTTATTTAGGAGTAGAAGCACAAATATCACAAGAAAGTGCTATAAAAGCTATAAATAAATTATTTACTAAAAAAATAGTAGGGCATAATCTAAAGTTTGATTTAAATTTAGTATATAAATATGGAGTAAAAAAAATAACTCCTTTAATGGATACTATGATTTTAGCTTGGATTATCAATCCAGACCAAAAAGTAGGACTTGATGCTTTAAGCAAAAAATATTTAGACCATGAGATGATATCTTTTAAAGATACAGTTAAAAAGGGTGAAAATTTTAGTAGTGTAAATTTAGAAGATGCAAGTAAATATGCAAGTGAAGATGCTTATATTACACTTAAATTATATGAAAAACTAAAAGAAAAATTATGGAATGAAGAGATAAAACAAGAGATACAAGATGTAGAAATTCCTTTTATTGATGTGCTTATGAATATAGAAAATAGAGGTGTAAATGTAGATATAGAATATTTTGCTTCTTTGGAAAAAGAGGTAGAAGCTAAATTAAATACACTTACAAAAGAGATATATGATTTAGCAGGTGAAGAGTTTAATATCAATTCTACTAAACAATTAGCCCATATTTTATTTGAAAAACTACAACTTCCAGCTAAGAAAAAGACAAAAACTGGATATTCTACAAATGAAGCTGTTTTAAATAGTTTAAAAGAGTATCCTATTGTAAATAAATTGCTTGAATATAGAGAACTTTTCAAGCTTCAATCAACTTATATCAAACCATTACAAGTATATGCAAAAAAAGATAAAAAGATTTATACTAGTTTTTTACAAACTGGTACAGCTACAGGAAGATTGTCTTCAAAAGATCCAAATCTTCAAAATATTCCTACAAATAAAGAGATAAATATTAGAAATGGATTTATTGCAAGTGAGGGTAATTATCTATATAGTTTAGATTATTCACAAATTGAGCTAAGACTTCTAGCTCATTTTAGTGAAGATGAAACATTGATAAAAGCATTTAATGAAGATAAAGATATTCACCTTGAAACTGCTATTAAAATTTTTGGTGAAGAAAATGCAAAAGAGTATAGAAGTGTAGCAAAAAGTATAAATTTTGGGCTTATTTATGGGATGGGTGCTAGAAAATTAGCTGAAACTATAAATGTAAGTAATAAAGAAGCAAAAGAGTTTATAGAGAAATATTTTGCTTCATTTCCGACTGTAAAAGATTTTTTAAATTCACAAAAAGAGTTAGCAAAAAAAAGAGGATATGTAGAAACTTTACTAGGTAGAAGAAGATTTTTTAATTTTGCTGAGGTAAATAGCTTTATGGCAAGTAATTATGAAAGAGAAGCAGTAAATACTATTTTTCAAGGAAGTGCAGCTGATTTGATTAAGCTTTCTATGATTGTCATTGAAAAATCATCTAATAATGATATGATTTTACAAATACATGATGAATTAATTTTTGATACTATAGATGATGTACAAATTGATAAATATAAAAATATTATGGAAAATATTTATCAGTTAAAAGTACCTTTAAAAGTAGGAATTAGTAAAGCTAAAAGATGGGGAGAGATTAAGTGAGTTATATTCAAAAACTTATAGATTCACAAGATAATATAGTCATTATTTGTGATAAAAATTTTAATGTTAAATATTATAATAAAGCTTTTTCTAAATTTTTTAAGAAAAAAAGAATAAAAGAAATTATAGATTTAGTAAAAAAGAATAAAATAAATAATAAAACTATTAAACTAAAGAATTATAAAGGTGATAAATATAGCTTTAAATTAAAAGTGACTAATATAGATGATGATATTGTTATAAATTTAAATGATATCACTGGATATGAAGCTTATAAAAAATCACTTTTAACTTCAAATATAAGCTTTTTAGAATATAAAAAGCTTATTGATAAATTTTTGATTGTTTCTTCTACTGATAAAGATGGAATTATTACATATGCAAATGATGAATTTGTAAAAGTGTCTGGATACTCAAAAGAAGAACTTATTGGAAAACCTCATAATATAGTAAGACATCCAGATATGCCAAAACATGTATTTAAAGCTATGTGGGATACTATAAAAAGTGGGAAAATATGGCAAGGTGTTGTAAAAAATCGTAAAAAAAATGGAGAGCCTTATTATGTAAAGACTATTATTGCTCCTTTTTTTGATAGTGATGATAATATTAAAGAATATATAGCTTTAAGAGTAGATATTACAGAACTTATAAAAGCAAAAGAAAAAGCTCAAAAAGAAAAAAAATCTAAAGAGATGTTTTTAGCAAATATGTCTCATGAGATTAGAACACCACTTACTGGAATTATTGGATTTATCGATTTATTAAAACAAAAATCATTACCAGAAGATATTAAAAATATAATCAATATTATAGATAATAGTGCTGATACATTATTGAGTGTAGTAAATGATATTTTAGAAATATCTAAGATAGAAACAGAGGGAATTACTATAAACAATAAAGCATTTTATGCTAAAAGTAGCTTTGAAAATACTATAAATCTTTTTAAAGCAAAGGCTGAAGAAAAAAATATTCATTATATTTCTAATATTAATATTGATTTTTGTATAGTATCAGATGAGCATAGGTTAAAACAAGTATTATCTAATCTTATAGGAAATAGTATAAAATTCACTCCAAATAATGGTACTGTAATAGTAAATATTGATAGTTATGAAAAAAATAATAAAGTTGTTGTAGATTTTAGTGTGGAAGATAATGGTGTAGGTATACCAAAAGATAAACAGCAAAAATTATTTACACCTTTTTTTCAAACAGATTCATTAAATGAAGGTACTGGACTTGGGCTTTTTATCTCTTATCAAATTATAGAAAAATTAGGTGGTAAGTTACAATTAGAAAGTGAAGAAAATAAAGGTACAAAATTTTATTTTAGATTAGAATTTGAAAAATGTGAAAAAATTGTACAACAAGAAACAGATGATATATATGTAAAAGGTAAAATTTTAGTAGCAGAAGATGATAAAGTTATACAAGAATATCTAAAGGCTATTTTAAAAACAAAAGGTGATATTGAAATTGTAGTAGTTGATAATGGAAAAGAGGCTTTAGAAAAATTTAAAAATGATAAATTTGATTTAGTATTTTTAGATAGTTTTATGCCTATAATGAAAGGAGAAGAGGTTGTTAAAGAGATATTAGAATATGAAAAACAAAACAATTTATCTCATACACCTCTTATAAATTTGACAGCTAATGTATTTAATGTAGATAAATCACAATATTTAATAAATGGATTTGATGATTATTTATTAAAACCGATAGATAATAAAAGATTAGATAATATTATGAAAAAATATTTAACTAATCATAATGAAAAAAATGATAATAGTTTAAATAATAATTTTATCCAAGAATTAAGAGATGTTTATTTTGAACATATTTTTGGTGATTTAGAAAAACTAAAACAAGCTATAAAAGAAAATAGTTTAGAAAAAATAGGTGATATCGCTCATAAAATAGCAGGAAGTAGTTTTGCTGTAGAATTTGATGAAATAGCAAAATTAGCAAAAAACATAGAAAATAGTGCAAGAGAGAAAAAAAGTATTGATTATTTGAAATTATTTGATAAAATAAACAATAAAATTAATGAGATAAAAAAAAGGATATAACATGGATGTTACAAATAACTTACAAATAGATGCAGGAATGTATGCTTTTAATAAAGCAAAAGATGTAAAAAATCAAGAAGTATTAGGTGCATTAGGTATGACACCAGAAACTCAAAAAGCTCAAGCAGTTATAGATTCAAGTATGAAACAAGGGATTGCTCAAGCAACAGGGCAAGGTATAAATATTGATTTCAAAGCTTAAAAGTTTTTATAACAATAGAAAAAATTTTATAAATTTTGAAAATGTGGATTATACAGATGTGTATGATCCATATTTAGATGAAAAAAGAGAAAATCCTATTATGATTATAGGTGAAGCACCTGGTGCTAATGAAGTAAAAGAGAAACAACCATTTGTAGGAATGGCAGGTAAAAATTTAGATTATTTAATATCTATTAGTAAATATGATAGAAAAAAAGATATTTTAATAACAAATGCATTTCCTTTTAGAACTTATGAAGGAAATAAAAATAGAACTCCTAAAGCTAATGAATTAAAAGAAGGTGCTAAACTTTTACTTCAAGAGATAGAAATAGTAAAACCTAGACTTATTTTATTACTTGGTAATTCAGCTATAAAATCATTTAGTTATTTACCAATTCCAAATGCTAAAGATGTTAAAAAATTTGAAAGAAATAGTATAAATAAATTTGATTTTCCTTTTTATTCAACATATGTAGGAGTAACATTTCATCCGAGTCCAATTAGTTTTAATAGAAAAGATATAAAAGAAGCTTTAAAGAGTTTTTTTAAGGAAATATAATGGATAAAAAATTTAGAATATTAATAATAGAAGACTCTAAAACATTTAATAATATGTTAAAAAGATCTTTTAAATCTATAGCTTCAGAGATTGTACAAGCTTTTAGTTTTATGGAAGCTGAAGAATATTTAGAAAATGAAGAATTTGATTTTATACTTTTAGATTTAATTTTACCTGATGGTGAAGGTGATGAACTAATTGAAATGCTTCCAAAAAGATTAAAAAACAAAACTATTGTTTTAAGTGGTGATGAAGATGTAGAAAGAAGAAGCCATGTATTTAAACTAGGAATTTTAGATTATTTCTCAAAATTAAATCCTATGCCTTTAATTATCAAAGAAATAAAAGATTTAATGTTTTCTTTAGAAACAAATAAAGATATTAATATTCTTATTGTGGATGATTCATCTTTTATGAGAAAAAAATTAAAAAATATTTTAACTCCAAGACAATATAATCTATTTTTAGCAGAATCAGGTGAAGAAGGGTTAGATATTTTAAAACATACAGAAGTTCATTTGATTTTATTAGATGTAGAATTAAATGGGATGAGTGGTTTGGAATTTTTAGAAACTATAAAAAAAGACAATAGATTTTCACATGTTCCTGTAATTGCTGTAAGTGGAAATGATTCTCCTCATATTATAGCAAGACTTCTAAAACAAGGTGCTAGTGATTTTATTAAAAAACCATTTATTGTAGAACAACTTCTTTTAAAATGTGATTTACACATAAAAAATTATAAGAACCTAAAGCTTCTAAAACAAAAAACTAAAGAATTAGATGAAGCACAACAAGTAAAAAGTAGATTTTTAGCAAATATGTCACATGAAATAAGAACACCTTTAAATGCTATAGTAGGATTTATAGATTTATTAAAAATGAAAAAATTTGATGAAGAAACAACTAGATATATTAATATAATTAGTGATTCAAGTTATACTTTATTAAATGTTTTAAATGATATTTTAGATTTATCAAAAATTGAAGCAGGTAAGTTACTTATAGAACATATCAATTTTGATCCTAAAAAAGAGTTATCTTATGTAATAGATTTATTTCAATTAAAAGCAAGTCAAAAAAATATATATATTAAAACTGAATATATTAATCTTCCAGAAGTTTTAAATAGTGACCCTATGAGAATAAAACAGGTTTTAATAAATTTATTAAGTAATGCTATAAAATTCACACCAGAAGAGAAAAATGTATATGTAATGGTAAAATATGAAAATCAAAATTTATATATTAGTGTAAAAGATGAAGGTATAGGAATGGATGAAGAAACAGTAGATAGAATTTTCCATCCATTTACTCAAGAAGATGAATCAACTACTAGAAAATATGGTGGTACTGGATTAGGTCTTACTATTAGTTATGAAATTATTAAATTATTAGGTGGTAAATTAGAAGTACATTCTCAAAAAGGTAAAGGAAGTGAGTTTAGTTTTACTATTCCTGTAAAAATGGTAAAAGAGACTGCTATTAAAGAAAAAGTTGTGGATATTGATACTTTTAGTGATGGTAAAGTATTATTAGTAGAAGATAATAAAGCAAATCAATTCTTTATGGAAGTTATACTAAAAAAATTAAAACTAAATTATAAAATTGCAAATAATGGACAAGAAGCTATAGATATAATAAAAAATGAAGAGTTTGATGTAATATTAATGGATGAAAATATGCCTATTATGAATGGAATGGAAGCAACTAAAAAACTTAGAGAACTTGGATATAAAACACCTATAGTAGCTGTAACAGCAAATGCTTTAAGTGGAGATAAAGAAAGATTTTTAGCATCAGGATTTGATGAATATTTACCAAAACCTATTAATATGGATAAACTAAAAGAGGTGTTGTCTAAATATTTAAAATAGAGATTATTTTATCTACTGTTTGATTTAGATTTGTATTTTCTATAGTATAATCAGCAAGTTTAGTATAAACTTCATCTCTTTTATTAAATAATTCTTTAGCTTTATTTAAATCCTGAAAAAGTGGTCTTTTTACTATTTCTTCATCTGTAAGACGAGATACTATATCATCAAAATTCACTTTTAAATATATTACAACACCAGCTTCTTTAATTTCTGGAATAAACATAGGAAGTCCACCACCTGTAGAGATTATGCTATTTTTTACATTTGTTTTTATCCATTCAAATACTTTTCTTTCAGCTTCTCTAAAATATTCTTCTCCATTAGTAGCAAAAATTTCACTAATTTCTCTATTTTCAAAATGTTCAATTAAACTATCAGTATCTAAAAAATAACTGTGTTCTAATTGTTTAGCAATAATTCTACCTATTGTACTTTTCCCACTACCCATAAAACCAGTTAAAATTATATTTTTATTTAAATTCAATTAAATATCCTTCTTCTGTTTTTTGAATAGAAGTTTTATATGTACCATCAAGATATAAAACTACCCTGTAAAATCCATTATGATTACCTAAAACAATATTTTTTATAAATGTATTTGTTTTCTTAGAATATGTTAAAAAGTTTTTGTTTGCTTTGAAGTCTATTACATATCTAAATGGTTTGACTAAAATAAAATTTCTTATTAATTTATCTTGAGTTTGAATAAATAATCTATGATTTTTTATGTATAAATTTAAAAATAAAATTTGAAATTTTTCTGTAGGTAATTTTTGTTTTTGTGTAGAAATTATTATTGGATTGTGCCAATCAATAGCTTTATTTATAGGATATTCTATCTCTTTAATACTTCCATTTAAAGCTTGATATTTAAAAATTACACTTTTAATAACTCTTGCATCATTTGGTAAAGTTATTTTTTTAGAAGAAAACATCTCTTTTTTTATAATGTTATTATTTTCATTAGTAACAACTGGAACAAAAGGATTTTCTCTAGCAAAAACTAAAGTTGTTAATAATAAAAATAATATTACTCTCATTCATCACCTTCTATATCTTTAAGACCAAAATATTCTTTTTGGAGTTTCACATTTTCTTTTTTTAATTTTACTACCTCTTGCTTTAATATTTGATCACTATTTTGTAAATCAATAAGTCTATTTAATCCTCTATTTCCATAGATTAAAAAACCTACATAAATAGCAACAGATATTATTAAAAAAGTTAGAACCAGAAGTTTTATATTTACTTCTGGTTTATCTAAAAAATCAAAATCAAAATTTTTCAACTTAGAATAACTCTTTTCCTATATATTCAGGAAGTGCTAATTCTCTTTCAATTGCAAAAAGTCTATTATATTTTGCATTTCTTTCACCTCTAGCAGGTGCTCCTGTTTTGATTTGTGCTGTATTTAATGCTACTGCAAAATCAGCAATAAAAGCATCTTCACTTTCACCACTTCTGTGACTCATTACACAGTTATATCCATTTCTTTGAGCAAGTCTTACTGTTTGCATAGTTTCAGTTACACTTCCGATTTGGTTTGGTTTGATTAAAATTGAATTTGCAATCCCTTTGTTAATTCCATCAGTTAAGATTTTTTTGTTTGTTACAAATAAATCATCACCAACTAATTGGATTTTATCTCCAAGTTTTTCAGTTAAGATTTTCCATCCATCCCAGTCATTTTCATCTAAACCATCTTCGATTGAAACGATAGGGTATTTTTCTACTAAGTTTGCATAATATTCTACAAGCTCAGCAGAAGTTAATTCTTTATTTTCACTAGCTAAAATATATTTTCCATCTTTGTAGATTTCGCTTGAAGCTACATCCATAGCGATTGTGATTTCTTCACCAGGTTTATATCCAGCTTTTTCGATTGCTTTTACAAGATATTCTAATGGCTCTTCATTACTTGAAAGGTTTGGAGCAAATCCACCTTCATCACCTAAAGAAGTTGAATGTCCATTTTCAGCTAATAATTTTTTTAATTGGTGATAAGTCTCAACTGCTGCTCTTTGTGCATCAGAAAAACAATCAAACCCAGTAGGCATAATCATATATTCTTGAAAATCTACATTGTTATCAGCATGGCTTCCACCATTGATTACATTTAGCATAGGAGTTGGTAAAATTACAGCATTGCTTCCACCTAAATATCTATAAAGTGGTAAATCTAAACTTTTAGCTGCAGCTCTTGCTACTGCCATAGATACACCTAAAATTGCATTTGCACCAAGTTTTGATTTGTTTTCAGTACCATCTAAATCAATCATAATTCTATCGATTTCAGCTTGGTCATATGGGCTAAGTCCGATTAATTCATTTGCAATTACACCATTTACATTTTCACATGCTTTTAATACACCTTTTCCAAGGTATCTATCAT
>Ga0256828_1002349_pt1 | contig 11303 bp, 3 predicted proteins | sample CV88metaG_FD_185993 | JGI IMG/M metagenome (GOLD analysis project Ga0256828, IMG submission 185993) | Hydrothermal vent microbial communities from East Pacific Rise, Pacific Ocean - CV88 | ecosystem: Environmental > Aquatic > Marine > Hydrothermal vents | place: Pacific Ocean: East Pacific Rise... | reverse complement strand
TAACTTATGATTAACACATAAGCAAATATATACTAATAATTTTAAAATTATTTGCAAGTTTTTTTTTAAAAAAAACAAAAACAAAAAAGAGAGCTTTTACACTCTCTTTTTTGCAAAAGATTTTAGCAAAAAATTTGCTAATCCAGTTAAAAAATTAAAAAAAGAAATTAAAAGAAAAAAAAGATAATTTTTTAACTATAACTTCCACTTATACTTACCACATAAGCAGATATATGCAAGACAAATAATATTTTACTAGTATACAAAGAATACCTTCCGGAGTATTATTTCTATTTTTAATTTATTATTTGTCTTGCAAATGCATAATATTCTTTTATCTACAAAATGCAAATTTTTTTTTACATTTTTTCAAAAAAAAGAGAGAGGAATTATTATTGCTCCACTCTCTTTGGGCAAAGAGGATAAATTTTATCCCCCTCACACCCTTAATATAAGGATTTTTAGAAATAAATCAAATTAATTTTACAATTTTTTAGTCTTCTTTTTTAAGTGAAATATCTTCTTTCCAACCAAATTCTCATACTCCTTCAATAAAACATTTACTTTGGTTCTTCCAGTCTGTGTACCACTTTCTATCTACATTCCAATTATACTTTCTAGAACCAGAGTAATTTTTAGTTTCTTCTGAAAAGTCCATATTCATTTCTTCTATTAAGATAGTCTTAGCTTTAGGGTCTACTCCTATTACTGTCCCTACATGCCCATAAGTAGTTCCATATAATCTCATTTGAGCTTTGTAGAAAACTGGGTAATTTTCATTAGTAATAAATATATCTCCTATTTTTACTTGTTCTATACTAGATAAATCCTTAGTCCATTTTACACTATATCATAATTTCTCTGCATTATCACACCAAGCTTTAGCATTTCATCTAATTCACATCTTGTTTTGAGGATTATCTCTTAATTTAGGATAAAAGTGTAGAAAATTTGCATACCAAGTACAATTACCTAAAGCTCAATTAAACTTATTTACATAATCATCTCAATATTTAGAAACCAATTGTTTATGTAATATAGTTCCTTTGAAATACCAAGTATTTCATACTTTAGAGTGGTTATTATAAGTAAAGAAAGTTAATCAACCTATTTTCTTCCATAATTCTTCAAATCCATACTCTTTAGAATACTTAGTCATTTTAATTCTAAATTCCATAAGAGTATTAGAAGCAATTAAATCTGTTTTAATAGCTGTACATTTTTCTTGTTTTTCTGTATCATCTTTATAAATCTCATTACACTTTATTTCTTTATTTATAGCTTTCTTTAATATCTTAAAGTAATAGTCTTCCATATCTACACCCCCAGCAAATCCTTGTAAACTATTTAATATGTTTCACATACTTAAGGCATCAAATAAGCTATATTGCTCTATACTAGGAAGATTACCACCATTTAATAACCTATCTAGAGTAGAATACAAGTGTATTTTACCTCATAAATAATCTACATTACCTAGAACATGGTTTTTATTTACAATTAAGTCTAATAAATACACATCCAAAATCTCATATAATTTCTTTTCCTTACTTTTATCTATCAAATTCTTTAATGTTATAATCCTATCAATACTTCAAATAGTAGATTTAACATAATTATAAAAACTTACTTCATCTTGATTACTATCTAATTCTTTTATTTTAGATTTATTCATAAATTTATATAAACCTTTATCTAAATTCATTACACCTTCTCCAGAAGAGAAATAGTTTCTATTCTTTATGAAAAAATCTGTTGTATATCTACTTTTATCTAATTTACTATCTCATCCTAAAGACATTAATTTTCTAAAAGACATATCAAACACACCATGACTTTCTAATAATATACCTACTAAATTATTATCATATAGATATTTTATGAAATCTGTTGTAGTAAATAAAGCATAAGTATCCTCAATAGTCATTGTAGATTTACATTTTTCTACTTTATCTCCAAAACCAGTCAATTCACAATATAAGTTTTTTGCTTCTTGTAATTGTCTAGTATTGTTTTTATCTGTTGTAACTTTAGGATTTACTAACTTTTCAAAAACAAAACCTCATTTTCAGCATTTGTTAGATTTTAATATTTCTGCTTGTTCTTCTTTAGTTTTAGGAGAATAAATATTTATTTGATTATTTATTTCTGAAATACATAATAATTTATTGTCTAAAACTCATTTAATTCCCTCTAAAACACTTTTAACTTTAGCTCCCTTATCTTTATCATACCAACCTACACTTTCTAACCAGTCCCAACCTTCTGTAACAAATCCTTCTAAGTTTCCTTCTTTTAATCAATTTGTAATTATAGCTAATTCATCTGAATTTATATCATCACTTTCTAATAATAAATTGTCTATTTTATTAGAAATCTCATTATTAGTATTGTTTATATGAGAAATAAGCCAAATATCAAATAAAGTATATTTAATATTTTGTTCTTTTTTATAATCCTTAAAATAAGTTTTAAATCTTTCCTCAAAATTTGGATATTTAGACAAGTCTATTTCTCATATTTTTCCAAAAAATAGTTCTTCTACATCATCAATATCTTTTAGTTTAGGGCTATTGAAGTAATCTAAAATATTTGTATCAAAATACCTAAATACTAATTGATTAATATTTTTTACAAATTTATTATTAATATAAGCATTATTTAATAAATTTTCTACAAAAATATCTATTTTATTCTTATTTAATCAATAAGTATTGAATACTTTATCATTAGTTTCTCCTTCTCCAATAATATTAACAATTTTAGCTGTCATATTCTTTTCTAATTTCTTATTTCATACCTTAGTTTTAGAAGTATCTACATTTTTATGAAATAATGAATAGAAAGGATTTAATACAATTCTGTTTGGATTTACCTCAAAAGTATAAAAAGCTTTTGGTAAAGTATCTTTAAAAACATTATTTATTTTTTCTTCCTTTATTCTATCAGCAGAAGTCTTCTTTTTATAACCTAAATTTCAAAAGAATTTTTCAAAACTTTCCTCTATCTCTGAATAATTTTTTACTCTTGAAACTTGCTCTCTTAAAATACAATCTTTATCAATTCACATTATACCTATACACTCCTTATTCATATCTAATACATGATATAATTGTTTCCATTTACTTACTTCATTATTAGAATTGTCTACTTCTTGATAATATCAATTAATGGCTCCTTTTAGTCCATCATAACTTTCTTTTAATGCATCTGAAATTTTAGAAACAATAGTTTTTAAAACTCCCTTTTCTTTTAAAGCTTCTTGTTTTGTTTTATCTAGTTTATCTTTTATTTCTTGTAATTGTCATTTTAATTTACTCTTAATAGTTTTAATCTTCTTATTTAGTAAAATACCTAGATAATCTGTTCTAATATCTTTATATAATGAAGTTTCATAATAATTTCTTATTTGATTTTCATCTCCTAAGAAAATTAAATTTTGTATTTCATTATTTTCTTGTAATGAGGCTAAATCTATATTAAATAACATACCTTTAATATAATTCATTACAGTAGATAATAAAACATTTTCTTGAAGTTTAAATCTGTTAATATAAGGTAAATAATATTGTAATGGGTCTGTTTGCATTCTAGATAGATAATCTTCATCTGTATCTAAAACTACTCAATAATCATAACCACCATATTTATTGAAAAAATTCCTTACATCTTCATCCCAAGATATTTTTATATCTATATCTCATTTTAAATATTTATTTGCTATATACATTAAATTTTCCACATAGTCTTCCATATCTGCTTTTTTTGTTCTATCTTCTACATTTTTTAAATATTCTTCTTTATTATCAAACATTTCTTCTTCTAAATCTAAAGAATTATCAAAAATTGATTTATTTTTACTTAGAAATAAAGAAACTCTTTTATTAATTTCTACTTTATCTTCTCAATATCTAGTAATTTGACTAGTATATCTATCTGATACTAATTTTCAATTAGGCAATTTTATCTTTTCTTCTCCTTCTCAATATATCTTAGAAGAAATGAAACCTAGTTTATCTCCAATTTTTGTTTTTGTTTCTAGTTCTATTCATAAAGGATAAGTATAAAATTTATTTTTGTCATCCTCTGCTTCATCTCTTTTATAATTTTTTACATTATTAGCTTTTATCTCTTCATTAAGCAAAGCTTCAAAATCTTGTAGTATACTTCCTTTATGAAGTGCTTGGAATAAAATTTTATTTGTTTGATTAATTAAAGTTTTACCTTTATTTTTATCATCAATATTTTCTTCCAATTTTAATTTTATTGTTGCATGATTTACTAGTCATATACTATCCCATTTTGTCTTTTTAATTACTCAACCTTTTTGATTTAATTGATTTTTGTAAGTTTCAAATAAATAAACATTATCTATTGTGTAACAAACTTTATAAGGAATAGAAATTCTATATAAATAAGGGAAATAATTATCTTTTTTTAAGTGATATTTATCCTTATTAGTATCTAAATAAACATCTCCCTCCTCATCAAATACTTTTACATCATAGTTGTAGTAATAATCAAAATAAACATTTTTCTTACTACAAATTTTTATACTACTTGGATTTTTATCTAATTTATCTTTTTCTCTAATAGCTCAAAAATTTCAAATATATTTATTTAATTGATTACAATAAGTTGTTGTCTGACTTTCATAAGCAGTTAATAAATCATTTTTCTTATCTTTTAGCTCTGAATTAGTGAAATATTTAGGATAACATTTAGCTTTTGCATTTTTCTTTGTATTCTCCATACAAGTATTATATCAAGAGATAGCTTGGAAGGATTTACTATTCCAATTGTTACCATCTACTTTAATAAGCATAGTTAAATTTTTATTTAAAGTTCATGATATATTACAAGTATTTTGAATAAATTTATTTCATACACTAATAGGAATATAGGTAGATTTAGTTTGACTATCATAAATAACATCTAAATCTGTATTACTAGCAGTTTTACTATTTGGGATTTTCTTAACTTTATAATCATAAAACCAATTATCAAAATTTGAGACATCTATATTAAATCCATCTTTTTTTAAAAAGGCTTTCTTTGTATTATCTTGTTTGTTTAACTCTATTGTATATTTATCAAATAAGAAAGGATTATAGATATTTACCATACCATCTTTACTTTTAATTTCCATTCCAAGTAATCCTTTACTTAAAACATTAAAGTTTCAAGATAACCAATTTTTTAAAACATAAGTATCTCCTAATTGTTTATATAATTTAATGATAGAATTATAATATTTTTGAAAAATAATATTATTTCTTTTTTCTATTCAACCTATTTTTTCTGTTTTATCTAAAATATTGTCAATTTGAGGCTCAATATATGCTATCTTTTTATCTTCTCAATAAATTTCTCCTCCATCTGCAATTTTAAATTTATTTACATATTTTATTCAAGGTGTAAAATATGCTTTATTTATATATTCAGAAGGATTAGCACATATCTTTTTATTTATATTACTATTTTCTTTATTTAATTCTCATAAGTACCATTTATAAAAGAAAACATCTACTCATTTCCCTCCATCAAATAAATCTCATTTTATAGTTTCATTTATATCATTTGCTATATCTTTTTTAACTTCATCTATATCTAATAAATTCTTATTAGTTAATTCTCCTAAATATTTTATAGCTAATCATTTCAATTTATTTTCTAATAAAGTCTTTTTCTCTTTTTCTATTCATAAATTATTTTCTATTTTATTCTTTTCTTCTGTTTGTTTAGAGATAAACTCTTCTTTTGTATTTATATTTTTTTGAATACTTGAAATATCTTTTTGAATTTGTTTATAATCATTTTCTAGTTTTTTCTTTACTAAATCTAAATAATCTTCTATTTCTTTGTTATTTCAAAGGATTACTTCAAAATTATCCTCTTCATTTTTTATTTCTTTTGCTTTTTGTTCTATATTTATCTCCTCTAGAATATCATTATAATAATTTTTATTAGTTTCTTTCTTGTTTTTCATTTCAACTATTGAAGCTATCCCTTTATCTAATAGGTCTATATCTTCCTTTTTACTTTTTAATTCATCTATTTTTTCAATTAATCTATCTTCTATTTCTTTCTTTTCTAAAGTATTCTTAGCAATACTACCAGATAAACTAAGAATATCTTTATTATATTTTTCTATACTACCAGATAAAGTTTTAATTTCTTTAGCAATTGAAATTTTTTCTTTATTATATTGAGCTACTTTATCTTCTATTAAAGAGTAATTAGCACATTTATAAGCAACATTTTTTGCTTTATCTATTTGATTATCTGCCATAAAGAATAGAACCTTATTTTTATCTAAATCTGGAACTATTCCATCAATTATACTAGAAGTAACACTATTTGTAAGTTTTTTCAAATATTTAGTTACTAAATAATCATCATCTTCTTCTTCAATATTAACATAATCTTTTGCCCCCTCTTTAATATCCTCAATTTTTTTTCTTCTATCTCTATCCTTATTTTTTAATTTATCTGCTATACTCTCATTATTAATTGGCACATAGTATTCATACATACTATATTTAGTAGGGACATTAAGCAGAGGTTGTGAAGCAAATAACATTAGCCAAGCTATTAGTCCAGCTATTAATATTATTATAAGTAAAACTAATAAAAATATTAAACCTCCTGTACTAAATAAAAATCAAAAAATAGCTACTAATAAATTAAATAGAAAAGGTAAAAAAGTAATAAAAAACCAATATACTAATCTATAAATTCATTTACCACCATTTTTAATAAGTTTTATTCATGCTTTTCTTCCAAATTTTAATAAGTATTTTTTAGTAGAAAATTTTTTCTTTCAGATTTTCTTTATATCTTTAGAGACTTTTAGATAACTATTAAATCCCCCTTCTAAACCATTTTTAGAAAGGAATAATTGATAATCTCTAGCAAATAATTTACTTGCCCCTAATCTTTCTCCTATTTTATACAATAAAATTTCTTTAGGAATTTCTTTTGATTTAAGTGCAAATAAATCATTTAGCTTTCATATTTCTTCTTTTATATATTCTTTTATCTTTTCTATTGTTTTTAATTTATCTTCTCATCCTAATTCAATAAAGTTTTTAATCTTTTCAATATCTTTATCTGCTAAAGAATATTTAGCTTGAATTTTATTTGTATAAGAATTTGAAAAATCATACTCTACTAAATCAGATAGATTTTCCATAAAAAAAACTACCTCTTTTAAATTCTTTATTTTTGCTCTATTGATAATATCAATTAATTGTAACAGACTTGTTTTATTAATATCCATTTTGATTTTTCTTAATAATAAATTCTTTATCTTTTACTTATATATACTATAAGGATTTTTGGATGAAAATAAAGTTTTTATTCTCAAAAAAGTCTCTGTTTTTATAGACTTTTTCTATAAAAGATTTAATAAATAAAAAGTTCTATTTTAGTTTTTTAAAAAACCAAGACAAAACTAAGACAAAGAATACTTAGTTTATCTTTATTTTAAGCCAACTAGTAGAAGTGGGACAAAAATGAGACAAAAACATAAAAGGGGGAAAAATTGGATTTTCTTCTCTATCTTAAGCCAAAAGTAGTTTTGGGGTAAACTTTTTGGATATGCAAAAAGTAATTTTAGAATATAATAAAGAGTTTATCTCTAGTTTAAAAGATAAACTCTGGTTCACAACTAGCTAAAAATTGATTTTTAAAGTTATGAACTTTTATATCTTTTATAGACTTTTTCAATAAAACTTTTTCTTTAAGTTATTTTTGTTTATAGTGTATATATAAGATATATTATATTCTTAAAAAGTATTATGAGTATATTAAATAAAGAAATGGAACAATTAATAAGAAAAGACTTAAACTCAATAATGAAAAAATGATTATTAGATATTGAGGTTCTTTATAATTGAATAAAATCAAAGACTATCCCAAATGAATGAGTTTATAAACTTTGAATAGATAAAGAAATAAATAATTTTTCTGCTTTATTCACATTTAAAAAAAGAAAATTACAAAATATCATAAACCCTTTATTAGAAGAAGCTTTTGTTTGAGATAATAAAGAACATATCATATTTAACAAAAAAGAATACATAAACAATATAAGAGTATTAATCCCTTATAATATAATTCCTATAATTAACCCATCAAGTCAAAAAGAAATAACTTATAAAGTATTATCTAAAACTATCTTTATAGATTTTAACCAAAAAAGAGTTACTTGAACTTTTATGGAGGCTTATATCCAAAAAAACAATAGAACCTATACAAAATTATGAGAAAGGATTATAAATACTATTTGAATTTTAAATATTTTTATGAGAACAACTTTCTATGAAGGTAAAGGTAAAAATTTATATCAAATAAATGATAATAATTGAGATGGGCTACATACTTTATCTAGTAAAGATGTATTAGATTATTTAGAAAGAAAGATTTATTTTTTCTTATATGATTTTAAAGTATAAAAAAAGAGAACAATTAAGTTCTCTTTTTTTATGTATTAAATAGTTTATAAACTAAGTAGTAGTAATATTTAAGCCATAATACTGCTTCTTTTTCTGATAAATCTTTATTTTTGATTTTAGTAGCCTTAACATAAATTCATTTAATAGATTTTAACATTTTTTGTCTTACTTTATCATTACTTATTATTCTAAATCTAGTATTTAATATACCATCTTTATCATCTAAATAAGCTTTCAATAATCCAACTTCTTTTTCTGACATTTTATCAAAAATAGGAGACATTTTTTTTAGTAAGAAATCATTTACATAAAGTAAATCTTCATTTTCATTTTTTAATAGATTATAATTGTCATCTATAAATAATGGAATACCTACCTCTAAGAAATATCAAACTTTTTGTTTTATAACTTTAGCTGAAATTTCTTTTAATTTATCTTGTTTTCTTAATACAACTAAATTATCACAATCTAATTTATCTTTAAAATAAGCATTACAAGTAGTTTTTAAAATATTATCATTAATTGTAGGAGTAACTTTTAACCAAACAACTTTAATTTTATTCATTTCTTTATCTACTTTATAGATAGGGTCTAAAGTTTTCTTTATTGTTGTTTTAGTTTTATCTGTCTTAGCTAGATTATAAAAATAAACTTTACTAGATAAGAAAATATTATCTCAATTTCTAACTTCTTCTATTTTAAATCCATCATAAGTATTTTTTAAACCTTTTATCACATTTTGTATTTTTATTTTATTATCTTCTATTTTAACAATATCTGTTGTCTCTTTTTCTTTTACTTTATCTTCTTTTGTTTGAGTTTTAGTTCAAGTATTAGTTTTTTGAACCTCCACCTCTGTTTCTATTGGTTTTGGATTTTCTTTATCTCATGAAGGAATAAAACTCATTACAATAGAGATTAATCCTAGTAAAAGAATAGCTCATCAAACTATTAAAATATTTTTCTTATTTTCTAAATAAATTTCTTTTAGTGTTTCTTTCAGAGGCTTTTTAGGAGCTTTTACTTTTTCTTGTTTAGGAGCTTCTGTAATATTATCTTTTTCTTGCATTTTTTCCTCCTTATTTACATTTTCTTCCATTTTAGGTTCTTGTATAGGGTCTTGGTTAGAAAAATCATTATAAGCTCAAATTTTTGGTGTTTCTTCATTTATTTCTTTTTCTATTTCTTGAACCTTTTCAATTCTTTCTGTTGGAACTTCTGGAATAATAGGAGTTTCTTTAGGTTCTTCTTTAATTTCTTCAACTTTTTCTTCTTGCACTTCTTCTTGGATTTCTGGTTCTTTAATTTGTTCTTCAAAACCTAAATCTTTTTCATTAAATACCTCAATACTTTCTCCTTTTGGTTCTTCTGGCATTTTTTCTATCTCTATTTCTGGTACTTCTGGAACTTCTGCTTCTGGTATCTTTTCTTCTTGATTATCAACTATTTCTTCTAATACTTCTTCTGCTTTTACTTCTTCATTAGGCTTTTCATTTCCAGAAGATAAATCTAAATCAACTCAAAAATCTATATCTAAACTTGGTTCTTCAACTTTTTCTTCTTTGATTTCCATTTCTGGTTCTATCCCCATTACCTTATCCTCTTTTTCTTTGTCTTCCTCTATTTTTACTTCTTCTTTTGGTTCTTTTTGTTCTTTTGTATCTGATAAATCTTTTAAAATTTCATCTTCAATATTTACCTCTTCTACAACTTCTTCCTTAGTTTCTTCTTTAGCTTCTCATTTCATAAGTTTTTCTACATTTTCTTTTATCTCTTTTATTTTTTCTTTATCCTCCTCTATAAAGACTTTTTCTAGCTCTTTATAAATCTTTACTTGCTCTTCCTTAGGTAAATTTTCAAAATATTTATAAACCAAACTATCTAATCCTAGCACATTTCCTGTACTAGTTTTTATATTCCTTTTTAAACCTTCTTTTAAATTATCTAGGTTTGAGATAATTCATTCTAAATCAATAGAATTGTCTTTGAAATATCCTCATAATACTTGTTCTATTTTAGACATAATTCTTTTTATTATTAAATAAAATTTTTAATACAAAGCTAATATAACTATTTTTTAAATAAAATAAAGTTTTTTTAGCATTTTTTTCTTTTTACTAAAAGATAAACTAAAAAAAGCTAGGATTATTTACCTAGCAATTCTTTTTCTTTATCTCTTCTTTCTTTGTGACTACTTTTATTCCCCCAAACACTCATAATATATCTAATATCTTTAATACTACATTTTTTTACATAATTTTTAAGGTTCATTTGGTTACCTCCTGTATTATACATATAAGAAAGAATAGCTTTTTTTTGATTTAAAGTATAACAACCATTATTAACAAGAGGATAATCATTTTTAACATATTTTAATAATCTATTATAAGCTTCTTTTTCACTTATTTTTTCTCCTTTATAAGATTTAGTTCCATATCAAATAGAAAATCTTTCTTTTCAAGTAGGACAATATTTAATCCATTTATCTCCTTTCTGTATTAAGTTATCACAATAAGCCTCTAATTCTAAATCCTCAAACTTTTTTATAAAATCTGTAATTTCTTTTAATTCTTTTTCTTCTTTTGTTTTTAGATAATCCTTCATAATATTTTTATACCATCATCTTTGAATAACTATTTTTTCAGACTTAGGAGCAACTTCATTTTTCCAGCTAATATTTTTATCTTCTTCCCATAATTCAAAATGTAAGTGATAATTAGTAGAAATTCCAGAAATATTAGTTTGTCCAATAATTTGATTATTAACAACTTTAACTCCTTCTTCTAATGAGCTAGTAGTATGTCAAAATACATACCTATTTTTTCAATGTCTAAGCACTAGATA
>Ga0256828_1002348_pt1 | contig 11303 bp, 10 predicted proteins | sample CV88metaG_FD_185993 | JGI IMG/M metagenome (GOLD analysis project Ga0256828, IMG submission 185993) | Hydrothermal vent microbial communities from East Pacific Rise, Pacific Ocean - CV88 | ecosystem: Environmental > Aquatic > Marine > Hydrothermal vents | place: Pacific Ocean: East Pacific Rise... | reverse complement strand
AAAACCGGAGACCGGAGCAATGGACTCCAAAGGAAGGATCTCCGTCTCCGTCTCTTTCCCCATAAAATATTTCCTTGCGGCACAGGAGTAGACAAATATCGCTTCAGAAGGTTCTTTCTGGGTCCTCTCAATGATCTTTTGCGATGCCTGAATGATCGCCTGCCTGTCTCCGAAACCAAACCGAACCTTCTCTCCGGTATAGAGACTGCCCGCAACGATCAGTGAACCGTCATCCTGTTTCATCATAACAGCCCGTGCAACATCGACACCGTTACGCCGGACGATCAGCGGAAACTCTATACCTATACCCGGCAAACCTTTTGCGACCTCCTCTCCAAGATAATGTGCGTAGAGATTGACGGCGCTTGTATTATCAATGGTATAGACACGGTTTTTTTCCGCTTTGGTAATCGTGAACTCATTTCCTATAGGTTGCCAGTTGAAACTGTAATCGGTATGCAGATACAGATGATGGCTATTGAGGCTTACTGCTACCGATCCCTTTGTAAAAAGATCCTCTTTGGTGAAAACGACTGTTTTTTTAAAAAGATTGTTGTCCCCGGCATGCCCTCCTGCAACCGGTACACTTCTGTTCACGGCATCGATACCTTCCAAAAATGCTTCACCGCCGGTATATAGACCATCCGAAAAAGCGATCAAAAGTTTCGTATCGTCACCAATAAGTGTTTCAGCCAGGACACGGCCGCTTTTATAGCCGTTATCGGTATGTGCTATACCTGCCGCCTTGAGTGTCGTATGTTCAAACTGCGTAAAACTGAGTACGACACTTTCGGAAGAGACTTTGCCATCGATGATCCCACCGTCGGTAGTCGTTCCAATAATGACGGCATCGGGTAAAAAAGAAGTCAGGTCGGAGAGTAGTGTACGGATAAAAGTTTCATCGTTAGAAGAGGAAAAAACCTGAATCAGCAGAGAGTCGGAGTTCAAGATCGTATTTTTCTCGATGAAAAGCCCCAACGCTTCTTTACCGGTATAGTATGTATTGATATTTTTCATCTATCCTGTATCTTTTAAGCTATTTCACTTTCCAGTCCGTATAGTGGCAGTCCGCTTTACTGACATCAAAATGGAAAAGTTCATCTTTGCTGACTGCACTCATATAGCGGTAGGTAATATTGATCCTGGAATCCAGAAACCTTTTCGATGACCTGCATATGCCTTCAGTAACAACTTTTTGCATCCGTTCCCTACCCTCTTCTTTGACAGCTTCATCACTTTTTGCACCGGTATTGATCTCGAAAATATACGTGAGTGTCGTATCTTTCCCTTCTACCCGTACCAGCGTTGTGTATTGGTCTACACGCTGGGGAAGCGTCCGGGAAATCCCTTCACTGGCCATTTTGACGATCTGCCTGTTCTGATTGAGCATCTTTTTATTGGAAAATCCATTGCCGTTGACTACAGTTTCGGCAGCAAAACTCCCCGAAAAGAGAGCGCAGACAATGTTAAAAAGTAAAAATTTTCTTTTCATCTATTCTCCATTATTTTAATATATGAACATATTATACAGAGATAAGATAAGAGATCATCAAATGTATGAAAAACGGGTGCTATTTGTCTCTGAATCAAATTTGTCTGGAAATTATTTGTCTTTTACAGATTATCCTGCTATAATTGCGAACTTTTCTGCAAGAGAGTATCAAACTCCTTTTACGAGATAAAGACTATCTCCTCTATTCTTCACGATTTTACCGTGTGCACAAGTTTGGTATCAGATGCATAAAACAGGGTTTTAAACCTCTTAAGTTAGATAGACAAACTACTAATACACAAGACGAATACAACACCGACAATTCAACATAAAGATATACTATGACATTCACAGATTTCAATTTAAAACCAGAGATCCTTTCCGCCGTAACAGAAGCAGGATTCAAAGAACCAAGCCCCGTACAGAAAGATGCCATTCCCCTCGTTCTCGAAGGGCATGACCTGATCGCACAGGCACAGACAGGGACAGGAAAAACCGCAGCATTCGGCCTTCCGGTCATGAGCATGATGAAAGGAGACGGTTCCGTAGAGGGACTGGTCATCGTACCAACCCGTGAACTTGCCATGCAGGTGAGTGACGAGCTTTACCGTTTCGGAAAAAATGCGGGACTTAAAACAGCGACTGTTTACGGCGGTACCGCATATGGAAAACAGATAGAGAGGATCAGGCAGGCTTCAATTATTGTGGCGACACCGGGCCGTTTGCAGGACCTGCTTATGAGCGGAAAAATAAAGATAAACCCTCAGTTTGTGGTGCTGGACGAAGCGGACGAAATGCTCGATATGGGATTTCTTGACGAGATCAAAAATATTTTCACTTTTCTCCCGAAAGAGAGACAGACACTGATGTTCTCGGCTACCATGCCAAATGCGATCAGAAAACTGGCGGAGCAGATACTCAAAAATCCAAAAACAGTTTCCATTACCAAATCCGAAACGACCAATACCAAAATTACACAGTTCTACTATGTTGTACAGGAACGTGAGAGAGATGATGCCCTGGTAAGGCTCATAGACTATAAAACACCTCAAAAATGTATTGTATTCTGCCGTATGAAAAAAGAGGTGGACAGGCTCGTTTCCCACCTGACTGCACAGGGATTCAAAGTTTCAGGCCTTCACGGTGATATGGAACAGAAACAGAGAGAAGTGACCATCAGGGCATTCAAACAGGGCGGCATAGATATATTCATCGCTACAGATGTCGCTGCAAGAGGACTTGATGTCAATGACGTCACACATGTTTTCAACTACCATATTCCGTTCGATTCAGAATCCTATGTACACCGTATCGGACGTACAGGACGCGGTGGGAAGTCGGGTGAGGCGATTACACTTGTCAGCCCCAACGAGCTGAGGACGATCAAACGTATTGAAAAAGATGTCGGTGCAAAAATGATCACGCAGGTCATCCCTACACGTATGGAAGTCCAGAACAATCGTCATGACGAACTTATTTCAAAAATCGCCAATACACAGATCACGGACAAAGCGATCGAGTTGGTAAAAACACTACAGCACGACCTTGACATTGTTACCATTGCGCATCTTCTTGCCTCTATGGTACAGAATGAGATTTCAGTCAAAGGAAAAGACAATATCGGGCTTGGCCTTGAAGAGATAGAACTGCTCATTGAACGCGCTATGCAGAACAGAGGGGATGGGAACAAGGGACGCAATCGGGGAAGAGGCAATTACAGAGGAAACAACCGAAGAAGAAACTCCGATAGAAACCGTAACGGAAGAAATAAAAGAAGCGGAGGCCGTGACAGCCGTAACGGCGGGCAGGGCAGCAGGCATTAAACTTTAAAAAGAGAACGGGAGGAAGGTCTCAGCAGATCTTCCCCAATACTTCTCCAAAAGAGACTTTCTGGTTAATGGCGATCTGAGGAACGATACTCCCCTTCTGGGAGAAAGTCAGAATCGTCGAACCCATTTCGAACCAACCGTACAACTCACCTCTATCTACCCACAGATCTTCATATTCATAATGCACAGGTTCCCGTATTTCAGAGTTTGTTCTCACCTTTTCTTCAAACATGACGACCATCTGCCCCACATTGAGCGCAGCGACAAGAACAAGTACATGCGTTCTGGCTTTTTCATCTTCACATTCGATGACTACACGCTCATTTTCAATAAAAAGGTCATGTTTGTTTCTCAGCAGGGGAAAGTTTACCGGATAGTGTTTCCCCGGAATATGCGTCAGTGAATTGATCTTCAGGCGCATCGGCATATGGTAACGGTGATAGTCTTTTGGAGAGAGATAGAAGTTTATGAACTCCCCTCCCTCCACTTTTTTCACAGCATCCTGATGGTAACTGCCGAAAAGTTCTGCAATACTGTAACTCATCCCTTTGATCTGGTAAGCCCTTCCTTCAGTGATGGTACCTGCTTCCGTAATACGTGCATCTGCACCGGAAATGAACACATCTTTCTCTTCCGGAAGTTCTCTGGGGATCTCCAGAGCCCTGGTAAAGAGTTTGTTCAGCGTTTTATAAGTAGCCGGCTCCCTAAACTCATGCATATCGAGCCCCATCAGTTTGACATAAGCTGCATTGATGGCATGTTGGACTACGGGAGAAAATTCTTTGTTTGCGAACTTTCCGAAAATACCCGATACGACCGATGTAAAATGTTTAGACATCCATATCCTTCGTATAGTGTTTCAATGCATCCTCCATCAACGAGATATGGTAATTCTCCTGATGGTTGATGAAATCAAAAAATTCAGCCAGCTTCTCACTGTCTTTTGAGACCGCTTCTGCGAGTCTTTTACACTCCTCTTTGGCCGCAAGCTCTTCATCGATACCGTCTTTAAGGAACTGCACCACATCCTCTACCTGGTAAAGCTCTTTCATTACCACACGCGGCACGGCAAGCAGCCCCATTTTCGCCATCATATCCCCAAAGCTTTTCAGGTGGAAGAAACTCTCATCCACAAGAATCTGGAAGATTCTGTTCATATAGGCATCATTGCTGTGTGCTTTGAGATAGTTGTAGATCATAATCAGCTCATACTCTTTGTAACTCTCTTCAAACAGGAAAAGTGTCAAGGCATCTGTTGCCTCCTCTGTCAAGGCCACACCAGGATAGGTACGGGCCATATTGAACGCAGTAACCACTTCATCATCCATATTTTTCAGCACATGCTTCATATAGGCGATATCACTGGAGATCCTTCCTGAAAGCGCTTTGTCCGGAGAACTTAACAGCTGAAGGTCAATATCGTTTAACCTTTTGACGATATCCTGGAGAATATCATGCAGTCTCTCCACTTTGACAGGAATCATATCCCTGTCATAATCGTAATTTTCGCCCAACTCTATCAGTTCATTCTCAAGCCATGTAAAATGCCTGAATAATATATCCGAAAAATCAAACAGAACCTGTTTATTGGCAGTATGGCTCATAAAACCTGCCATCAACATTTCAAGCCAGGCTTCATGTGTTTTTATCATTAGTGTTTTCATCTATTTTGTTTCCTTTGTTTCATTTTCATCTTCCTCTTTGGGAACACAACTGTTCGATACTGTATAGGTGATAACCGGATAGTCCGGCTCTTCCCGTCGTTTCATATACGTATCTGCAGCTGCTTTGATCGCCAGCGCTACCATTTCGGAACAGGCTGCATCTTCGGCGGGCAGACGGTCCAAAAGCTTCAGGGTCGCTTCAACCAGATTCTGCAAGCCGTTGAAGTTGAGCCCTTTTGCCTCTTCCGTCAGCATAGAACCCGCAACCACTGTCGTGGTACAGCCTATGGCTTGGAAACGAATATCTTCCACATATGGCTGTTCTTCATCTTTTCCTACTTTCAGGTAGATGGCAACTTTCTCTCCATTTTCGGGATTTTTGCCTATCCCCTCAGCATCTGCACCTGCCAAACTGCCGTAGTTCTTCGGGCTCATCATATGCTCTATCAAATGTGCATCCATTGTCATGCATATCTCTCCTCATGATTTATTGGGATTATTATACCATTTGTCATTTAGAGTTGGGGTTGTTATGTGAAATTGGTTATGATTCCCTACTAACTTATTGAAGGAAAAGCATGGCAGCATATGTACTGTTCGATACCGAAACAACAGGAAACCAGGAGGAGGACCGCATTATCCAGGTGGGTGCAATGGTCGTTTATACCAAAGAGCATATTGAACTCTTTGACGAACTCTGTTCAAGTACGGTACCCATCAGTATCGAAGCGATGGAGGTGCACAATATCACCCCTGACATCATAGAAGGAAAACCTCCGTTTTCCAAAACAAAATTTGCACAAAAGGTCAATGAACTCAACACTAAAGAGAACTATCTTATCGCCCATAACATCAACTTTGACCTGGGGATGCTTGAAAAAGAGGGATTCACGAACCACTATACCCTCATAGACACGGTACGCTGTGCCAAACACCTGCTTCCAGACAGTCCTTACCACCGGCTTCAGTACCTGCGTTACAGCCTGGACCTCTACAAAACGGAAAAGGAAGAGGCCCAAAAACTTGGCATCACAATCAAAGCACACGATGCCATCGGTGATGTCCTTGTCATGAAACTCCTGCTTTCTAAACTCGTACAGCTGACACAGGAAAATTTTCCGGGTATCAACCCCATGCAGAAGATGGCAGAGTTAACCCAGACTCCTGTTCTGATGAAAACGTTTAAATTCGGGAAATACAAAGACCGGGAAATCGAAGAGATAGCCCGGGAAGATATGGGCTATCTCAAATGGATGAGAAACAATCTTGAACTGGATGAAGACCTGGCCTTTACCCTTGACCATTACCTGAACTGATTTTAAAGAAGAAATTCCCGTCTGAGCATCTCTTTGTCTACCTGCTTTCCATGCAGTGACTTCAGCGGCATGCTTTTACGGTAAACGATCTGTTCCGGCAACATATAGTTGGGCAGATGCTTTTTGAGTTCAAAAAGTATCTCATTACGCGCAAGTTCCGTTTTTCCCCCATAGACCATGACGATCTCCTCCTCTATCTCTTCATTGGGAATAGAAAAAACTACACATTCTGTAATTTTTGGGATATTGGCATAGACCACGCTCTCAATCTCATGCGGGTTGACACGAAACCCCTGTGTTTTGATCATATCGTCTTTTCTGGAGACAAAATAGATATATCCCTCTTCGTCGGCATAAACATAGTCACCGCTTGCCACAACGATCTCATCGGTTAGTTTTCCTTCAGGTTCGATCACTTTATCCAATATGGAAATACTTTTAAACCGTTGGGCTGTCTCTTCCGGTGCATTCCAGTACCCTTTGTAGATACATGCCCCACGATGGATAAGCTCTCCTACCTCTCTTGGTTTGCAGGCTTCTCCTTTTTCATTGATGATGAAAAGCTCTACATCCGGGATCGCCTTACCGATGGAGTTTGGGCGTATATGTATCTGTGACGGGTCAAGATAGGCAGAACGGAATGCTTCGGTCAATCCATGCATGGAGTAGAATTTGGCATCAGGAAAATGGCTTGTGATATTCTTCATCATCAAAGGTGTAATATTACCGCCTGAAGAGCTGATAGTCCGTAAATGCCTGAAGTGTTCAGGCTGGGGAATACGATGAGGATCTTCATCGAACATTTGTGTAATATGAATAGGCATCAGAGGCAACACTGTAATTTTTTCATCGATCAGGTGTGAAAAAAACTCAGAAGGAAGTACAAATTTATGGATTGCCAGTGTCGCTTTTTTATAGAGTGCCGTAAAGATCTGGTTAAGCCCATAATCGAGGTTGAAGGACAAAATACCTGAGATAATATCTTCTTTGCGGATATCGAGATATTTCGAGACGATCCGAGCACCGTCAGTCAGTGCACGGTGGTCTATCACGATCCCTTTGGGATTGCCTGTCGATCCGAAACTGTAGGTAATGGCAGCATTGTCGTTGCCTATGACCACAGAAGAGATGCCCTGCGGCGTGTAGCACTTATAGATCTCTTCAAAGGAGACATCCCCCTCTCCGCTTGCTTCATAAGAGATGATCTTCCCTGTGAAATCGATCGCTTTGATATTCTCTATTTTCGTTTTATCGGTAATAATACACGCAATTTCACTGTCTTCTATAATATGTTTGACCTGTTCGGGTTTCAAAAGCCTGGTAATGGGTACAAAAACATACTCTGTGGAGAGTACGGCCAAAATGGCAATAACCTGTTGGCAGCTCTTGTTGGAGTAGATACCGATACGGCTTCCCTTTTTAAATCCGAGTGTTGTAAGGTAGTGGGCAACCTGGTCGACTTTTTCAAGAAGTGCGGCAAAGGTATACTGCTCACTGCCATGCATCAACCCGACCTTTCCGGGCTCCTCTTTTGCTGCGGTTTCCAATAAATGACGTATGCTGTTCACTGACATGATTACTCCTTGATACCGTAGGTCCATATCTCATAATCGCTGTCGAGAAGGATCGTAGGCGCATGATGAAAATGGAGGATCTTTTTATAGAAGAAAAGGACAATATCGTCCACCTCTTCCTGACTCAATACTTTGGTGATACCGCCCGTAAGCACAATGCTGTTAAGGATCTCAAGGTTCAGCTCCACATAGTCGCCATGGTGTTTTGAAACTTTGTAGAGTACCAGAAAGATCGCCAGCTGCATCAGAACATGTGTTGCCTTCTCACTTCTCTCTTCCAGAATATTCTCCGTTACATTCAGGTGCGCAAGCAGTTCATAGACAAACTCGTTGTTCTTTGCCGTATGTACCAGGCTCTCTCTTGACTTGTAGACACCCAGTTTTTTGAATACCAGGCGGTCATATCCGCTCTCGGTAAGAATATTGTCATTCACAAGGTCACGGCTGTAGTGTATGTCTGTTGTCGCCCCGCCGATATCCACCACGATGAAAGGGTCCGCCACATCCAGCCGTTCATTGATCTTCGGCAGAGAACGGTTGACGATGTAAGGTGTCGAGAATATCTGGTTGGAGCTAATCTCATAAAGCTGTTTAATATCCTCTTTCCCCATAATATCTGCCTGATAGAGGTCGGTCAGATAGGTTTTGAGAGCATCTTCGCGGATCTTGAGCTCATTGGAGATAATATTCTCAAGTACGACAAGATTTTCAATATGTTTTTCAAGAAAAGCGGTATTTTTCTCTGTACCGACATAGACAATGTTCTGATAGTCCACTTTTTCAAGATAGGCTAAAAGTTTTTCATCGAATACTTTCTCTACACTGTCTATCCCCCCGACAACGATAACGACATCGATCATCTCCGAGGGAACACTCTCCTGCCCAATCTTCGGGTAGAGTACCGTATCGATAATATTGATTCCGGAATTGAATGCGATATTGATGGCATACTTGAGACTGAACGAGTTGGTAAGCCCTACGATCAGCGTGCTCAGTCCGCCGTTGGCGGAGGAACAGACATAAATATCTTCTTTTGCATACTCCTCAAGCAGCGTTGCACATTTGCTGCTGAGGTCATCGAGGATATTTTTGTTAAAATCCCGGAAATACTGCTCTATCTCTCCATTGTGCGCCACTTTAAAATAGGTACTGCCTATATCGATAAATAACTGACTCATAACATGATCCCTATATCTTTGATGATCTTGTCTACCACACGTTCTCCCTCGGCCAGCCTGATCTTTGACTGTTCAAAAGAAAAACTCTTCTCCGAGATGGGCAGGTTCCCTTTTTTAAGGATGCGTATATTGCTCTGCGGGTCACGTATGGTAATGACTTTGTTGGCATTGATGATATGCGGAGAGAACGGAATATCGATATAGCCTTTTTTAATGGCGTTGAAAACCTGTCTCCAGAGTGTATCGGCACCGTCATTGAAGACCGCTTCAAGGATCTCATCGACCTCATTGGCAAGATTCTCTTCCTCCTCTTCATCCCCTACTTTCGGCAGCCCTTTGAGCATACCAAGCGTATATTTGACATTGGCTACCGCCATGGCATTGGCCTCCTTGGTAGGGATCCCGAATGCTTCGTTGCGTGTCTTGGTGATGATCTTGTCCGCCCCGACCATGGCTGCGATCACCGTGGAAGTGTTGATGAGAGAGTCGGAGTACTCTTTGTTCCTCGGGAAGGCTCCCATCCACTGGTGGTAGACAAGGTTGATCGTCGCATCGGTATGCCCGAACCTGTCGGCATACTTTCGTGAGAGTCTTTTGATGACATTGGAGGAGACGATATCCTGCAGCATCGAACCGGTTTGAGAGAAACTGACGGAGAAGGACTTCACTCCCTCTTCCAGGGAGAGCAGCATCTCCAGTATCTGAATGACGATCACAATGGCCGGGGCCTGAAGTGTCGCACTCAAAGGCCCGAACGATTCCCGGTTGATGGGCTCATTCAGTTCCGAGTACTTGGCACAGACACGTTCTACGTACTTCCAGTAGAGGAATGCCTTGTCCAGAGGAAAGTTCTTGGAATACGGCAGCAGGTAGGTAATGGGTCCTCCCTCTATCTCGAAGATCCCGGAAGCCAGTGCCGTCTCTACCAGCAGTCTGGCATCGGGTGTACCGTGGCGGAGGCTCACAGGGGTATTGTAATGGGTGATCATCTTCCGTGTGGTACGGTAGCCGTGATTGACCAGTGGGTAGCCGTTGAGCATATCGACATCGTTTTCTTCGGAGAGTGCCAGCATCTTTTTCGCCGAAGCGTAGTCGTTCAGACGGGTATTGGAGTCGATAGTCAGCGGCAGCACATCGACATTGGCCTCTTTGAACTCTTTGTAAAGCTGAAAGACCTTGTCATAGGTGGGGAACCCGCCTCTTGGCTGTACGAGCATCTCATCGGATGTTTTGAACTTGTAGGAGATAAAAAGATCCTTGCTTGCACCCCTGATAAAGGTTTCGATCTCTTCAAAGTCGAATTTGTCGATGTACTCATTGTTGACAATGATATCACGTTCACGCTGGAGTAAGCTGCTCATCGGCGTTCCTTTAAAAATGCTTCAAGCTGGTCGAGCCCTTCGTTGAGGTCGACCTGGTGAAAGACCAGATCGAACCCGTACTTTTGGAATTTGGGAACGATCTCTTCCGGGTCCATCTCCCCTACACCGAGATTTCCACCGATCATAAAAACCACATCTTTGAAATCATACTGGCTTTTGAGGATCTTCAGATCACGGCACCACCCTTCCGCTTCCCCGTTGAGCGAAGAGATCAGCAGTACATCCGCATCTGTCTCGATGACCGCATCCATAAACTCTTCCAAATAGGTATTGACTCCGAGATTGAAAACTTCAAACCCGCGCTCTTCCAGAGAAATATCTATCAATCTGTTGGCAACCACATGAATATCATTGCCTACTACACCTGTTACTACTTTCATTCACCCGCTTTATTGTCATATTTTTACAATTCTATCGAATTATAGATTTTTTTTAGTATAATCTTCACCATAAGAAACAAAAGAAGGAAAAAAATGGGGTTTTATACTGCGGATATCTCTGATGCACATCATGAAAAGGTACAGGTACTCTCACCGGAATACAAACCGTACGGAGGCGTAGAAAAATGTCGGGGGCCTATTGCAACCATCAGGCTCTATGATGAAAATTCCGACCTCATTAAAATGCTCAAAGAGCCTGGCGAAGGACGCATAGCCGTGGTTGACGTAAATCGTGCACACTATGCCGTGGTAGGCGAAAATCTTATGAAGTTCGCGTATGAAAACAACTGGGCGGGCATACTGATCAACGGCTATGTGAGAGATACACACATCACAAAAACCATCCCTGTAGGACTCTGGGCACTGGGAACCTGCCCAAGGAAAAGCCATAAGCAACAGGCAGGAGAGCGCGATGTGACATTTACTTT
>Ga0256828_1002347_pt1 | contig 11304 bp, 25 predicted proteins | sample CV88metaG_FD_185993 | JGI IMG/M metagenome (GOLD analysis project Ga0256828, IMG submission 185993) | Hydrothermal vent microbial communities from East Pacific Rise, Pacific Ocean - CV88 | ecosystem: Environmental > Aquatic > Marine > Hydrothermal vents | place: Pacific Ocean: East Pacific Rise... | reverse complement strand
TTACTATTACCAATGTTCCCATATTATCCTACTTTCTTTATTTTTTTAATTTTTCTATTTGTTTTCTTAAACTCTCAACTACTATATTTTGTATTTTAATCTTTTCATCCATCTTTGATTTTTTCTCTTCAAAAACTTTTTTATCAAAAGCAAGATTATATTTTTCAGTCATACTTTGCATTTTCCATTTATCATTTTGTATATCCCTTTCTTCAGATCTAAAATTTCTTAATTTATTTTCAGCAGATCTTAAATCTTTTTCAAGATTTTTGATTTTTTCAAGGGTTCTTTTGATTTCTATTTCTTGATTATTTCTATTTTCAGGATTAAAAAAATCCATTGGAATTCTTAAAGAACGATGATCCCAATCAGTTTCTCCACAAGTACCTATATCCCAAATATAATGAATTATAATATTATTTTCATCAATTTCAAAAGTAGTTGCATCCTCAGCGTATGTCTCATGCATATAATAATCGTCCATTGGATTAATATTAATATTCTTTAATAAACAATATTCTTTAGAAACTTTTTCAATTTCTGTTATAAAGTCCGCATAATCTGTTGCCATTTGTTTAAATTTAGTAAATTCCATTTTTATTCCTTAATAAGTTTATAGCCAAATTTTTCAGCTAATGTTTTAAGTTGTTTTAACTCATAAGTTCTTTTTTCTTGCTCTTTTGAAATTTTTCTAATTCTAGGAATTAAAGTTTGTATTCTTTCTTTCCATTTTGTAAATTTTTCAAAAACATCTTCTAACATTTTCATATCATCACTATCAAATTCATTTATCTCATATCTATAATCTCGAGGACCTGGAATATATTCACCATTCAATTCATATCCACCTAATTGGTCTGTGCCATAAGAATCAGGAATATTTGTATGCTTCAAATAAATTCTATTTATTGAGATAGAAATGATAGGATAATCGTTTCTATTATACGCATCTGTTAAATATCCTTCTTTTAATTCTTTTAACAACTCTTCTTTATTGTTAATATGGGTAATTCTTTGCCAATCATCTTCTTGATAACCACATCTACTGTGTTGATAAGATATAAGAGTAAAAGGATATAAATTATCGTTGCATATCATGGGTAACTCCTAAAATAAAAAATAATATTATTAATCCTATAACAAAAACATTTAAAATGTCATAACCTGTGGCTCCAAGAAATGCTTCTAATCTTTCACCATTAGTCATTTTATATCCCTTCTACAAATTCTTTAGCTGATCCTAAAGTTCTACATTGTTTTAATATAAATTCAGTAACTGCACCTTCAGCAGTTTTTTCAACATCTCTAAATGAAGTATTTAAAGTTTTCATAACAGAACCAAATAATGGATTTTTGTTATTTGCTAATGCAAATTCTTTTCTGTTTTCTTGGTATTTGTTATAATACTCACCTCTTAAATCTATGAATTCTTGAACTAATTCATTAAATTTATGAGAAACTTTTTCATTCATTGTAACTATTTTATCTTTTTTCTCACCAGGAACCAAAGCAGATATAACATCATCTATATTTCCATCAAGTATAGTTTTAACTAATAGATTTTCTCTAAAAGCGTCTGGTCCTATTAAACCGTGAAGTTGTAAATAATGGTCTGTTTTTATTTTAGCCATTTGTCCATCTTCAAAAGTTACTATCCAACCTTCTATATTTTCTTGATTTATTTCTTTTAATTTAAGTAATTTATCTAAATTATGAAATTCATCTGGAAAAACTTCAGCTTGTCTTATACCCATAATCATTGAATACCATTTTAAATCTTCTTCAGACATATAAGATCCATCTTCATTTCTTATTTGAAGTAAGATTAATTCTGTGTTTTGATATTCTACCACTATTTGGTTTTCTGGTCCAACTAATTCAAATATTGGAGTTCTACCTCTTTGCATCATTTTATCTAATTCTTCAAGCATTATAGATTTAGAATCTAATATTTTTTGTGCAGCTTGAGCTTGGTCAGAAGTGAATGAAGTTTTAGATTTCATTCTTATTTTACCATTTGGAAATTTTACTGCTGAGATTATAGAACCATCTTCTTTATTTTGTACTCTTGTTATTTTTTTATCTTTAACATCATCATACATCCAACCTCTTTTTTCAACCAATGTTTTTCTTACTATTCTCATTTTTCTTTCCTTCTTTTTATATAAATAATTATAACATAACAAATATTAAACTAAGCTTAAATTACCATTATTTCTATTTTTTATTATCATAAGATCGTCTCTTTTTGTATATTTTATATAATCTTGACACTCTTCATAAGTTCCACCAAATTCAGCATATCCGTGACCCATCTCATTATAAACTAAATATTCTCCATCCATTGTAGATCCTTTTGTATTTATTTATAACATAGTATATAAATTTTTTAATTGTATAAATTTTTTAACATAGTATATATAAATTTATAAATAAATATAAAAGGAGTTAAATATGATAAATGAATTTTATAAAAAAGGGTATAACGAAAACAGATGGTTAATAAGATACTTCAATTTTATCGAAAAATTCGGTCGAAATAGATATGAAAAAAATTATGAAAGACATCATATACTTCCTAAATTTATATTCCCTGAATATAAGAATTTTTCAAATAATCCATGGAATAGTATATATTTATCTCAAAGAGCTCATTTTATTGCCCATTATATATTAGCAAAAGCCTGTGAAAATTCAATGTGGCGGGCTATAGTATATATTGGAGATTCTAGAGGTTTTGGAAAAAATCTAAAATCAAGACTTTATCAAGAAGCTAAAACCAAAGCAAATTTAATACTTAGTGAACGTCAAAAAGGTGATGGTAATGTAGCCAAACGACCTGAAGTTAGAGCTAAGATAAGTATTTCACAAAAGGAATATTATAAAAATAATCCCGGTCCTAATAAAGGCAAAAAAGCTTCAGAAATAACTAAACAAAAACAGAGCATAGCAGCAAAAAATAGAAAACAACCAAATAGAAGAAAAAAATATAATTTAATATCTCCAGATGGTAGTATATATATTTGCGAAGGTTCTTTGAAAAAAACTGTTAATGAATTAGAATTAAGTCTAAATACATTAAAAAGTAACATAAATTGTGTTGTCCCAAAAGTTAGTGAATATAGAAAACAATATAATACACCTATAAGAGCTAGAACAACTGGTTGGTTACTTACTGAAGTTCAGTAAGATTATCCCAACCTACAATATCATCATTTTCGGTTAAATTTCTAGCCATTTTAGTTTTACCATTTTTAAGCTTAAAAATGTGTGTTTCACCAACTTTTAAAATATCCCCATTATCTAATTCAATCTCATATAAATCATCCATTGAACACTGCGAAACATTGAAGAACTTATTCATAAGTAAATTTCTTTTCCAAGAACCATCAGGTTGTTCTACAAAACATAATCCTCTTAATTCAAAAGCTTCTTCGTTAACAAAATCACTTAAAGCAGCTAATCTGTAGTCATATATAACTACATTACAATCTTCAACAAATCTTTCTGCTTTTATAAAAGCTTCGTTGTTTTGAACTATTGTATCACATTCTTCTTTTGTTTTTAAGTAAAATTCCATTTTTCTTTCCTTCATTCTTTTTATAATATAATTATAACATACTAAATATTAAAGTAAGCTTAAAAATGAAGTTTTTTATATAATTCTCCATATTCTTTTTCATCTATATAAGCACTTAACATTTCGTTAAAAATTTCATATATTGTTCCGTCACTAATCACATCAAATACTTCGTCTATATTTTCATTTGTTATTTTATATTCATCAACGAGGTCTTGAATGTATGACCCCGCTAATAATTTTGCTATTTGTTCTTGTGTTAAATTTTGCATTATATCTCTTTATTTACATTCTTCTATATAAAAATTATCTAAGTGATAACAATAATTAGAATCTGGTTCCAAATAATCAATAAAGCTATTATCTCCTGTTTCCCAATCATAATTTATTCCTGTTTCTTCCTGTGCCTCGCTAAAGAAATCAAAAATTGTATCATAATTAATATCTGAATATAGAAATTCTTTTTTAAATTTTAACCATTTTCTTAAAGCATCAGAAATAACTGATACTTCATCTTCATTAAAACATCCAGTTTCGTATGATATAGTATTTTTTACTAAAATTACTTTAAAATTTTGCATTATTATTCCTTCTTAAAAAACTGTTTCATCAAATGTACTAATATAACCTTCATAATAGAATTTTCTATCATATTCAGTTATTTCTTTGTCGTGCCATTTTTTAAATGCTTGTAAGAAAAAATGAGCTGGTACTTTTTTAAATTCAAATTTATTATAAAATTCTTTAACATAAAATAATTCATCTTTTTTACTTCTTAAATCATATAAGATAAATTCATCAAAATGAACATCAATATTCAGTTCGTTTAATTTTTGTTCTATGTCATCTTTGTCTAAATTTTCAGAAGCAAAAATTATTTCATCAGACGTAAAAGAAAAAACTTCTCTATCAAATAATTCTAACTCGTTTGCTATTAAAGAGACTAAATATTTTTGAATTTTTTGTTGTCTCTTCGGATTTAATTTACCAAATACAACCTGTCTAAAATATTTTGCTTCTTTAAAATATTCAAAAGGTGTATATTCAGAAATAAAATCTTCGAAATTATTTTGTTTAATAATACCTACATATTTTAAAGCTTGAAAATTTGCTTTTACTAAATCTATGCTAAAAAAAGTTTTTCCTATATTTTTTTCTTGATATAAAGTTTCACCTTTGATATTACAAATAGGATTATAATCGGACATATCTATATTTTTAAAATTTTTATATTCTTCAGAATATTCTAAATCTATCAAAATTTTGTCTATTAAAGTATTAGTATAACAAAAAAATTCATCTTCAGTCTTCATAGTTTCCATAATATCTACAAGCATTTTAACTTTTTCTTCTATATTAAATTGTTTATTTAAAGTTTCTAAAGAATATTCAAAATAAGGTGATTGAATTACTTGAATTGGTAAATTAAAGTCTTTTACAAATCTTTTTCTAAAAGAATGAGACTTATCTTTAAAAAAATCCGTAAAATTAGATTTATCGAATTTTTTTGATAAATTTATTGTGTCTTCATATCCTTTATATATCCATTCACCATTTTCAAATAAATAGTCACAACCTTGTCCCACTGTATTAAGAATTTCTTCATAAGTATCATAGATTCTAGCTGGCTGTAATTCTTCCCCTCTATCTCTATGATATGCTTCAACCTCATTTATATTTCCGGCATCACAAACAACAGATAAATCTCCTAAATCAATAAGTTCCTGCACTTTACTATAAGTGTTAAAAGTATTTACTAATGTTTTTCCAACACCATCTATGTATCCGTCAAAATAACAATATACACCTTGATATTTACCATCTTTTCTTTTTAATGTTATTGAACTTCTTGTACTCATTTTTCTCTCCTTCTCTATTTTAAATTATATTAAATTACGCATTCCCAACGCGCTTTTTTATAAGGTTGGAACTCTCTTTTTACATCTCCAAATAAAATTTTATGATTAGGTAAAAAAGCAAACTGCCCATTCTCCAATTTAATAAAATTTAATAAATCATTATCTTTATACCAATCAATACTTAAGATATATTCTCCAGTTACCCAAGAATCTTTTTGTTTGATATAACAATTACATTTAAGGTCTTTAAGATGATTAAAGACGTCTATAGTTACTTCGTTTGATAAAGAATTATTGTAAACTAGTTCATTTAAGTTATAAACCTCTGTATTTACTGTATTTTTCCATTGTACCAAATGAACAGGAACATAATTGTAAATTGTACCATTATCTAATAGAATTGTAAATGTTATTGCCTCATTTGGATAAATATCTAAAGCAATTATTTTACCTCTGATTGTGTTGGATAATTTACTCTCGGTAAATACTTTCTCGTCTATAATAATATCAATTGGTTCTATACTATAATGAGTTTTTATTTTAGTTTCCATAATTTTTCCCTTCTTTTATTTCTTCATCTTTAACTTCATCGTATAATTCATCAAAGTTAAATTTTTCTATTTCTATTTCTTCACAGAATTTTTCAAAAATTTCTTCATAAGAATATCCATATAAATGAATTATTTTATTTTTTAACATTCCATTCACAGTAAGAAAACCAAAATAACTTCTGATAGCATTTATTCCATACTCTTCAAAATTCGTCTTAGGAATTCTATCATAATTATCAATATAAATTATAACATCTTCTAAAGGATTAAAAATTTCCATAAAATCTATTGGATTCCTTAATCCATCAATGATAAAAGATTTTCCTTTATTTTGTTTAGATTGTTGTAATTTAACTTTTAAATATTTTGCATTTGCTTTTGGATCTTTTTGTAATAAATCAACAGAAAAGTCAGTGATCGTCTTAACATAATCATCAAGATTTTCAAATCTTTCGGGATATTTTTTTATAAATTCTATTTTAATCATTTCTGATGCAGATAAAAAATCAAGATTTTTATACTTTCTTTGTAATATTTTTGCTACCCCGGTTTTGCCAGATTTTGTATTTCCTATAATAAAATAATTCATTATTTCTCTTTATCCTTTCGTATATCCAAATAATGCAACAACATCAATATCAAAAAATGCTGCTGTACTACCACTAAAATATGAATCATCAAATAAAATATCATTTTCTTGTCTTGTGTATTTTTCAAATAGATATTTTGAAACAATTCTTCTATGATTAGCTTTTAATTCATTCATTCTTAAAGTTCCATATTTATTATTTAAGATTTTTAAGATACTCGTTTTTTGTGTAGGTTGTAATTCTCTATCCATAGTTATATCAAGAATAATCTGTGGTATTGTTCTCTTTTTAATAATTATGTAGCTTAATCCTAGTTTCTTACAAGTCTTAATCATCATTTTATTAGAACTTTCCGGAATAATAACTCTCTTATCAACTAAATATTTTTTAAGAAAAAAACTAGATATTAAGGTCATTATTCCTTGAAATTTGCTTTTATCTTTTACAAAATTTGATTTTATAAACTTGTAACTTTTAAAAGCAAATCTACTCTCAAGATTAAAAAGGGTTGTTACTTTCACCCCATTCTCCTTTTTCTGTATCAAAAATTGAAACTATAGCAAATACTATATGACCTTTTGGAACCCATTGAGCTGACGTTTCTCTTAAGATAATTCCGATTCCTTCTTTTTTCTCGCCCCAACTGTATTCAACATTTAAGTATTTACATTGAACAGTATCACCCATAAAAGTATTCATTTCCATATATCTTTCAATATGCCAACCTGCTTCTGTTACAGCACTTTCATCACCTTCAGTAAAAGCATCACCAAACATAATTCTTGATTTTGGTTGAATTTCAAATTCCCATCCAAATTCATAAGCTGTTCTTTCTTCTAAATAATGAGCTCTCCAAGCCATACCCAATTTTTTATTTTTTCTTAATGTTCCCGAACCATGTTTTTCTATCCAATCTTCTGCTGACATTGTTCTTTGATTAACTCTTCCTGCTAATGCAGTACATTTTCTAATTGATTTTGGAATTTTTACAATATTAGTTTCCATTCTTTTGTCCTTTTGGTTTATTTAGGGCATTCATTATTTTTCTCCCAGTATCTACGGTTTATTTAATATATTATTAAATCATCTATTGTTTCTTTTAATTCTTTAAGTGTTTCAGGAAATCTTGCATCGCTACTTTGGTCATATTCTAACGTAACATACCAATCGTCATCATAGCAGGTTATACTCAAATATCCACAGTCTATTTCGCTTTCTATAGTAGTTATGTTAAAACGTTCGTCTATTTTCCAATGAAGTTCAGAATACTGCTCTTGTAACCATTTATATGTTTGTGTTGTATTTCCTAACATTTCTAATCCTTAGTCGTTTTGGTATTTTCCAGTCCATTTTGGAATTGTTTTTGTTCTTAGAACTTTTTCTTTTCTTTTCATTTTAAGATTTACTAAAGCATTTGTTCTTGCGCTAAATCTGTCTTTATTTCCTTTATCTTCAAGTTTAGCAAGAGTTACAGCACTTCCATCTGGTAAAAAATAAGGATCGAATCCGTATCCTTCGTCTTTGCTTTCAGGAATTATAATTCCATTTACTATTCCCTTGTAAATTTCTATTTTATTTCCTGTATTGTATCCTAACATAACTTGCCAAGAAGCTTTAATAGTATTTCCTTTTGGTAATTTTTTTAATTCTTGGATCTTCCATTTAATGTCAACAATTTCTTCTCCTTCAATAATTAAAATTGTATCTTCAACTACAGTTCCTTTTCCTGCTTCAAGTGATTTATAAATTATTACTTCTTCAGGTGTTCCTTGAACTTCTTTTAAATCTAATCCTTTAAGAATTTCCATTTCAGGCAGAATTCTTTGGAATTCTTTAAGTTTTGTTTCGTTTGATGATACTAACTTCATTTATTGTCCTTTAATCGTTTTTCTATAATAATTATAACATATAAACATTAAACTAAGATTAAAAACAACTAAATGAAGTTAAATTCTTTTCTTTTCTTTTATAATTTCTTTTCTTGTTTTTCTAATCATACTTTGATAAAATTTATCTATATCACTTCTCATATAAGCAGTATTATATTTATGATCATCTACACGATATTTTTGAACTTTAATCGCTATTCCACCAATAGGTTCATATCCTTTCCCTATTTGTCTTCTAACGATATTTTCTAACTCATCGTGATCTCTACCGGTTACGATTATATAATCTATATCATATATATTATTTTCACTATCCATTAAATACACCTTCTCTCCCATCAATCAATTCTATCTTAATATCTTTAAAATCAACTTCATAAAGAGTTCTTGAAAAATCAGATTTTCCTCGAAAATAATATTCTATTGTTAGTGTTTTTGTTTCTGGATTAATAAAAAGATTATCTCGTCTTAATTCATAGTTTAAGTCAGTATAAACATATATTCCACCTGTTTTGGTAGTATGTATAAAATATGATTTATATTTTTGATTTTCCATTATTTACCTTTCTTAAGTACTTTTAATTGTTTTTGGATTTTTAGATTTTGACAGTATAAAGCTCTACCTCTCCAATAAGCTGCTCTTTGAAATAATTCTTGTGTTTGCCAATCTGCTAGTTTATACTTAGATTTTTGTTGAGCTGCAGTATAAAAATTATCTGCTTTATTCATAAGAACTCTACAATTTTCTGCTTGGAGTGTTAGTGGTGTTAATGTTAATAATATTAGTAATAATAATTTTTTCATTATTTATCCTTTTATTTTTTAATATAAAACATTTCTCTTTGTGTTGCATAAAATAAGCAGTCATCAAATGTACACATTGTTGGTATTTTTTCTTCTGCATTTTCTGGTTTCATTAAATGAGCATAAACGTCTTCACCTTCAGAACTAAATTCAGCATAACCACTTGCATCTTTGTTATAAACTCTAATCGATCTTTTTTTGCCTTCTTTAATATCAAATAAACTCTGTAAAAATTTTTTTAATGTAATTTTCTTCATTTTAGTCATCTTAATTTCCTTTATTTGTATTTTTCAATTCTTCGATTTTGTTAACAGCTTCTTGAACGGTATTTACTTCTAATGCTTTTAACATTTCTATAACAACATCTGCCAATTCAACCGATGCTTTTGCCCAAGCATTTTCTAAATCTTTATTTTGAGATTTTATCATTATAGAACCTTTTCTAAATATTTTTCAGGTATTAAACCAATTATTTTGTATAAAGTAAATGCAGCAATTCCTGGTAGAACTATAAAAGCCAAACTTAAACCAGCTAACGATTTGAATAAATCTATTTGTAATTGTGTTAATGTAAAATCCATTTTGTAACCTTTTTGTTTTCTTAATATAATTATAACACAAGAAACATTAAATTAAGTTTAAATGAACCTCTCGTTTTTAAAATCATAGTATTTCCAAATATTATAAAGATTATTGTATTTAAAACCATAAAAATGTAAAGAATTTACAATAGTAAAACCAGGTATTCCTTCAAATTCTTTTAGATTTTCGGTTTGAATTTCTTCTCCTTTTTGTGTTTTCATAGTCCAAACACCTTTGTTAAGATTTATAACGTCTAAACTAAAGGAAGCAATTTTAAATGGTTTTTTATATCCAACATCATCTGTTTTATCTGGTGATATAAAATAATCTTTTGTTTCCATATTTTTCCTTTCCTATAAAATCCTATAAAAAATATTCAGGTGCTAATTTTTCTAGTTTTTCCCTAGTTTTTGCTTTATATAAAATCTTATCCTCTTCAAAATCAGTAAGACCCCCAGATGCCCAAATCCTAAAATAACCGTGTCTATCTTTATATAATTTCATTATTGAAGTACCAAAAAATTCAACAACTGCTATAAATTCTTCTGCATTATCTAATCTTTGTTGTTCCCATTCTTCCAACTGTTGCATTTTAATCCCCTATAGACCAAACAGCATACCAACCATCAATCACATCAGATCTTTTAGCAATAAAAGCCCATTTGTCGAGTTGTTTAGCAACATGTTCAGAAGCTGCAATAAATGGTAATATATGAAATGAATTTTTATATTCATCTTCACATTTATCATATTCTGATACTAATTTTTCTTTAATTTCGGAAGGACAATCAATTCCAAAGTCATCAGCCATATTTCTAATCATTTCCTGATATTTAGAACTTTCTTCAAAATATCTTTGCCCAAGTTCTTTTTCTCTCTTAATTTGAGACTCGAGATTTCGGATTTTTTCTTGAAGACCACATACCACTGAGCTGTATCCTAAGTATAAGAATTCGCTTTCAGAATTCCAACCTGGATATTTTCCAAACATATCTTTTTCAACAGTAAAAACATCCAATTCTGCATATTTATCCCATTTTCCCCCACCAAGATTTTGTGTGTAGTATTGATACATCCAAGAATAATCTTTATCTTCTTTTAATTTTCTTAATTCATCAAGATCTTTATGAGTTATCTCTCTATCATTATCTTGATATAAACCACAAGTAAATAAACTATAATCTTTATCTCTCTCCAAGAAATGAATTGCCATTTCTAAATTAAATATTTTTACCATTTTTTTATCCTTTTACCCTTTTCAAAAATTCTTCATACAAATATGTTCCTTTTAAAGGACTTTCTTCAAGAACTAAAGCATGTTTATGTTCAGGAATTACATCATATTCAGAAGGATATTCAAATTCTTCAATTTCTCCAATTTTATAACTGTTATCCCAACCTCTATCTTCATTTGTAAATATACATAAAAATTTATTTTTCTCATTTGGT
>Ga0256828_1002346_pt1 | contig 11311 bp, 25 predicted proteins | sample CV88metaG_FD_185993 | JGI IMG/M metagenome (GOLD analysis project Ga0256828, IMG submission 185993) | Hydrothermal vent microbial communities from East Pacific Rise, Pacific Ocean - CV88 | ecosystem: Environmental > Aquatic > Marine > Hydrothermal vents | place: Pacific Ocean: East Pacific Rise... | reverse complement strand
TACTACCTTCAGTGTAGTTTTTATGATATTCTAACATATACAATAAATTAGCTCCTACACCACCAGTACCAATAAATTCTAGTGTAGCATCTAAACCAAATGATTCACTAAAGTTTAGTTTAATTTCTTTTTTAAAATCATCTTTAAGAGTATCCAAGAATTTACTATACTCTTTATTATATGCTGGATTTAATAATACATCTGTCTCTTGTTTAATAAGCATTTCCATTACATCAGCAGCATTTTTGTATTTTGTTGAAATCATATCTTCTTTAATTAAGTTTAGCACTTTTTTCATATTTTTTCCTTTATTTGTTATATTTAGTATTTGTATTAAGTAAATAAATTGTATTTATTAAAATATTATAATTTAATTTACCTTTATTATTTTTTGTATCAGTACTATTTACTAATAGTGTAATAATATTTACAAGTATTCTAATATTTATATTACAACTCTGTAGAACTTCAGCTACATAAAAATTGTCACTATACGCACTTTTTACAAGACATGGTTTACGTAGTCGTATAAACTCTTTAGTAGTACTATCTACATTTTGAAGCATTAGCAATCCTTTTTATTAATTTAGTAATTCCTAATAATAGAATACTATTACGATTATGTTGAACTAAAGTAACATAAAAATCCTTATCTATAGTATTGTTTATAATATAAGGTTTTTTAAACTTATTAATATACTTACTGCTAATTTCTATATTTTGTATCATTATTTCCCTTTATTAATTATGTACAGTTTAGTATACATTCAGTTAATTCATATAGAATAATATTATTTACATCTAAACTAGTTATACTAGTACGACACCTGACAAAGAAATCACCACGACTATAATGTAATGTATATTTACGGTTAGGTAAATTAATTTTAAAATGCAGTAGATTGATATTTTGTATCATTTGTAGCCTTTACTAATAATGTAGTAATTTCAAATAATATAGTTCCGTTATGATTATATGGAGATCTACCTATATAGAAATCAATACTGTTCTTTGCAATATAAGGATTGTTTACTATTCTAAAGGTATCAACATATCTACCTGTATTTTTAATATTTTGTAACATTACTTTTCCTTTATTTATGTTAATTAATAGTAAGTATACTTTTCTATTTTAGGTAGTAGTATATATGTAAATGTTATTACTTTTAATAAATAAATATAACTATCAGTTTAGTAAAAGTAATAAGTAGTAAGTTTATAGTAGACTTATAGTTTGTTAGTCTAAATTTTAAAAGGGAAGGAAAATGAAATACATACTCTAAAGGGAATAAATATGTTATAAATTTTGCTACTATAAACTTTACTACTTATTTGTAGGAGGTGTTGTACATAGGATTCGAACCTATAAGATATTACTATCTATATATTACTATATCTACTCCAGGTAGTAGTACAACATATTAAATGGTGGGTCATACAGGACTTGAACCTGTACTCTTCCAGTTTTATATTTTGAATTGGTTGGCGAGATAGGATTCGAACCTACATTTGTAAAGTTATGAGCTTCGAGCATTACCATTATGCTACTCGCCATTTTTTTCTCCATTTACCTATTGTTTGTGGAGTTACACCATATATTTCTGCTAATTCAGATCTAGTTTTACCTAGTTTTTCATTTTTAATAAAATCTACATAAGTTGGCATTTTAGATGCTTTTTTATTTTGACATGCTACTGAACAAAATTTAGATTGAGAAGCTGTTAATTCTTTATTACAAGTTGTACAATATTTAACACTTTTAACATAAGTACTACTTGGTACTATATGATTTGCTTTTATCCAATTATGTAATCTAGTATGGTCACCTTTTGATAATAATATAAGATTACTTCTATTATTGTTCTCTTTGTTTCCATCAAGATGATGAACTTCATAACCATCTGGTATAATACCTATATCTTTTTCAATTTGTAGAATATGTTCGTAAACAAAACCACTCCAATTTTCACTTTTCATAGCATATTTACTTAATGGTTCATATACTACAGTATACCCATTTAATTTTCTCATTTATTTACCTTAATATTAAAATTATTCGTTATTATACCATAATAATCTTAAGGTTCATACATGAGCTGGACACTTTAACCAATTAAGTTAATGACCCATTTTATTTATTTGTTTTGGCTCCAGATATAGGATTCGAACCTATGACCAAATGATTAACAGTCATCTACTCTACCGCTGAGCTAATCTGGATTAATTACTAACTATTAAATTTTTAATAATGGAGGAGAGCATCAGAGTCGAACTGAATGGTTTTACCCACAATCACCTTAGCAGGGTGTCCTTACACCTTGTAAGTTTACTCTCCATATTTATTTATAAATCTAATTATATAGAATTAACCTTAAAGAAGGTTAATATCTTAATACATATAAGTCTTTATTTAAAGATTTTGCAATCTTAAGTGCTTGTTGTGTTTGCTTAATTGTCAGTTTTATGTCATTTTTTCTTGTTCTAATATTACACATTATTTATCCTTATATTTAAGTTCTCTTAATTCTTTATCAGAATATATATCTTTACTTTCTAATTTCTTAAATGTACTATTTATAAAAATATCTTCATATTCTAAATCATGTATACATTTCTTAGAATGTCTATATATTAAATTAGAAGAGAGTTTTATTATTTTACCTTTTATAAAAATAAAACTATCTTGTTTAATACTATTTAAAACTTTATCACATAAACCCATACTTGGTAGATTCTCTAAGTATTTACCATATAAGATTTTATTATCTCTTATATGGTATTTTAACTTAGACTTTAGATAATGCTTAGTTTTATCTTTCCATAAACCTTGCATTTAAATACCTTTATATTTTAACTAAATTACTTATCTGTATAAAAACTTGGTAAATTACCAATAAATGGTTCAATATGCCCACAACTTACTGAAGAGCTATATTTACCTAATAATGGTCTTGTTACGTTTTGTACTTTACCCCAAAACCATACAAATTCACCTTCTTCAGGTTTCCAAAGCTTTACATCACAAAACTGTAAATCTCTAACATTAGCATATAACTCTTTTAAAGTATTTAATCTATAAGGTTCATTAGAACAAGCTGATACTACCCAATCATTTAATTTAAATCTATTAAAAACAATAATATCTTCAGGTTTACATAATTTAAAATCTTCTGGGCTATATAAAAACTCTAAACAAGACTCTGTTTGATACAGTACTACCATACCTTCTACAAAAGCCTTTCTAGCTTTTACATACTCATCATTAATAATATAATCAATATCTACATCCCAGCAAGGTGCTGATGTACTGTTCCAAATGCTGTTATCAAAGTACAAAACTTCTGTACCTTTTGGTTGGTTATAGAACCATTCTTTCACTTCTCTATGTGCACTCTCATTTTCTATTAACATTACTTATCCTTTTATTTTAGTATATATTTGGTAATTTACCTAGAAATGGTATACAATTATCCCAATAACTATTACCACATAGTTTTTCACTAGTACAATACATATTTCCGTCCATTGTTAGGAAGGTGGCTAAACATATAAGATCACAGTTATTATTCCATACCAATATTTTCTCACCTTCTTTTGGCTCCCAAAGTTCATAACTATAAGTTTCATCATTTACATCTTCTATATCAATAAAAATACTAGAAGGTATGCTTTTATCTATTTGAACCCATTTGCTATCACCATAATTTAATGGTGATACGCTTTTTACTTCTTTTAATTCACCAACAATACCTATACTAGGTAAAGAACTAGTATTAGGAAGTTTAGATGATTGTCTTACCCAATCACCTACTTTAAATTTAATGTCTCTTGTCATAATATTACCTTTTAATATTTTATATAAATTATATAATTATTACTTATATAATATATTATGTATATAGAGAGAGTTTTATAAAGGGTTGAAACAAGTTTAAAAGGGAAAGAAATAATAAACTCTCTATATACTAGTAGTTTAATGACATACTTAGGTCAATTATTTATGTAATTGTTAGTAACTCTGGTTTACCTGTTACATCAGTTAAAAACATAATATCTACTTTATATTTAAATGCAGATTGAATTTCTAGTACAATTTCTGCAGACATAAAGTTAGGTACATCAGTAATAATAGCATCATACTTATTTTCAAAGTTATTAGATACTTCACTTAATACACTAATTAAGTTAGATAATTTTAAGTCCCATTCAGCTAATTCTTCAATAGAATCATAGCTTAGTAATTTAGAAATATAAGCTCTTCTCTTTTTACCAATATTTACAATATTTAATGGTTCATAGCTCTTATTTTTTAATTTTGTTTTAGTTAAGTTTAATGCTCTCATTTTAATCCTTATTTTTGTTTAATTACTTTTACTTTTTTCATAAAGCTATTAGCTTTGTTTAATTGACTATAGTATATTTTTAATTGGGCATATATAGACTCCTTTAATTTATCATTATCTTTTATAATATCATTTAAAAGTTCTAACTGTTCACTATAATGTTTATAGCTTGTCTTTACTAATAAGTTAGAAGACTCACTTCTATCTAGTTTACTTATTTTACTCATATAAGTTTTAGCTTTTGCTTTATATTTTAGTGTACTCTTTACCTCATTTAGTAAACTTTGTTGATGTCTTATAGAAGCTTTTATACTCTTTCTATGCATATAACAGTATAACTCTTCTTCTGTTACTCTTACCATTTTTAATCCTTTATACTTATTATTTTATATTAACTATAAAAGTTTATTAAATATACATAGTAATATATACTATGTATATTAGTAATTCAATAATCCTTTACTGATAAGATTTTAAAAGATTATGGATAGATACTGCTTCACTTACAGTAATATTTCCATATACTTCTAAAATATACTTTAATTGCTCTTTTCTCATACGTTATCCTTTTTTATTATAAGGTTTCAAGCTCTTTAAGCAGTTCTTCTTTAGATTTTGATTTAAGACCTTCTACTTCTTTTTCAGCAAGTAGTTCTAGAATTTGTTGTCTTCTTTCAGCTTTAGCTTGTGCATCTTGCTTATCTTTAGTTTCTTGAAGTTTAACTGAAATAATATACTTAATAAGTTCAAGCTTTTCAGCAAGTTCTGTATTTTTTGTAGTTGTACTTACAAAAGATTCCTCTTCTTGTTCTTTCACTTCTTTGTTAAGTGTCTTTGCTACTGTATCTAAATCAAAGTTTGTTCTAACTTTTAAAGGCAGTTCCCATAACTGTTCGATAGATAGTTTACCTCTAGTAGAGTTAAATCTCCAACCTTTTCTTGTACCATTGATAAATAGTTTTTCCATTGTTGTATCCTTTTGTTTTAAAGTTTATTTTTGATACCTATTTAAAGGTATCTGTTAGAATTTAATTGTATAAGGTCTTCCATCAACCTTAACATTTAATTCAGCTCTTAGTGTTGATGAGAACCCTAACCCACACAATTGTTCATCATCTGGTTCCACTTGCATTTTCTCTGCAATAAAGTCAAATGCTTTTCGTTCATTATGTAAATCTTTTCTTAAGAACTCATTATAGTATCCTCTTGTCGTGTCTGGATTTTTAGCACCATCAAGTATGAACATATAATGTTTATTTCCTATCTCTTGTCCGTTCCAATGATTTGGAGATAACATCATCATAGATACTTCATGATACTCGTTTGTATTTAGATTGTAAATTTCTTTAGATGAAGAACCAACATGCAAATGATGAGTAAAGGTAAAATTTTCCCCATTAAAATATGCTGAGGCTACATGTACCCATTCTTTATTTTGAATATCGTTTTGATAATCATATTCAAACAGTTCACCATTTGCTTCAATCTCTGCTTTAAATCCTGTATATTTTGAACGTTTATCCCAGTTATGTATTTTAAATTCGTAAACTCCAATAGGAAGTTTTGATCTATCAGGGAATGTTATATTTTCTATTGGTATATAATTGTTTGGTGCTGCAGCTATATAATCTACATCTTGAGTTCCACCAGTAGGGTAATGTTTTCTACAATTCCACCCAACCCTATTACTATTACCATAATTATCATGAACACCATTATTATGTCCTGAATGTGTAGGAAGAAACACATGAAGATCCATTAAACTATTGTTGTTATTATTGTGATTCCAGGAGTGAGTAAATCTTAAGTACCCATCAACTCTACCACCAGCATCTTTTACTCTCTCCTTCATTGTTGAATCTGTAAAGTTACCATTATAGCTCCAAGTAAAGTTTGAATCCCATTGTAAGATTGATGGTGCATCTTCATGAATAGGTGCAAGAATATTTACAAAATTACCTGAATGCTTATTTTCTACTAGTGCTTCAATCTTAGTAGCATTTGGTACTACATCTTTTATAAAATCTTCAATACCTATTTCTGTATTGCCTTTAATATTTGACTTAGGACTTACATCTAGGAGATTTTCAAGTTCACCTCTCATAACTTTAGCTGTATCTCTGTCTGCAAATATTACATCATTAATAGATACATCTTCAGGTCTTGCATGTCTTCTTGATAAACTATCTTCTAAACCTAACTCTTTGATTTTTTTAAGTGCATTTTGCTTCATAGCTGGAGTTACAAGAGCTTTAGGTCTTTTGTAGTTTGAACCAGAAACCTTATCTTCAAAAGATTTTACAGCAATTTCTAAAGGTTTACCTTCTGATAAATCAACAAGAAGTGTACCAATTACAGAGTTTCTAATTGTACTTCCTTGTTCTTTATAATACTTCCAGAAGAAGTTTTCTGAATTGCATTTTCTGAAATTATCTTGTAGTTTTTTAAATGATTTAAGATTATTTAGGTTTTCTTGACCTCTATATAGATTGTTATCTTCTACTAGAGCGATAACATCATTTATAGCATTTGGCGTAATTTCTAATACACCTCTTTTAAATACTTTAACCATAGCTTCTGCTTTACCGATAGCTTCTCCACCATTTTGTGTTATATACTCATTCGGAATTTCACAATGAAAGTGGTTCCAAGTGATTGTAGAGTTATCATCAAGAAGTTGTACATTTCTTTCTAAACCTACTTTCTTTTGAAAATGTGTATAGATTCTAGCAATCTCCTTACTCTTAACATAAAGAGACATTGTATCTGCAACTGTTTGAAAAGTAGTATCACTAATCTCAATATCCCAAATAGATGTTAAAGTATAGTCATCATTGATAATTACAGCATTTCCTACATCTCTTATGAAATTTTTACAACAATTACAGTCATGTACTGTTCTTTCTTTATAGATAGGATTTGTACCTTCTGGAAATGATTTTAAGTATGTATCCCAAATATCATCTCTTGATGTATTTGTTTTATATAATTTACCTTGATTGACCATTTTGTCAAATTGTGCTTTAATTGCTTTACTTAATTGTTTAAATTCCATTTTTTATCCTTTTATTTACATATGTTTAATGCTAAATTATAAGTATTATAATCTTCTGTTATAGACACATTACCATCTACATATTTAGCATGGACCTCTGTAGCTTCTGTTAAAGCTGTAATACATTCATTACTTACTATATCAGTACTACTAAGTACTGAACTAATAAGTATTACATTAATTATTAACTTTTTCATAACTACTACACTTCTTAGCTTTTTTTAGATTAGTAATATAATTTAAAAATTCATCATTACCAATAGCTAAAGTACAAGTATATCTAGCTTCATTACACTCATTTAGTCTAAATGAAGTATATTTACATTTATTACATCTTTTCTTTTTCATAAGTATCCTTTTAGTCTAATACCCATACTAAATTAAATGAACTAGTAATATAGTAAGGATTCTCTTTGTGTTGTTTATCTTCTTCAAGATGCAATTCTTCAATTAACTCTTTAGCATCTTGTTCCGACATATCCAATTTTTCAATAGAGTCTTTAAAGCCATTAAACTCTGTTAGATACATAGTACCTCCATTATTTGTACTACTTACTTCTAATACTCTATCAGTTTCTAGTACAGCTTGTGCTACTTCGACTTTACCATTTCTATTTACAATTTTCATATATTTCCTTTTAAAATATTTAATAGTAAGTTCCTTAAAACTTACTATAAATACTCTTTATTTTGTATTAGATAATTTCTTCATACCTTTCTTTCATAGCTTCTAATATATTGTCTGGTACATTATGTATATTACTATACATTTTTGTAAGACTTTTAATACTTACCTTGTACCCATATTTTTTAGCTAATTCTAGGTAAGGCTCTACTTCCCACTTTTGTGTAAAAGTGTTTGATACAACAACTTTACCTTCATTTTGCATAATATACTCTGTACTTCTTTGACACCAATTATGTGCATTTTTTATTTTAGCTGGTTCAAACTTATATTTCCCATCAATTTCAAAATACATATCTGCTTCAAAATGGTTAAAACCATCTTTAATTAGACTTCTAGCATATGTTGATTTACCTGTACCTGGTAATCCCCTAACAATAACAAGTTCTTTCATATTAGTCTTTCAATTTTTGTAATTTTAGCATATATTCAGTTACTTCATTTTCAGTTAAATAACCTAAAGGACCTTCTTTCTCAGAAAGATCCCAAGCTTCATAAGTATCAATACCATTAGAATAAAACACTTTCCCTAATAAAACTGATACTTCTTTACCATTGTCAAATTTCATTTTAGCTTGTTTAAAATCACATTTGCTGGTTTCACACATAGCATGTGATTTAAATTCTAAATCTTTAAATGTTTTCATTTATCTTCCTTTTTATTTTAAAATATTTAATAATAGGCTCCAATGAACCTATTATAAATATTTATTCAATATCATCTAACTCTAGTAATAACTCTTCTAGGTTAAATTCATCGGCTAATAATCTAGGTTTAAAATACTTAATGTCTTCTTTAGATTTCTCTAAAAGATATTGGTATCTATCAAATTCTATACTAACTACTTCTTCACTAGGTTTACAAGTATTATTTTGTAATAATCTAACAGCATCAAATTGATTCTGTTCTTTATCACTTAATAAATACATATCTAATAAACCACTACAAGTAGTATAGTATGTACCTTTTTGTTTAGTTAAAGCATTACTATATTCTGGTGCAGAAGTAATAAGAATATCAAACTCTACACCATCTTTTACAGCATTTACTTGAGAAATATCACAATAAGTTATATTGAACCCTTGTTGTTTAAATACTTCTAGTATACTTTTAGCTACTTCTGTATGACATAAAATATCAGTATCTTTAGTAAATCTATGTACACCATAATAAGATAGAGCTTTAGCTCCTACAATACTCCATCTATCTAATTTAGCTAAAGCTTCTAATACTTCAGTTTCTACCTTATTAAATTTGTACATATCTTACCTTTTATATATTTATTTATTTACTAACATCTCATACTTTGATAATGAGTCTATATGTTTTTCAATATCTAAAATCTCTTCTTTAGATAAATTTTTAATATAATGCATAGTTAATTTATTAAATTTTTCTATTACTCTTTTAGACAATTTTTCAAATTTTTCTTTTTGTCTTTTCTTTATCAATAAATCTTTATGATACTTGGAATCTTTAAGAATATAACGATATTCATCTCCAATAGCAATATGCATTAAACTATCCCCATTTAAAACATACACTCTACCACTAGGAGTTACTTTACCGATTTCAAACTCCATTAATGTATATTTATCAACTAAGAATTTACCTACTAAATCTTGTCTCTTATCTTTGTTCAAATCTATTAAAAACATAATTACCTTTCATTATTACCATTTTATTTATTAATATTTAACCTTCTTTATTAATAGACTGACACTCTTCTAAAGTATCACATACTGTTCCATTATTTGCTACATACTTCATTTCATCCCCTTTATTATTTAATAAGTACCTAATTTTTTAGGTTTAACTAATAGCTTTTAGTAACTCTTCTACTTTCTGTGTAGGTACACATTCTAAAGTTTTGATATTTTTATAAATATCTAGTGTACCTTTTAAAAATACAAACTCTCTATCACCATCATTAAAGAAGATGTATCTATCTGTACCAAATGTACCTAGTCCTTCTTTCTCTACTACAGCACCCTCTTCTTCTTTTCTAGCTACTTTATATAAATATTTTAACCAATAATGGTCATATTTATTAAGCAACTCTTTTGATGTTTCTTTACTTACTACGATAGTAGTAGCATTATCCGTAGTGTCTTCAGATACAGTACATTCAATACCTTGTTTTGTTAAAGCAACATATATGCTAGTTGCAGCAATTACAGAGCTTAATAACTTATCTTCTAATATGATATTTATTTGTAGTTTTGTAACCAATTCTGGATTTGTAATAGGTTGGAAAACACCTTTCATATCAGTATAGTAATACATACCATTGGCACTCACTTTACTAATATCATCAGTAATAAGTTCAGGAATACGATATCCACCGTACCCACAATCACAGTCTTGATAAGCTACAAAGTATAGTTTTTCTGCTTCTGCAGGTACTCTCATATTATTTAAATTTTTCATTTTTCTTTCCTTTATTTGTTATTTATTAATTTTTCTATTTCTTTTTGTTTAGCGTTTAATTTAACTAATATTTATAAGTACTTTGATAAGGTAACTTATTTAATATATCTTTGTTAATATTATTATTATTAGTACTGTAAAAATAAATACAATAACATGATAGTGATCTGACATTGTATTTTAATGTGTTACTATAACGTATATAACAATTATTTTGTAAACCCTTACTACTTTTAAGTACTTGTAACATAATTAAGCATCTCCTTATTTATTTTTAAATTATCAAATTCACTAATTATTAGTTCATCAATGTCTTTGCTTGTATCTCCAAGCACTATTGTTAATATCCACATATTTGTTAAATAGTCTGCATTTGGTCCATTAAAATGCTCTATTACGCTACCTAAAGATATATAATGCTCTATTTCTAATAACTTAATCATAATAAACCTTAATTTGTTAATACTATTTCATCTAAGTCTGCTAACAAAAAACTATTTACACAACCTTCAGCTGGGTAAAATACCCATAAAATAGTCATATATTTTTGAGAGTATCTTTCAATTCCTATATTTAGAGAACCGTATCCAAGTAATTTAATCATTTTTATCCTTTGAGTAATTTAACATATCTATACCATTTAAACATATTAATGGTATATTATTTATCCTAAGCATATAATTCTCTGGTGGAAGAACATATAAATTTGTAAATCTTACTTTATCATTTAATTTATAGTCAATTAACCTATGAGACATACCTTTATATCTTTCTAATAATTGAATCATTAATTTCC
>Ga0256828_1002345_pt1 | contig 11315 bp, 12 predicted proteins | sample CV88metaG_FD_185993 | JGI IMG/M metagenome (GOLD analysis project Ga0256828, IMG submission 185993) | Hydrothermal vent microbial communities from East Pacific Rise, Pacific Ocean - CV88 | ecosystem: Environmental > Aquatic > Marine > Hydrothermal vents | place: Pacific Ocean: East Pacific Rise... | reverse complement strand
ATGTAGTCTTCTTGGTGTGTGGTCTTTTTCGTTTGAGCATCTAACGATGCGAGAAATCGACCCCTAAAGAGAAGCTCTCTCCTACACCGTTGGCTTATTAGGGCCGACTTTAAGCAGAACGGCCACTTGGGATTTTTACATTATGAAGTATATCTATCTTTTTAGATATATTTGATAATGATACTATAAAATGGAGAGATGACAATGGATGTATTGATAGTTGGTAGTGGTGGTAGAGAGTACTCTATAGGTTTGGCTTTGAGTCGTGATACAAATGTAGATAAGATATATTTTGCTCCTGGAAATGGTGCTAGTGACAAGATAGGTACAAATCTCTCAATCAGTGATTTTGACCAATTGGCTGACTTTGTAGAAGAACACAATGTAGATTTGACTATCGTAGGTCCTGAAGCTCCACTTGTAGATGGTATTGTTGATAAGTTTCAAGCAAGAGGACTTACTATCTTTGGACCTAGTGCAAAAGCTGCTCAGCTTGAAGGCTCAAAAATATTTATGAAAAACTTCTTAGCTCGTCATAATGTACCAACAGCTAGATATATAGAGACAGCTTCATTTGATGATGCTTGTGAGTTTATAGACTCTTTGACAGCTCCTATAGTAGTAAAAGCTGATGGACTTTGTGGAGGTAAGGGGGTTATCATAGCTCAATCACACGATGAGGCAAAAGAGGCTACAAAAGATATGCTTAGTGGTAGCTCTTTTGGTGATGCTGGTACCAAAGTGGTAGTTGAAGAGTTTTTGGATGGTTATGAACTTTCGGTGTTTGCTATATGTGATGGTAAAGATTATGTAGTGCTTCCTGCTGCACAAGATCACAAAAGACTTCTTGATAATGATCAAGGACCAAACACAGGTGGTATGGGTGCGTACGCTCCAACTCCACTTGTCAATGATGATATATATGCAAAACTAGATGAGAGAGTTATCAAGCCAACACTAAAGGGTATGCAAGAAGAGGGTATGCCGTTTACTGGTGTACTTTTCATAGGTGTTATGGTGGTAAATGCAGAACCTATCATACTAGAGTACAATGTAAGATTTGGAGATCCTGAGTGTGAAGAGCTTATGCCTCTACTAAAATCACCTGCTAGTGAGTTGTTCTATAAAGCAGCTAAGGGTGAGTTGGCTACTGCTAAGATAGAGTTTTATGATGAGTATGCAGTAGGTGTAGTAGTAGCTAGTAAAGATTATCCATATAAAAGTTCAGCACCAGCTAAGATAACTATCAAAGATATTCCACAAGATACACATATATCTTATGCAGGAGTGAGTCGTAAAGATGATGGAGAGCTTTATGCAACTGGAGGTAGAGTACTTGTGTGTGTAGGTAAAGGCAGTAGCATCAAAGAGGCTAGAGATAAGGCTTATGAGTTAGCTTCAAATGTAGAGTTTGATGGTATGCAGTATAGAAAAGATATAGCATATCAGGCACTTTAGGATTTAAGATGCAAGATCAAAATATATCTACTATACAAAAAAGAGTTTTATCGTTTGTGATAGATGATATAGTAGTAGGTATATTTTTGGTTATAATTTTTTATGATCAGATAACAGCTCTTGGTATGCAGATAACTACATTGGATATAGAGAGTGCCCAAAAGCTTATAGATGAATTTATCCTTAGTACTATCCCTATAGTTATAGCTGTAAAGATTTTATATCATTCTCTTTTGATATGGCAAAATGGTATGACTATAGGTAAATATGTAGCTAAGATAAAAGTTATAGATATAGTAAATGCAGATAAACCATCATTTATGCAAGCATTTTCTCGTGCTGTTTTGCGTGTGATTGGTGAACTACCTTTGTATGCAGGTTTTGCACTGGCTTTAGTAACTCCTAAAAGACAAGCATTCCATGATAAACTTTCAAATTGTGTAGTGGTAGATGTTTAGAAAAATTTTCATATATTTTTGTTTATTGTCTAGTATTGCTTTTGCAATAAATCATATAGAGATACACTCTTCGGGTTTAAAAGTAGAAAAAGAGTTTATTGTAGCAGATGAAGGTGTTGAGATTATATATCAAGACACTGTTATAAAGGCTCAAAAAGTTTTATATGACAAAGCTAAACATAAACTTTATATTAGTGGTAATGTAGAGATTTTGGGTTTAAATGGTATAAAAGAACAAGCAGAAAGTATTGTTATTGATACTAAAAATGATGATATAGAGTTTAAAGAGTTGTTTATGGGATTGGAAAATGATATATGGATAACCACTCATAAAGCAAAAAAAAGTCAACAAAAATATATCACAAAAAACAGTATCTTATCTAGTTGTGAAGTTGAAAATCCTGTTTGGAAGATTTCATTTGACAAATCTGTATATGACCAAAACAACTCTACTATGAAGCTATATAATTCTATAGTTTATATTAAAGATATACCTATTTTTTATTCTCCATATTTATCATTTTCTACTCATCAAAAAAGAAAATCAGGACTTCTTTCACCTCTGTTTGGGTATAGTGCAGAAGATGGTTTTATATATGAACAACCTATATTTTGGGCTATAGCATTAAATATGGATTTGGAAATCAATCCTCAAATACGAACACAAAGAGGTTATGGAGGATATACTACTTTTAGATTTGTAGATACTATGTACTCAAAAGGTGCTATTAGGGTTGGGTATTTTAAAGATAAAGATTCATACAATTCATCTCATACATCAACTGATGAACATTATGGTATAGAAGCTAAGTATGACTCATCCAATATTATTGCTGATGACTATTCTCATATAAACAAGGATGGACTTTATCTAAGTGCTATATATCTTAATGATATAGATTATATATATTTGCAAAGAACCAGATTTGGAGATTTTGGTGAATCTGCTCTTCAAGAATCTAAACTTAACTATTATGCAACAACAGATAATTATTATTTTGGTATTAATGCTAAATATTTTATAGATACAAGAACAGATGTAAAACAGGGTGATATTTTGCAACTGTTACCATCTATGCATTTATATAGATATACAGATAGATTATTATTTGAACATTTGTTATATCATGTAGATTTGCATTTTGTGAACTATTATCGTAAAGATGGTTTGTCTATGAAGTATTTGACATTAAATGTACCTATAGAGTATCATAATACTTTTTTTGATGATTATGTCAAGTTTTCTATAAGTGAAAACCTTTTTTTAGGTAAGTATTATTTTACAAATGCAGAGTTGTTATATCCAAATTTTACATATATGAGTAATGTTCATAAGGTAGAAATATCTAGTGATTTGGTAAAAAAATATACCAATTATGTACATGTCATACAGCCAACTATCAAATATATAAAAGCTGGTTTAGAAAAGACTTCACCTACAGATTTGGATAGCTATACATTAGAACAACAGCAGATGTTAGAGGTTGGATTGCCTCAAGAACATATAGAGTTGACATTTGGACAATATCTTTACAATACAAATATGAAGCTTATCTTTTACCAAAGACTCTCTCAAATGTATTATATACATAAAAGTGACTTAATCACATATAGATTGGGGGATTTGGATAATGAGATGGAATATTTTTGGGAAAATCATTGGAGTTTATATAGTAATTTGATTTATTCATACAAATATAATAAATTAAGAGAAGCTACTACTAGAGTCAATTATGATGGTAGTGGATTTGATTTTTCTTTGGGGCACACTATTAAAAGAAAACTTTTAGATGAAGATGAGAGTATAGATAGCGTAAATGAAATATATCTAAAAACCTACTATAGATATAATGAAAACTGGAAGTTTAATGCCAAAATAACATACAATATCAATGATTCTATTAGCAAAAAATGGTATCTTGGTGTTAGTTATAATGTTGATTGTTGGGGGATGGACTTTTCTATGCATCAGACTATCACACCTCGTCCAAATGGAGCTAGTACAGATAATGGATTTTTTATACAGTTTCATTTTAAACCATTTGTCAATTTTGGGACAGAGATATGAAAAAAACAGAAATAGAAGATATATATAATGCTTTGGAAATTTTACAGTTACCAAATCTTATCACTAAAGATGATATAAAAAAACAGTATAGGTATCTATCCAAAAAGGAACATCCAGATGTTGGTGGTAGTGGTATTATGCAAGAAAAATTAAATCATGCATATAAAGTTTTGATGGATTATGTAGATAACTTTAGGTACTCATTTGATGAAGATGAGATTAAAGAACAGTTTAGTGGGGTTTATTATGCAAAGCAGTTTAGAGAATAGATATTTTAAAGATAGAAAAGAGGCTTCAGAACAGTTGCTTGAAAGTATGGATTTGGATAAGTTTGATTATATCAAGCCTATTGTTATAGGAGTAAGTGAAGGTGGTGTATATGTTGCAAATCAACTCGCACTTAGATTAAACTGTATGATGGATATACTTTTGACAGAACCTATAAAAGCACCGAACAATGAAGATGTAACTATCGCTATGATTTCTGAAACTAAAGAAGTAGTGATGAATAAATCTCTTATAGATGCTTTTGATATAAATGAAGATTTTGTATATACAACAGCACAACAGATGTATGATGAAAAAGTTGTCTCTTATGTTTACAGATACCGTAAAGGTGAAGAGCTGTTATCTCTTGATGGCAAAGATGTGATTTTGGTAGATGAATGTATCGAGAGTGGTTTGACTATGATGGCTTCTTTAAAATCAGTTATCGAAAGAGGTGCAAAAAATGTTTATATAGCTACACCTATTTTGGATAAAATGGTATATGATAAACTGCTAACAGTTTGCGATGGTGTATTTTGCCCACATATTATAGAGCATTATATCTCTGTTGAGTACTATTTTGATAAATTTGATGATATATCATATGAAGAGATAGTTGATATGATGGAATTTTATGCAAAGAAAAGATATAATGAGATAATAAAATAAGGATTTGTAATGCAAAAAAATATTGTAAAACTAGAGATCAATAATCTAAATGAGAGTTATGAGTTTGACTATATAGCCAAACAAGCAAGTGGTGCTGTTATGTACCGACAAGGCAAAGCTGTACTTATCGCAGCTGTTGCTATAGATGAAACACCTGTAGATGAAGAGTTTTTACCTCTGACAGTGCAGTATATAGAAAAAGCTTATGCTGCTGCTAAAATTCCTGGAGGTTTTATCAAAAGAGAGAGTAAACCAGGAGATTTTGAAACTTTAACTTCTCGTATTGTTGATAGAAGTTTAAGACCACTTTTCCCAAAAGGTTTTCATTATCCAGTTACTATAACAGTTATGGTAGTAAGTAGTGATAGTGAAGTAGATATGCAAGTAGCAGCTTTGCACGCAGCATCAGCAGCATTATATGTATCAGACATACCTATCAGAAAATCCATAGCATCAGTAAGAGTAGGTAAAATAGATAATCAGATAGTGATTAATCCTACACTTGTACAACAATCTGAAAGTACATTGGATTTACTTGTTGTTGGAAGTGGAAGTGATGTTTTGATGATTGAGATGAGAAGTATTGCATCTGAAGTTATAGATGCTTTAGATGTAAGCAGTATAGACCCTGTTATGGATGTAGAACCTATTGTATTGGAACATCAAGAAAGCAATGAAATAAGTGATGATGAGATGGTTGAGCTTATTACTATGGCTACTGCAAAGATAGAAGAAGCTACAAAAGCATATGAGGATAATTTTGCCAAATATGTTAAAAAACCTCTTGATTTAGAAATAGTATCTGAATATATTGATGAAGAGTTATATGACTATATATCGTCAAATTATGAAGCTCAAACAAAAGATGCTATCTCTCATATGGCAAAAAGTGAGCGTTCTACAGAGCTTAAAAAAGTTAAAAAACTTATAGAAAATGATTTACAAGATAAAGAGTATAGTAGTGAGTTGATTTCAAAAGTTTTAGATAAGTTTAAAAGAAAACTTGTTAGAGAGATGATCTTAGATAGTAGAGTTAGAGCAGATGGTAGAGCATTGGATGAGGTAAGAGATATATCTATAGAGACCAATATCCTTCCATCAGTACACGGTTCTTGTCTTTTTACAAGAGGGCAGACACAAGTACTTGCAACGGCGACTATAGGCGATAAAAAAGATGCACAGATGTTTGAGCTTATCACAGATAAAAAAACTCAAAATGAAAACTTTATGGTGCATTATAATTTCCCTGGATATTCTGTAGGAGAGGCTTCATTTATAGGAGCTCCAGGTAGAAGAGAATTAGGACATGGTAATCTTGCAAAAAGAGCATTAGAACCTACGATAGATATAAATTTTGATGGAACTATTAGAGTAGTATCAGAAGTATTGGAAAGTAACGGTTCTTCTTCTATGGCTACTATATGTGGTGGATGTTTGGCTCTTAGAAGTGCCAATGTTGATATGACAGAGCTTGTTGCTGGTATTGCTATGGGTATGGTAAGTGAAAATGACAAATACGCAATACTTAGTGATATAATGGGACTTGAAGATCATGATGGTGATATGGATTTTAAAGTAGCAGGTACTACCAAAGGTATTACTGCTATGCAGATGGATATTAAGTTGGGTGGTATAGATACACAGATACTTAGAGAAGCTTTATATCAAGCTACAAAAGGTAGATTGCATATACTCTCTCTTATGAAACAAGCAGAGTCTTTGATACAAAAAAGTCAAGCACTTCCTACAACTGAACATTTTAAAGTAAATCCAAGTAAAATAGGTGATATTATAGGTAAAGCAGGTGCTACTATACGTGAAATTATAGAGAAGTTTGAAGTGACTATCGATATAGATAGAAATGATGGTGGTGTTAAACTCTCTGGAGATGATGAAGAGAAAGTAAAAGCAGCTAAAAAACATATCCAAACTATAGCAACAGCACCTGTAAAAGAACAGATGAAATATGAGATAGGAAAAGAGTATAAAGGTAAAGTTAAAAAAATAGTAGATTTTGGTATGTTTGTAGAGATGCCAGATGGATTTGATGCTTTGTTGCATATCTCTAAAGTTGCAAAGGGTAGAGTAGATAATCTACAAGAGTTATATACTGAAGGTGATGATATTGTGGTTGTTGTTATGGAACAAAATGGTAAAAAAGTCGAATTGGCAACACCAGAGTATCTGTCATAATCTGTTTTTAAATAAACTTAGATATAATTTCGCTGTTTATCTAAGTGATAAGTAGGGAAATCTATGCATTTATGTATAGGTTGGCAGTTTTTACTGTTTACGCTATCCGAACGGACTTAGAAAGCAGTCGAAGAGACTTTAAATCAATTATTTTTAAGGATATAAAATGAAAAAGTTTTTCTTACTTTTCTTAGCACTTGGTGCTTTTGCTTTTGCTGGTGAAGAAGCTGGTAAATCTATGATCGAAGCTTACTCAGTAATCGCTGCTGGTGTTGGTCTTGGTCTTGCTGCTCTTGGTGGAGCTATCGGTATGGGGCATACAGCTGCTGCTACAATCGCTGGTACAGCTAGAAACCCAGGTCTTGGTGGTAAACTAATGACTACAATGTTTATCGCTCTTGCGATGATCGAAGCACAAGTTATCTATACACTTGTTATTGCTCTTATCGCTCTTTATGCGAACCCATTCCTATAAGATTAGATAGGGATAATTTAGGCTACAGATATATAACGCTGTAGCCTTTTCTTCTTTTATGCGACAGTGGTGGAACGGTAGACACGCTATCTTGAGGGGGTAGTGCCTTCGTGGTGTGAGGGTTCAAATCCCTCCTGTCGCACCATATGTTTTTATATTTTTTTTGTTATTTTTTATCTTATATGATATATAAAATAGAAAAAATGCACTTTTTTTGACTTTTTTCCTACTTTTTAAACCAAATCAACACTTTTTAAGAAATAGTTATGATATAATAAGTCGATTTCATTATTATAAAGGAAGAAATATGACAAAAGCAGAATTCGTTGAGTTGGTACAGAAAAATGGTGAGTTTGAAAGTAAAGCAGCAGCAGAGAGAGCTGTAAAAGCTTTCGTTGAATCAGTTACTGAAGCACTAGTAAACAAAGAGAGTGTATCTTTGGTTGGGTTTGGTACATTTTCTACTGTAGAAGTTGCTGAAAAAAGTGGTACAGTTCCAGGAACTGATAAAAAATATACAAAACCAGCTCATACAGCACCTAAGTTCAAATTTGGTAAAACTATCAAAGACGCAGTTGCCAAATAATCTCTCTTTTGTGTATCCTGCTTTATGTAGGATACATACTCTACTTATAACTCTTTAAAATTTAATTTCATAATGATAAAAATTTGATATAATCTTTTTTATTTTTTTATAAAGGTTTATTATGGATTTATCAAACGCTATAGGTTTAGGGATTGCAGGTAATTTTGCTCACCATTTGGAACAAGCAGGTGAGGTTAAAGATTTTGTAAATGTCACTACAGATGAACCAAATGCACCTAAAGGGATGTTTCCTTTTTATCTACCAAACAGTGATACTTTTTTGGGTATTTACAATATAGGTACAGATACACTTAATCTACCTACTTATGAAGCAAATGCACAGTTAGAACCTGAGATAGCTCTTTATGTTCATATCATCTATAATGAGGATAAACAGATAGTTGATTTAGATATAAAAAAATTTACTACTTTCAATGACTGTACTATCAGAAAAGAGGGAGCGAAAAAAATATCTGAGAAAAAGTCTTGGGGAGATAACTCTAAAGGTATAGGTAACAAATGGATAGATATAGATAAGTTTGAAGAGGGTGGGGTGATGGATGATTATCATCTAGCTTCTTTCGCTCTTAGAGATGGTGTATTGTATGAGTATGGAGTGGATGCACCACTTGTAGGATATAGTTATTTTTATAGCAAATTAAAAAACTGGATGATAGATAAGATGAATAACCAAAAAGATTTTGGTCCACTAGAAGATATATATCAACATATTCAAGATTGTAACTATCCTAGTGAAGCTATCATATCTATAGGTGCTACAGCATATGCTGAGTTTGGAGAAAAAAACTATCTACAAAGTGGAGATGAGATATATGTAATAGCTTATCATAAAGATAAAGATAGTAGTGATTTTAGTGATAGTGATACAAAGATAATCTTACATCAAAAAGTACAGTAAAAGTTACAAAAGTAACTTTTACTTAAACCATTTTTTGACTTTGTCAAATGCTGATTCAAATGTAGATTTATGAGGGCGACTCTCTACTCCAAAACTTTCTTGAAGTTTTGTTAGTAACTCTTTTTGTTCATCATTTAGCTTTTTAGGCATAACTATCTTTACTTGCGCTATAAGGCGACCTTTACGCCCACTGTGAACATCAGCTACACCCTCATTGTTAAATACAAACTGCTCTTTGTCTTTTGTACCTTGTTTGAGTTCAAGTTCAAGCTCACCATTTAATGCTGGTATGGTTATAGTCTCTCCAAGTATAGCTTGTGTGATAAATACAGGTACTTCTATGTAGATGTCATTTCCATTTCTTACAAAATGTTCATCATCCTTGACATAGAATGTCACATACAAATCTCCTCTTTGTCCACCTTTGGATTCATTACCATAGCCTTGGACTCTGAGACGATTGCCACTGTCAACTCCAGCTGGGATTTTGATAGTGACACTCTCTTCTTGTATCTCATACCCTTTACCATTACAAGTAGAACATTTTTGCTCTATCTTTTTACCTACACCGTGGCATTTTGGACACTCTTGGGCAAATGTCATAAACCCTTGACGCATTACTACTTGACCTTGTCCACCACAATAGTCACAAGTACTTAGTTTACCATCTTTTGCACCTGTACCTTGACAATCTTTACAGTATGTTTTGTATTTGACATCTATAGTTTTTTCACAACCAAATATGGCTTCATTGAACTCTAGTTGGTACTCTACTTCAAAATCTAGTGCATACTTTTGGCTTGGATCTCTTCTTGAGCTTCTACCAAAGCCACCACCCATACCTCCACCAAACATGGAGTTAAATATATCCATTATATCATCCATACTACTTGCACCAAAGCCACCACCCATACCTTGACCATCAAGTCCTGCTTTACCATATCTATCATATATAGCTCTTTTTTCTTCATCGTTTAGTACTTGATATGCTTCATTGATGATTTTGAACTTTTCTTCTGCTTCTTTATCATCAGGATTTCTATCTGGATGGTATTTGAGTGCTAGTTTACGGTATGCCTTTTTTAGTTCAGCACCACTACAGTCACGACTAACTTCTAAAACTTCATAGTAGTCAATTTCACTCATACAATATACTCCATTTATAAATATTTTGGCGAATTCTACCATAATTTTGATATAATGGTGCAAAAATTTTTAGGATTGTAAAATGGTAGTTCATATAGTGATGTTTAAGTTCAAAGAAGAAAATAAACAAAACAACATACAAAAAGCCAAAGAGATGCTTCAAAATCTTATAGATACAGTACCAACATTAAAAAGTATAGAAGTAGGTATTAACTTTGCCAATGAAGATAGAGCTATGGATTTGAGTATAATCACACATTTTGATACCAAAGAAGATTTGGATGCATATGCAATCCATCCAACTCATCAAGATGTGATAGCATTTATCAAAACAGTTGTAGAGTACACCAAAGTAGTTGATTATACTGTATGAAAACACATAAAATTGAGTCATTTGAAAATCTAGTAGAAGCTTTCAATGCTTTGCCATCCATTGGTAAAAAGAGTGCTGTCAAACTAGCTTATCATGTAGTGATGGAAGATGGTTTTATGGGGATGAAACTAGCTCATGCACTAGAAGATGCCATCAACTCTATAAGCAGATGTGTCAAATGTAACAATATGAGCGAAGATGAGTTATGTACTATATGTTCAGACCCATATAGAGATACTACCAAGCTTTGTATAGTACAAAGTGCCAAAGATATACTAACGATAGAAGAGAGTGGCAGGTATGATGGTATCTACTATGTCATAACATCCGTTCATGATATAGATGAAGCCCATCTTTACTATGCAGTTGAAGGAGTAGAAGAGGTGATATTTGCTTTTGCTCCAAGTATAGCCAATGATACTATGATATTATACATAGAAGACAAACTACAAGGCTTGGATTTGAAATTTACCAAGATAGCCCAAGGAGTACCTACAGGAGTAGAGCTAGAAAATGTAGATATACTATCACTCTCTCGTGCTTTGGAAGATAGGGTAAGGGTTTAAAATCAGTAAGTAGAAAATGAAAAAATATACTCTATTTTTACCGATTGTTTTTATGATATATCTTAGTTATATATTTGTAATTACACAACAAAAACATTTTGTAGGACAAATCAATGAGTATTTTAGTATTTATAAGA
>Ga0256828_1002344_pt1 | contig 11317 bp, 10 predicted proteins | sample CV88metaG_FD_185993 | JGI IMG/M metagenome (GOLD analysis project Ga0256828, IMG submission 185993) | Hydrothermal vent microbial communities from East Pacific Rise, Pacific Ocean - CV88 | ecosystem: Environmental > Aquatic > Marine > Hydrothermal vents | place: Pacific Ocean: East Pacific Rise... | reverse complement strand
CCTACATTTTCTCGTATCAACTCATACCCTATCTCACCTATCTCCACTCCATTATAATAAATCTCTCCATTATGAATTGGATATAGACCAATAAGAATCTGTGCTAACGTACTTTTACCACTTCCCGTCTCACCTACAATAGCTACCTTTTCCCCTTTTTCTATTTTTAGATTTATATTATGAAGCACTTCACCTTGCTCATTATATGAAAAAGATAGATTTTTGAGTTCTATAGAGGCTGTATTCTCATCTCTAAATGGATTTTTCTTCTCCTCATATTTTGGCTCTATATCCAAATCAAAAATCTCATTTAGTCGCTCAATAGAAGCTTTTGCATTAAAATATAGATGGGTAAAGTTAATAAGCTTATCCATAGGTCTCATAATAACCCACGCATATGCAAAAATTGCTAACATCTTACCTATTGTCAATACTCCAAATAGCACCATCAAAATACCCATAGACCTAAATATATCATGAGAGTACATAATAAGCATCTGAGAGAACTTCAAAGAGATTTCACTCTTTAATCCAAAGGTGTAAGCTCTATCTCTAATATGCTTCGCTTTTTTATCTATCTCATTTAGAAAATAACCCTCTCTATTTTGTACTCGTATCTGATTATAAAGCTCCAGACTCTCTGTTAATGAGTTTTGAAAAATCTCAATTGCATTGTTCTCTTTTTTCTTTACTTTGGCAACAGAGCGAAAGACTCTCAAAAAAAATCCCAATGCCAAAGGGTTCAAAATGAGAATAACTAAAGCCAACTGCCAGTTTAGATAGAGAATAATAATCGCCACACCTAAAAGTGTCAAACTCTCAACAATAATCTCACCAACCGAGCTAGAGATAAACTTGTCAATTGTATCAACATCAGTAATTACTTTAGATGAAACTGCTCCTGAACCTAGCATATCATACTCACTCATAGAGACAATTTTTAGATGAGTCAATAGCTGTTTTCGTATATTATATGTTACATCTTTGGCAATTTTTGTAAAGAGTCGTATATGCAAAATAGTCAATGCCAAACTTAATGCTCGTAGAAATATAGTAATAATCAACACCGTCAAAATATAATACTCAGGAGAGGAGATAGTCACAAAAGTATCAATATTTTGAGTAACCCAGCCACCCTTTCCCAAAATAATTTCATCTATTAAAATAGGAATAAGTAGAGGAACAGGTATGCTAAGTAGTGTAGCACATACTGCTACAATATTCGCAATAATCAGAACCTTTTTATGCTGAGATATCTCTTTTAGTACTCTTTTTATACTTATCATAAATTATTTATATAGTTTTGCTCTCATCTGTCGAGAGAAAGTTGGTCTACTAGCATCATATCCATTCCAATCTAACTCTACAGCATAATACTCTTTGGTCTCTCCAATTAGCTTGATATTCATATAGACTCTCTTATATCTTAATCTACTATCTGGACTATGTATATTTAACCCTGTAAGTTTTATCTCCTTATCACCTATAGAGATAGCACTAAACTCTAAAGTGTTTGGATACTCTCCATTGTTAAATATTTGGAAATCTTTAATAATAACACTACTCATACTATCTCCAAAACTAATAGCTGAATTATAAACATCTTTTCTTGTACATCTATCTCTATCCTCAATTACTAACTCTATAGGAAAGCTTCTGTTTGATAGTGATATGTTTTTAAAAGATGGAACATTGCTAGTATATAAATCATCAGTAGTATACTCAGAACAGTATGGTTTAAGTCCTATAATATTCCCAGCTCGTTGATATTTACAAACATATATATACCCACCAGTAAAATTACCTGTTTTATATTGTGCTGAAGCACAACCAACCTCTTTACTATTTTGCCAAATCACCTGTGTATAATGTCCACACATAATATTTTGACCATTTGAAAATGTACCCCTATCACAAGAGCCATTATCATAATGATAGTATGGTTTTTCATCGTCATACCAAGGTGTTATGGCATCAAAAATAGTGGGAACTCTATTTGTACTATGAGCATATAGATTCTCTCCAAATCCATGTTCATGATTTTGAGGGTCATGTTCAAATCGTCCATTATTTGCCAATACATTAGCATATACTTTTGCTGCTCTCTCTAGTTTTATGTTATATTTAATATCTGAATCCGAAAAATGGTTTCTACGTCTTTTATTATGCTCATTTACAACATTTTTTTGCTCTTGAGTTAATGGGATAGAGACAACTTCTGTATTATCATAAGAGACTCCCATCACTGCTGTAGGTCTCTTTTTTATAGGGGTTTCATTTTTAGTCTCTACCTTATCTTGGTCAGCACACCCTAATAAAATTACGACCATAGCTATATATATATTTACTCTTTTAAATTCCATTTGGTTAATCTTCCTTATATTATATTTAAACTCTACTCTTCTACTATTAACCCTTCTCTATCTATTCTTTTCCATGCTCCTCCCTCTATCATGCCATTATCTTCAGCTCCATGCTCTTTACATCCAACACATATCTCAGCAACACCATCATAAAAGGGGAACGCATAATCATAAATAGGTTCAAGAACGATATCCAAAGTTTTATTAAAAAAACCAATTTTACCATTTATTCTAGTTCGAGCTAACCCCTCTTTAAAGATATCTGGTTTTCCATCTTTATCACTAATAACCTCTATAGCTTTTCCATCTTTGGCAACATAGTACCAGTTTTTATCAATCTTGACAGTCTGTAGTTCATTATTGGAAAAATCAAGCTTTTCAAAATATTTTTTATCTAAATAAGTAGCCTGTTTATTATTTTTTTTTGGAGAGTGAGTACTACATCCAGTAATAAAAATAAACAATAGAATTAAATGAAAAATTCTCATTAAATAGCCTTTTATTATGATTATAGCAAAAATATATTTATCTTTTACAATATCTTTTTTAGTTTTATTATTATATTTCGCTATTATTATAAAAAATATAAAACAGAGGAAATAATATATGAATAGAGTTCTACTATCAACATTAACTATATCACTACTATCTAGCTCTCTTTTTGCACAAGAGGATATGACAACAGTAGCAGGAAAAGGACAAATATACTACTACACTACAAGTGCAGAGAAGCTTTTTGATAAAAAAAGTACACAATCAGCAGCCGCTGTTACTTTTGATATTCAGCATAAAATTTCAGACTCTATAACCTCAAACTTTACAGTAGTAGGACATTCTCATCTTGGAAGTGGTTGGGGAACATTACATATGGAGAATTCGAGAACAGGAGGTTTTTTTAATGTTGCGAATATTACAGGCTCTTCATCAGGTATAAATTTTGTTTTGGGACGACAACTTTTAGATACACCTATGCTTGGTAGTTTTCATTGGTTATTAGCTCCAAGCTCATTTGAAGCATACACATTAGGATATAATGTAAATAGCAATATCTCGCTTTTAGCTTCATATGTAAACAAAGTAAGAGCTAATAATAGTGGAGATAATTTCAAAAAACTACATGATTCAAACTATGCCGTTGGGGTCGCATACAAAGATGGACTAGAGGCTAACCTTTGGTTTTATCGTTTAGATGATAAAAAATTAGACTACTCTCAGCTATATCTTGACGCAACAGAAAACAGAAATGGAATCAATCTATCTCTACAAACAGTTAAAACAAACTATGGAACAGGTAAAAACTCACTATCTTATGGTCTAAAAGCATCATCTGAAGCATCAGGACTAGAGTATAGCTTTGCTGTAAACCATATTGCCGATAGGGAGACAGGTATGGTAGGAGTAGACTCTATCTATACTAGTTCTTGGAATAGTTTTGCATCACAAGACATAGGAACTTCATGGAAAGCTGAAGTGAGCGAAAAGCTAAATAGTGGACAGAGTGCCACCATTAGCTACGCTAGTTATGACACTATAGGAAATGAGTTTGATATTATCCTAGGATACCCTATCTCCTCCTCTCTATCCTTTGATGCAATATATGCAAATACAAAATATCACGAAGATAGTAGCTCTGAAAATTCATTAGAGTTTGTTGGAACTTATAAGTTTTAGAAAATCTCTTAGTGTGGACTACTAAGAGTCCGACATACAGCAATAAAAGTGAGGATATATTCTCACTTTTTAACCTCTTTTTTATCGCCTACACATTTAGCAAATTTGGAAGCATCTCTACTTCCTGTGCTACATCCTATCATTACTCAATCGGTATTAACTCCTTTTTAGTTTCAACATATAGACCAGTTAATTTGTGTTCAATAGCATAGTCTATTATCATACTTAGGTCACCATTTATATTATCTATCATAACTTGAAATTCTGCAATTTGGGAACTACTCATATCTTTCATGCTATCAAAAAAGAGAGCATTAAACACAAAATCTGGATTTAAAATAGATATATTTATACTTCTATTGTTATCAGGATTTACATTAACTGCAATTTCATAGGGTAAAGCAGGAGCATGATACTCTCCTGTAGATAGTACTTTTTTGGCATAAACAGGAGAACAAGCCTCCACAATCCAAACTCCTTCAGAGATTTTAAATGGCTCTTCACGTGCCGAACGCCATTTTGGTTGTACCGATTTAGTTTGTGCCATACTTGGTAAAGTAGATAGTAATGGCTCTTCTTGTACTCCTGCATTGCTATCTCCACTAATAGTCATAGCATTCATAATCTCTACAGCTACTCTTTTAGCATCTGTTGAGGTATACTCTTTATCCCCTTTGTAGTTATAGTGAGTATATGGTGCTTCTTTTGTAGAAATAGTTGTCGCTTTAGATAGAGAAGAGAAGATAGCTCCCATTTTGATTTCGGTTTTGGTATAGGTCTCTTTTTGTGAATCCAAAGAGTTATAGATAAGTGCTATTACCTCTTTTTTTACCTGTGTTGGAAGTTCCATCAATGCTGTTTTGAACTTCTCATTTTTCATTACATCATTGGAAAACAAATTACTAAAGAAGAGAGTAAAGATAGCCTCAGGATTTAGCATATCTACATATATTGCTCTATTATCACTATATACTGTAACCTCACATGGTAGAGCAGTAGAGTGATATTTACCATTTGGGATTTTTGCTCCATCCTCTCCACCTATTATCTTATATCCTATAGCCTGTGAAGCATAATTGGAATTAGAAAGCTCTACAAGGTGTACCTTATTGGTATTGGTTGTAGAGTATGGTCTGTGTGGATTCCATGTTTTACTTGTAGGAATATGGATAATATGACTTTTCATATCCTCTGCTGTTAGATTCTCCTCTCCCTCTTTTTTCTTATCAATCACAACCCAATCGCTTGATTTAAAAGTGTCAGAATCCTCTTGTGGTTCATCAATAGTAGCTACAGATAGAGCAATTTGTGTAGCAATAGAACTAGCTTTTTTATTAGTAGCTTGATAATCAATAGTTCCATTTGCATCACGAACCACATCAAGCACTGCTATACGCTCAAAAGGAGAGATACTACCATCTCCAAAAGATATCTTATCATCATCTTCCACTCCAACAAGAGAGGCTGTTATCGCTACCTCTGACGCTTTTTCTAACTCACTAATTAAATTTTTAAGTTTCTCTTCACTACTTATATCTTCTGATGTTGAGATATTTTTATCTCCACAGGTTTTTTTTGATGCGTCTCCACATCCTACCATACCTATAAATAAAATGACACTAAGAGCTATTAGGCTCATAAATCTCTTTAACATACTACTCTCCTTGGCTTTTTTTGATATCTCATTATCCAATTATATCTAAAAAGTACCTCCTTTATGAGGTGGAGTTCTAAGTTAGCAAAAGTATAAAATAGAATTTTATGTTTTTATCTACATTAATTACAACAGTAAATAGACTATTTTTTAGATATAATAGGTGTAAAAAACAAAGGATATTCTATGAAAAAGTTCATACCTCTATTGGCTATATCTGCCCTATTAAGTATAACATTTATCTCTTGTAATAAAAAAGTATCTTCAGAGAAATACGAAAATTCTACTATATCTGAGTATGATGCAGTTTCACCATCAACTGAAGAGCTTATAGAACCTGCTCCTGCTCCAATGGTTGTTGCATCTCCAACAATAAAAAGATTAACTATGCCTATCCCTGCTACTCCAAGAGATGGAGGTCATGGAGATATTCAATCAGGAATTTTAACAGCAGGAGATATTGATGATAATCTTAACTTAAGTTATTTTCAAGGTTATGTAAACAGAGTTCTACAGTCAAACCGTGAAAATATTTTTCCATTTATGAATACCAAAGGGCGTGTAAAGATAACTATCTTAGGAAAAGATGGAAAAGGTATGAACCGTATCAAAGTTAAGGTGGGAGATTTTGAGAGCTATACCAATAGTCAAGGGGTACTCTATCTATTTCCATCTATAGATAATATTTCAGATAAGACAGAAATCACTATCAATAACAGAAGTGAACCCATAGATATAAGTAGCAAAAAAGAGTTTACCATTAAGTTTAATAAAAACTCCACTCTACCTAAAACTTTAGATTTGATGTTTGTAATAGACTCTACAGGTAGTATGGGAGATGAGATACAATATCTAACTAAAGAGTTTGATGCTATTGTCTCAAATATAGAAAATAAAAATCCAAATGTTGATATACGTTTTGGGCTTGTTCTATATAGAGATAAAGGGGATGATTATGTAGTACGAAATTTTTCATTTACCTCAAATGCTAAAAAGATGAAAAATCAACTCTCAAAACAGAATGCCAATGGTGGTGGAGATTACCCAGAAGCGATGGAAAAGGGTTTAGCTAAAGCTCTTAATGCCTCTTGGAAAGCAGAGGATGGGACAAGGATACTGTTCTTGGTAGCAGATGCACCTCCTCATGATAAAAACTTAAAAGAGATGCTTCCTCTAATAAAAAAAGCAAGAGCTAAAGGGATAAGAGTCTATCCAATTGGTGCAAGTGGTGTAGCAGAAAAAGCTGAATATATGATGCGTCATATAGCACTATTTACCCAAGGCAGATATCTATGGCTAACAGATGATTCAGGTGTAGGAAATGGTCACGCAGAACCAAAAGTAAAATGTTATCAAGTAACACGTCTTGACCAACTAATCAGTCGAGTTATAGAGAGTGAACTAAGTGGAAGACGTGTTGAGCCTAAGCAAGAAAATATTATTAGAACAGTTGGAAGTTATGCTAATGGCGTTTGTCAGTAAGACAATAAGGAGAGACTTATGCTACAACATACAATTCTTTTTTCAGCATTAGTCCTTTGGGTTGCTTCTATCTTTGACAGCTCTCTTGGTAATATGATTTATCTTGTTTGGGGTATGGCATTTCTATTTTCTATATATAGTTATTCTATATTTTTTGCCTCTATTTCACTTTTAATGAGCATAAGTTATCAATTTATTGATACCTCCTCCAAAACTCCTTTTTTTGCTACAATACTACCTTGGATATTTGGAGTTTTGGCAACACTTTTTGTTTTTATGGTAGGAGGTAAATATCTCTCTTATAGAAGAGTAGAGTATACTTATGATTATTCAGATGTTCATAATGAAACCCCCCACCGTTATCCTTGGCTTTTTTTCTAATAGACTTTTTACAAAATATCTAATTAGTATAACAATTCTTCCTCTTCTGTCAATAAATTATTTTTTGGTTGTAAAGGTAATTACTTTACTAGCTTTCATTGGAGTTCCACTATCTGTTTTATGTAAAATTTGTACATGGTATGTAGTTTCAGGTGTTAAATCAATCATCTTTCCAATACGATAATTTTTATTGTTTGGAACATCAATAATTCCTTTACTATTCAAGGTCATAGGTTCTTGTGTGTCTTTATTGATAAATTCAAAATCACCTATATTATTAATATCATTATTACGGAATGAAATCATTGCTGTAGTACTTCTAATACCCCATGTTCTTAAATCTGTTGCACCCACTTTACTACTAGGATGCTGAGTATTATCTCCTTTAGTTCTAAATGATATTTTTTTACTTGTATTCATCTTGTCACCAATAAAATCTTCATCAACATCTACATAGGTTGAAACTTCAGCTGTATAATCTGTTCCTGCTTTTAAACCACTTACTTTTCCGATAAAAGTTTTTCCTACTTCATCAAGAGGAGATGCTTTTACCTCTCTACTGGAAACCTCTTTTCCATCCTTGTCTCTAATAATAATTTTGAAAGATTCTTCAAAATAAGTATGGTCTTTAAATGATATTTTTACAGAGTGTTCTTTTATTCGCCATGCTTTTAAATTTGATGCTGGATTACCATAATTGTAACTAGGATTCTCTCCTTTTGTTTTGAAATATATAGGTTCACTAGTTATTGGATAAGTCTCATTCTCCATATCTCTGAAAATTCCATATCCAACAGCTACAGCAGAATATTCAGTTCCTGGTCTTAATCCACTTACTTTTCCAATAAGATATTTTCCTGTACCTGAAGAGTCTCCTTTTACATTCCCATTAGCCACAACTCCTGAATTGTTACCTTCATATACCCATATAGAGTAACCATCATCGTCATCTATATTATCTTTAAATGCGATTTTAACAGAGTTCTCTTTTATACTCCAAGTCTTTAAATCTGTTGGGTCTTCTATAGCAAAAGAGAAAGTAGACAAAACAGAGAGTAGTAGAGGTAGTGTATATAGTTTTTTATAATTCATATGTAGTCCTTAACAATATAATTAAACAATAATCAATTAAAATTATTATTTATTGTTAATGAATTATATCAACTATAACCTTAAAATATTACATACATTATCTTGAAAAAAAATATATAATAAAAACTATTTTACCTAGGATAAGACCCACTATTTATATCAATTGTCGTCCCATTAATATATTCAGGTGATTCTGTAGCCAACCAAAAAATAACTTTTGCCACCTCATCAGCATGAGCAAAACGTTTAGCTACTACCGTTTTGATAAATGCTTCTCTTCTCTCTATGGGAATCATCTCTAACATATCTGTCTCAACAGGGCTAGGGGCTACAGCATTGATAACCACTTTTCCATCAAAAATTTTAGCAAAACTCTTAGTCGCATTGATAATTCCTGCTTTGGTTGCTCCATACCAAATATCAGGATGACCTATTTGACCTGCTATCGAAGCGTTATTGACAATCCGTTTTACTCCTTGTTTAAAACACTCCTCTATAAGTTTAATCGGTGCTTCGAGGTTAAGTTTTAATATACTATCTACTTTCTCTTCTGAATAGGCATTATAAGGCAGAGAGTACATCACCCCTGCATTGTTAATGAGTATATCTATTCTTCCAATAGATTCTATCAGTTGTGGTATCTTCTCAACCTCCATCAAATCAAACTCTATACACTCCACCTGCTCTTTTAACTCAAAGTTTGAGAAGTCTCTTGCTATGATGACTACTTCATAATTTAGGGCTAAGAACATTTTTGTTAGTTCTAAGCCTATTCCTCTGTTTCCACCCGTTATTACTGTTTTCATCTTTTTCCTTTTCTATATATTTTCTATTCAAATTTATATTTCATGGAAAGAAAAAATAGACACATATACATAATCAATGTAATTTAATCTTTAAAATCCATCAAAAGAGTACTCAATAGAGAGATTTCCTTTTATCACATCTATTGGATTATACTCCATTTCTATTATATCCGTATACCAATCACCACCCCATTTAATATCTACATCTCTTGATATAGTTTTATATTTATAGAGAAGTCCTGCCCCTGAACTGTTATAAAATTTGATTTTTGCATTACCATTAATATGACCTGTAATATGTACAGAAAATCTATATATATGCTCTTGTCCTTTCATCTTGTATAGAGTTATCTTCTGTTTTTTAGAGACATTATTTATCTCATACACTCGATTTGTAATCCAATGTGTTTGAGTATCTACATAGTAGAGTCCAAAGAATAAAAGGATTAGGATAAATAGTGTTTTTTTCATCTCTTTTCTTTCATTTAACTTACTTCTTAACCACAATTAGTATTTTTAAGTTTTTTAACTGTTTTACAATTATTTTTCTTAGGTTCTTATATTTCTTACAAATCAAGTCTGTTTATTATATAATGCTTAAAAAAAGGAACACCCCATGAATAAAAACTATTATATCATAAAATTATTCACCATAACAACCCTTATATTTTCGACTTTTTCTCTTATTAACGCAGATAACTTTAATCTGAAAGAGGAGCAAAAAAAGCTCTCTAACCGAATATTTGGACACTATGACCAAGATAAAAATGGACTACTCTCTTTTGAAGAGTTTTCTGCTTTTTCTAAAGATATGAAACGTAAAGAGTTAGAGAAGAGAGTAGGCATGATTATAAGGTCATGTGACAAAAATAAAAATGGGGCGATTGAGCTAAGTGAAGTGCCTACCCAAGAGGAGAGAATGAAACTTTTTGAGGATGGTTCATTTAGTGATAGAAAAAGTATGTGTAATTTTCGCAGAATGGAGTTTAAGGAGATTGACCAAAATGAGGATAATATTAGCACAAAAGAGGAGTTAATTAAGTTTAATAATCAATCCCACTTTCGTATACCAAAGATTACGAAACCCAATAAAACTGAAATAAAAAAAAGAGAACTAGATAATTTTAAACGACAATTAAAGCGTTGTGATAAAAATCATGATAAAAATATCACACTTATTGAAATAACTTCTAATATATGTTTTATGACTTCTGATATTTTTTTGCAATATAGCAGTGACCCAAAAGGTAGTTTTGAGATAGAAAAGATTGTAAAAGCTCCAAAATATGATAGAGAAAATGACTTTATAAGCATGATAGATAGATGTGATAAAAACAAAGATAAAAAGTTAAATTTGGTCGAAGCTACCTCAAATGAGTGTCACCTCTCATCTAATGAATTTAGTCAAATTGACACAGACAAAAGTACTTTTATTGTAAAATCAGAACTTATTAAAAAGAAAAAACAAGAGATGAAACCTATCCCTAGAGGGCTAAATGATACAATGATGAAGCATATGCCTCCACAGATTCAAATTCGTATGGTTTTCTCCATATGTGATAAAAATCATGATAGAAATTTTACTATTTCAGAAGCAAAAGATTGTAATCTAAGTATGGAAAAATTTAAAACATTTGATACTGACAATAGCCAAAGTATCGAACTTAATGATATTGAAGAGATAAGAATAATAGAGGGGTTCAAGATGGGAGATATAAATAAAGATAAAAAAATAGATATCAAAGAGTTTTCCGAGCGTATGGGAAATAGCTGTCGTATTTTTTAAAGTTGAATTAATACCTCTTAAACTAAAAAGCCTTCACTCGCTCCACAATTATATTGTGGAGCGTATTGGTTTTTTAATATTT
>Ga0256828_1002343_pt1 | contig 11318 bp, 13 predicted proteins | sample CV88metaG_FD_185993 | JGI IMG/M metagenome (GOLD analysis project Ga0256828, IMG submission 185993) | Hydrothermal vent microbial communities from East Pacific Rise, Pacific Ocean - CV88 | ecosystem: Environmental > Aquatic > Marine > Hydrothermal vents | place: Pacific Ocean: East Pacific Rise... | reverse complement strand
TCTATTAGCTCTAAACTTATAAATTCTATTAAAAAAGATGGTGTGAAATTAATAGTAGATAAGATTTTAGAAAGTTAAATATTTTGACAAATAAAAATTATTTTGATATAATTACTGCATTGAGAAACATGGTTTTATCTTTGGGAGTGATTACCCAAAAGTAAAGACACTGAAAAAGGGTAGAGAATTTATCTCTACCCTTTTTTTGTGGGTAGTGTTGGGAGGGAGTGTCTAAACTAGGAAAAACCATGAATCTCAAAATGGTGGTATTTATTTTAATACTTTTAGTATTTATTACTAAATTATATTAAAATATGGGGAAGAATTAATCAACTTCCCCAGTACCACCATCTATTTATAAAAATATTTTAATATCTCATTTTCCATTTTATCTAAAGGTAATTTTATCACATCTTTAAATTGGCTATTGTTAAATGTTCTTTGTCTTTTTGCAAGTTGTGCTGTTGCAATTGCAACCTTATTTATAGCTTGAGATTTTGTAATTTTTCCATCAAAATATTCTAAAGCCTCTTTTATACCTATACTTTTCATAGATGTATGTTCTCTTGTATAGTTATTTATTAAAAAACAAACTTCATTTAAAAGCCCTGATTCAAACATTATATTTGTTCTTTGTTCTATTCTTTTTCTTAAAAGTTCCCTATCCCAAGTTATCTCAAACAGTTGAATATCTTTTATAATAGGATTTGGTGGATTTTGTTCAAAATAAACACTTGGCTTTTGATTTGTGATTAAATATACACTTAATGCTTTTTCAATTCTATATATATCATTTGATTTTATATTTTGCATATACTCTTCATCAATCCTACTCATATATTCATATAACTCTTGTGGTGTAAAATTTTGAAGTTTCTCTTTTATAATATTAGCAATACCAATACTAGGTGCTGGAATATATGAAATACCATCTATCATAGCTTTTAGATAAAATCCTGTTCCACCAACTATGATTAGATTTTTATTATTTATTTTTGCATATTCTTTTGCTTTATTATAAATTTCTATAAATTTCATAACATCAAATTTTTCATCTGGGTATATCTCATCAATACCAAAATGCACTATACCATCTCTCTCTTTTAAAGTTGGCTTTGCTGAAGCTATATCTATTTGCTTATAAATAGCCAGTGAATCAAGAGATAATATTATACTATTTGTTTTGTGTGCAAGTTTTATAGATAGTGCTGTTTTTCCAGATGCTGTTGGTGCTATTATTGCTATTTGTTTCATAAGTACTATTATAGTAAAATTCGCTTATGAATAAACTTTTAAAACTTATAAACAATTTCAATGAACTAGTTATGTTCAAACACTCAATATTTTCGCTACCTTTTATATTTATAGCAATGGTAGTAGCAGCAAATGGTTGGTTTGGCTGGTACTTACTTATTATGGGAACTCTAGCAGCTCTTAGTGCTAGAAACTTTGCAATGGGATTTAACAGATACCTAGATAGAGATATAGATGCTCTAAATCCAAGAACTGTTAATAGACCAAGTGTTGATGGAAGAGTAAGTGTTGCTCAAATGCAAATATTTACAATTTTAAATGCACTTATATTTATAGTTGTAGCTTTTTTTGTAAATAATTTAGCATTTTATTTATCTGTACCTATTTTACTTATTATTGCTTCATATTCATATTTTAAAAGATTTTCATATTTAGCACATATTATACTAGGAATCTCTCTAGGACTAGCCCCTATTGCAGGAGTAGTTGCAGTGTCTGAAACTATAACTTTATGGAGTATATTTTTAGCTATTGGAGTTATGTTTTGGGTTGCTGGGTTTGATTTACTTTATTCACTACAAGATATTGAAGTGGATAAAAAACTAGGACTTCACTCAATTCCTTCAAAATTTGGTGCATCTAAAACAATGCTATTTTCAAAAATACTTCATATATTTACTATCATATTTTGGGCATTATTTGTAAGCTCTGCAAATCTTGGATTATTTGGATATGCTGCAGTTATTGTAGGTGCAATTATGCTTACATATGAGCATATTATAGTTTCAAGAGATTTTACAAAAATAGATAAGGCATTTTTTACAGTAAATGGTTACTTAGGTATTGTATTTTTTGTACTTATTATATTAGATAGTATTTTTTAGTGGATATTTTATTTATAATAAAAAAGATAATATCTTCTTTTATTATGCCCTTACCTATTGGGATTATTCTTGCTATTTTAGCTTTATTTTTTTTATATAAAAATAGTTATAAAAAAGCAAAAATATTTTTAACTTTATCTATTTTATGGATAAGCTTATTCTCTTATGCTCCATTTTCAAATATGCTTTTATATCCACTTGAAAATAGCTATGCTAAACTAAAGGTGGTTCCAAAAGATATAAAATATATTGTATTTTTAGGTGGTGATCAACAAAATAGAGGTTGGGAAGTACTAAGAGTTCATAATATTTTACCAAATAGCACTATTATCACTTCAGGATATGCTGGACGAGGTAATATACCAGAAGCTATAAAAACAGCTAAAGTTCTTCAAAGTGTAGGTATAAATAAAAACAACCTAAAAATCTACCCTCAGCCAAAAAATACCAAACAAGAAGCTTTAAAAATAAAAGAGGTTCTAAAAGATGAAAAGTTTATACTTGTAACTTCTGCTTATCATATGCCAAGAGCTATGATGATATTTAAAAGTGTAGGATTAAATCCTATACCAGCCCCTACAGATTATCTAATCAAAGATGAAGATAAAGCTTTAGATATACCAAGAAGTAGATATATCTATAGAAGTACAAAAGCTTGGCATGAATATATAGGGATTTTATATTTTAAACTAAAGAATTGATCTTTAGTTTATAAACTCAACTACCTCATCAAAATCAAGTCTTAATTGTTTTGATTGAGGATTTTTTCTATAACCAAATGGTAATACTATTGATACTTGATATTTAGAGGTATCAAGCTCTAATAACTTTTCTAAATTTTCTTTTTCAAAACCTTCAATAGGACAAGAATCAATACCTAAACTAGCTGCACAACTCATCATATTTGCAACTGCTAATATGTTTGTTTTGATGTCCAGCTATATATATTTTCATTGCTACTTAAAGTATTACTTAGATGTTTAGCATACAAATCAATATAAAAATCTAGTTTTTCTTGTGGCATATCTCTTCTTGAAAATCTTTTAAAAGGAATACCTGAACTTGGTTTTACATCTTGAATTTTAGCTAATACAATAACTAAATGTGAACAAGATGTTATTTGAACTTGATTCCAACAAAGTGGTCTTATTTGCTCTTTTAGTTTTTCATTTGTTATTACTAAAAATTTCCATGGCTCCATACCAAAAGAAGATGGAGATTTTCTGGCTACTTCTAATATAGTATGTATATCTTCATTGCTTATTTTTTTACTACTATCAAACTCTTTACAAGCATGTCTATAATCCATAATATCTAAAAAATTCATATCAACCTCCACCACAAAGACCTTTATAGTTTGTATTTTTAATTTTTTCTAAATATACAAGTGTATGTTCCATAACTTTTTTCTCTTCTACAAGTGGTTGCATTAAAGCATTTTTCTCAGTTAAAGATATACTTTGATTATCTACAAGTGCCATCACTTCTACTCTTATCTCTTCTATTCTATCATTTATTACTTTTATCATTTTCATATTTTTTCCTAATTATCAAATATTCCAGTGCTTAGGTATCTCTCACCTGTATCGCAAAGAAATGTTACTATTTTTTTGTCTTTAAATCTATCTTGCTTACTTATAAAATCACTTGCCCAAACATTGCAACCACTACTAATACCTACTAGTAATCCCTCTTTTGATGCTATTTTAACAGCTGTATTTATTGCATCTTCATTGCTTACTTTTACTATTTCATCATATATATTTGTATTTAATGTTTTTGGTATAAAACCTGCACCTATTCCTTGAATTTTATGTCCACCCATAGCTTCACCACTTAATACAGCACTGTCTTTTGGTTCAACTGCTATTATAGTAATATTTGGTAATTTTTCTTTTAATACTTTTGCAGTTCCACTAATAGTTCCACCAGTACCAACTGAACAAACAAGTACATCTATATCATTATGCATATCATCTAATATTTCTAAGGCAGTTGTAGTTTCGTGAATTGCTGGATTTGCCATATTTGAAAACTGGTCAAGTACTATTGCATTGTCTTGCTCTTTTGCCATCTCATGAGCTTTTGTAATACTTCCTTGCATAGATAAATTTGCTGGAGTTAAAACTACATTTGCTCCAAAAGCTTTCATAAGAGATATTCTTTCCTTACTCATAGAATCAGGCATAGTAAGTGTTAGTTTCATACCCCTACTTGCACATTGAGCTGCAAGACCTACTCCTGTATTTCCACTTGTAGGTTCTATAATATGAGTATTTAAATCTATAATTCCATCTTGAAGTGCAACATCAAGTATATTCATAGCAAGTCTATCTTTTATACTTGAAGTTGGATTCATAAATTCACATTTTGCATATATATTTGAATTTATATTGTTTAGTTGAACAATAGGAGTTTTTCCTACTAAATCAGATATATTTTTGGCTATTTTCATAAAAACCTTTCTTGTTATTATAATTTATTATATACAATTTGCTATTATATACTTATGAAAGATATAATATTAGCTCAAAATATAAGAACTGCTAAAGAAGCCCTAGAAGATATAGTAAGAAATATAACTATGCTTGAAAATTTAAGTGGCCAATATACTAAAGATTTAGATGATATAAGAAGTAATTCAAATCAATATTTATATGATTTAAAACAAGATATATCAATAGAACAAGTTGATAAAATATTAGATTTTATATCTATAAAACATAAAGAGTTATTTGATAAATTTAGTTAAAAATAGCTATTGTAAAATCATTTTGTAAATAATTATCTTTTACTTTGATATTTGAACTTAATGTTTTAGCATAGTTTATGAGTTCATCTTTAGTAAAACCACTTACACTATTTTGACTTAGATGATTAAAAATAAAAGCTTTTTTACTATACTTTAAACATCTAATTATAAATAATTTTATAGATTCTTTATCTAAAGTATTTAATGCTCCACTACATACATAATAATCAGCATACTCTAAATCATCACTTAGTATATCTTTATGTTTAAAAGTGATATTTTGAAATCTTTTTTTAGATATATCTACCATCTTTATATAGCAATCATATCCTATATAATTTATATTTTTATAGTTATTTATTTGTAAATATTTATAATACTCACCAAATCCACACCCTGCATCAATTAAAGTAGAACTTTCATTTATTATAAAACTTGAAATTGCTTCAAATCTTTTGTACTGAGTATCTTGGTTTTTCCAATGTACCCCTTTTGCACTTATACCATATTTACTTATAGTATTTTCATAAAATTTATTATTTTTATTAATCATCTATTTGAGTATATTGAAGTTCAAGCCCTCTTGAAGTAGTTAAGAAACCATTTATATGGATAGTGCCTTCATGTACAGCTTTGTGATGCTTTTTACAAAGTGGTATTAGATTGAACTTATGATTAGCATTTATATGCCCAATAAAACCTTTTTCATCTTTTGTTTTTTGCTCTTTTATATGGTGAACATCATCAACTTTTGCACCACATATTGCACAAGATGCTACATATAAATCTTTGTTGTATTTACTTGTTTTTTTATTTGCTAATCTCTCAACTGTATTATAATCATCAGTTAGATCTTTTCTTATTTTATTTGCCATAGATAAAAACTCTTTATCCATATGTAGTGATTTTGCATACTCTAATCCATACATACTACTTCCACTTCCATAAGATAATTTTCTATTAAATATTAGTTTATCTTGTGCCTCATCAAATATTACAGATAAATGTAAACACATTAAATTTCGTAAATCTTCTATCTCTTTGATTTGTGGTAGTTGATGAAGATGAGTAGCAAACATAAATACAGATTTTAATTTTGATAGTTTTAAAATAGCAGAAGCAACAATACTAAGCCCACTCATAGTTTCTGTACTATGACTTATCTCATCTCCTAAAATAAGTGAAGATGAAGTTGCTCTATTAAAAATATTTTTAAGCTCCAACATCTCAACAGCAAAACTAGAAAGTCCTCTTGCAATATTATCACTACCACTAATTCTTGTAAATAAACAATCAAATAATGAAAATCTCATAGATGCTGCAGGTACAAAAAATCCACATTGTGCGAGAACAACACAAATACCAAGTGTTTTCATTAGTGAGCTTTTCCCCGATGAGTTTATACCATATAATAATACTCCTGTTATATGATTATCTATGATACTTAATGGTTTTGAATTTTTTATAATTACATTGTCTTTATAGTCATCTTTACTTTTATTTAGATTTCCAAGTATTATATCATTTGGTATAAATATACCTTGTTCTTGACCTTGTTCTATTATAGGGTGTCTGCTTTGAATTAATTCTATAAAATTATCATCATCACTTTTTCTTACTATTTTAGGACATACATAATTTAAACTTTTTGATGTTTTTATATTGGAAATTGTTACATCTACTTCTGCTACAAATGATACTAATTCATTTAATATTGATGAAAATTTTGTTTCATAATATGCTATTTGTTCTTTAAATACACTTTTATTTAATTCTATTATTTTTCTCAAATTATGTACATATTTATCTGATATATTTGAAGTTAGTTTATTTGTAATTTTTACACTTGATGTTTGTATTTTGATATTAAAATCTTTAAATAAATACAACTCATCATCAATAATAATATGTGAGCTTAAAAACTCTTCTTTTATACTTGAATATCTATTTTTAGTAAGTTGGAAACAAAAGCCTTCTTTAGGAAGTCTATTTATATCACAATAGTTTTCATCACTTGTATTTAATAGTTTTAAAATATGATTTTGAATAAGTTCTAGTTTTGATTTTAGTTGTTTATTTTCTTGTAATAGTTGATCTATTTTATTATCTATATTTTCTTTTATGATATTTTCACTTATATCTTTTAACATAAATCTACTTGCATTTTGTAAATCAAAAGTATTAGAAATAACATCCATAAATATATTTATCTCATCACTACTACAAGGTGGTTTTATAAAGTTATAGTTCTCCATAAAAGACACAACTTCTTTTATTGAAAATAAAGAATCATATAAATATGATAACTCAAAAGGATGAAGTCTATTTAGTTTTATTCTTCTACTTAATCTTTCTATATCATAAATATTACCCATAGAGTTTTCAATAGGTGCATGGTAATCATATAGGTCATTTGATAATTTATATCTTCTTAAAAGCTCTTTTTCATCTTTGATTGGATGAGATAATCTCTCTTTTAATAGTCTTTTACCCATTGCTGTTGAAGTTCTATTTATAATAGAAAATACAGATGGTTGGTTATGTGATTCTAGTATATTTAGTTGTTCTAGTGCATTGTTACCTAAGTACATATATTTTGAGATATCAAGCTTTACTGGATTAAATAGTTTTTGAACTATATTGCTATCGTGTCCTATTATAAAGTCAATAAGTATTGCCAAACTTTCACTAGCAAGTGGATACCTTTCCATATCAAGATGTTCTATTGCACTAAGTAATGACCTTATATTAAATACATTTTTAAATAATTCATTTTGATAGTTTATTTTAGCTCTTTGTGTATTTATATGAAATGTTTTATGTGAAAGTTCAAGATAATCTAAAACATCTTTTTGTTTTATATTTTTATCTAAAAATGTAACAACAACTTCACTTGTTTTATGAGATACCATATGATTATATACTTCATCTAATGCAAAAGAGTTATCTTCACTAGTTCCAAATATTTCATTAAAATAAGATTTTCCTGTAGTAACATCAATACAAGAATAACCTATTAAATAATTATTTTTTACTATATCTACAACTATTGAAGTTATATTATTTTCATCTTGATTTATAGCATAATCAAAATTTGTTCCTGGACTTACTATTGTATCAATAACTCTTTTTACATTAGGTGGAGTTCCTACTTGTTTTATTATTACAATAGTGTATTTTTGTATGCTTATTATTTTAGCAAGATGCTTTTCAAGTGATACAGCAGGTACACCTGCCATAAGTGGGTTATTTTGATTATTTTCAAGTATATTTTTATTTTTTCTTGTAAGTTGAATATTAAGAAGTTCTGCTATTTCTTTTGCTTTTCCTATTTGTTCTTCATCATTATTTACTTCATATACTTCAAAAAAAGTTCCAATTTCTATTAAAACTATTGTATCATTTCCATATTTTTTTTCATAATACTTTTGAAGTTTAAAATATGTTTGAGTTAGAAGTAATGATTTATCATCAAGTAGTTCTTGTGCTGTTTGGTCTTTATTCATTAAAATGGTGCTTTTCCTGTCCAATTTCTTATTAATTCTCTATCTTCTTTTGATAGTTTTGCTTCAGGATGTTGTGATACATAAGATGGTACTGGCATTGCTTTATAAATAGCCTTATATATCTCTTCTAATTTTTTATCTTTTTGCTCTTTTGTATAAGTTTCCCAAATAGAAAAATTCACCCAAGCTCTTCCAATATCTACATGTCTTGATATTGTCCATGATACTGGGGCTATTTTACTATACCAAGGTAATTTTACACTATTACTATGACAATCATAACAAGCTCTTTTAAGTATAGACATAACCTCTTTTGGTGCTTTTATTTCTTCTTTTGGATTGGTTGGTGTGTTTTTTATATCTACTTGAATAAGTTGTATTAAAACAAAAGCCCCAAATAGATATATAAAAATATTTTTTAATACTATTTTCATACTACTATATTCCTAAGTTTAGTTCTAAAACATCATGTTTTACATTTATTGATTTTATTGTATTTTTTAATAATTTATTTTTTGTTGAACCATCTTTTATTTTATATATTGGATACTTATCAAATATCTCTTCAACTATTTTTGAAAATAAACCTTTTGTATTTTTAGATAACATATTTCCCATTGAGTTATTATTAAATTTTAGTTCTTCTATATTTGGTTTTGTTAAATAAAATGCAGATTTATTTGCTCTATATTTAGGTATTCCAGATACACTAATAATACCAGTTTGTGTTGAAAATAATGGCATTTTATATCCAAAAGACATTTTAGTTATAACTCTTTTTGTTTTTTCATTTAATATAACTTTTGGTTGAGCTAAATCTAATGTTCCTATTGCTAATTTTCTTTTTATTGGAAATTTCTTTTCCATACCTTTTTGTAATTTTGCTACAGGTATTTTTACACTATATGTTGATAAACTACACCCTGCAAAAAATAATACAATTGCAAATATACTTATTAATTTTTTCATCTTAATCCTTTATTATTCAAAAAAAAGACCATAAGGTCTTGATATTTCAGAAATAAAACCATCTACACTAATATTTCTTTCTTTTCTTGCAAACTCTTTTCCATCAAAATATACTAAAATACTAGGCATAGAATATATATTAAATTGTCTTGCTAATTGTATATTTTCATCTATATTTATTTCTATTTGTTTTATTTTTGGATAATTTTCATTAAAAGCTTTTGTTATCTTTGGTTTTAATACTTTACACACTCCACAAGTTGTACCTGAAAAATATACAAGTAAAGCATCATTTGATTTTATTTGTTCATTTAGTTGTTCTATTGTCATATTTTATTTTAACATAACTTTGGTTTAGCCCTAATTATATATAATAAATTTATATATTTACTCTTCACCACATATTGTTTTATATATACAAAAAGTACAAGCTTTTTTATCTGTACATTTACTAAAACTAACTTTTTTTGTTTTTAAAGTTGTAAAAATTTTATCAAGTAATTCTAATTTTTCTTTTAATACTACTTCTTCTTTTATACTTGCATCATTTAGATCATAATATGCTACTTTACTTACATCTAAATTATCTTTAGCTAAATAATAAAACTCTAATTGGAAGTCTTTACTGTTTTCATATGTTTTTATAGAATCAATTTTTAGATTTGATGATGTTTTATAATCAAGTATGCAATATGTATCATCTTCTAGTTTATCTATTCTATCTATTGCACCTTTTATTTTTATTCCATTTTTTAATTTAAAATCAAATTTTACTTCAAAATCAAATGTTTTTATATTTTCATTTTCAAATCTATTTTTTTCTTTTATTATAAACTTTTTTAGTTTTTTCTTCCATATTTCTAATTCAAGTGTTAGATATGGATTTTTATTTTGGTAAGTTGTAATTTTATTTACTAGGTACTCATAGCTAATATTTGATGTTTTATACATATGTTCTAATATATCATGAATAATTACCCCTACTTCATAACCTTTTGGTTTTAAGCTTATAGTATGTTCTTTGATTTTTAATATATTATTGAAATAATATTTTCTTTTACACTCTAAAAATGTTTTTAATGATGTAGCAGACCATGTTAAAGTTGATAAATCAATATCTAGTATAATCTCTTTGTCAAATAATTTTATATCTACTTTTGTTTGAAGTATTTGTGAAAAATCAACTTTTGTAATATTTGGTTTAGTAAATAGTTCATTTATAAATCTTGAAATTGTATTTGAATCATCATCTAAATATGATATTGATATTTGTTTTGCATTATCAAATAATCTCTTATAATAATACTTTTGTAAATTCTCTCTATCTTTTAAACTAGGTAGTTTTGTATGTTCTTTTACTTTTGATGATAAAAACTTATCTTTTATACTTCTTTTTGGGATTTTACTATCATTAAAATCAATAACTATAACTCCATCATACTTTATAGCTCTAGTTTCTAAAATACCCATAACAGTTACTTTACCACTTCTTGTATCATCTAATGTTATTTTGCTAAGTTTTGAAATAAATATTTTATAGGCATCTTTTAATTTAAGTTCATCTTTCATTTGTATTAAAATATCATTTGTGAAAAATAAATTATTTAAAGATAATTTTATATCTTCAATTTTTTCAAGTATATCTTCACTTAATTCATCACTACATACATAATCTATCAATTCAAAAAAACTTTCTTTTTGTAAAGAATTGTTCCATATAATTTTTAGTTGTTTTAGATATGTTATATTTATATCTAAGAAGTTAATGTTCTCTTCATATTTTGGTTCATCATTACTAAAATATTGTAAAATTGCATTTGCTTTTTTATATACAGAAGAACTAAATATATCATTTCCCATAGCGAAGTTAAAATATTTTTCATTATCAAATAATTTTAAATAAGATGCAAATTTTTCATCAGGAAGTACTACTATTATATTACTAGGATCAAT
>Ga0256828_1002342_pt1 | contig 11319 bp, 12 predicted proteins | sample CV88metaG_FD_185993 | JGI IMG/M metagenome (GOLD analysis project Ga0256828, IMG submission 185993) | Hydrothermal vent microbial communities from East Pacific Rise, Pacific Ocean - CV88 | ecosystem: Environmental > Aquatic > Marine > Hydrothermal vents | place: Pacific Ocean: East Pacific Rise... | reverse complement strand
ATAAAATATAATATATATATTAAATTGAAATATTTTTACATAATATTATAATAAAAAGTTAATTATAATTGCATTAACTTTTCAAACAAGAAAGCTATCTTCATCATCTCTATAAGAAATTGAAGTTTATCTATCGGTTTCAAAGGAGAAATATTATTAAATATCTGCACCATTACTAACATATACTGTTCCTATAATTTTATTTTTGATTATATCATTAAAGACTCTATAATCTACTTTAAAAACTTTCCACTTTTAGCACTCCATTTAATATTATCCTAATTTTACTTTTAAGTTTTAATTGTAGTATAATTAATCTATACTCCAATCCTCCAAAACCAATCCATTGACTCTTTTAAACTCTCTTGTATTATTTGTAACCAAAATAGCTTCTAAACTCAAAGCGTAAAAAGCTATCAACCCAATTTCACTCTAGGGTCAAACAGAGTATAAGATATATCAGTAAGTATAAGCCCAATTATATACAAAACAGAACCCAAAAATACCATCGCCTTGACTATAGCAAAGTCTTGAGAGTTAATTGCATCTATAGTATAACTACCAAGTCCTGGTATTCCAAAAAATGACTCCATAATCAAACTCCCCATAAATAGAGTAGGAATAACAACGACTACTCCTGTTAATATAGGTAACATTCCATTTTTGAGAACATGCCCAAATAGTACTCTAATCTCTGATAAACCCTTAGCTCGTGCTGTTTTGACATAGTCTTGATTTATCTGTTCTAAAAATATACTCCTATACCATCTAACTCCAGAGCCAATTCCTGCAAATACACCTATAAATATAGGCAAAATAATAAATTTAATCCCACCAAGACCACTCTCATATCCAGAGATTGGAACCCAGTGCCATAGTTTGGAAAATATAACCTGTCCAGCTATTATATAAAATAGTGAAGATATAGACATAATCATAACAGCTATAACCATCATACTACTATCTAAAACACTCCCACGAAATAGTACAAGCAAAAGAGCCAAAGATATATTGGTCACTAGTGCTATAATAAAGGTCGGCAGAGCTATAGAGAGGCTTGGAAACATTCTCTCTTTGATGTCTTGGGCTATATTTCTATTGGAGTCTGAAAATCCAAAATCAAAACGAAAAAGTTTTAGAGACTCTTGAACAAATAGTGTATCTGTAATTTTTTCTACTCCAGAGGCTTTTTGGTTGATAAATAGAGGTTTATTGTACCCTTTTTGCTCTTTCCATGCCTCTATCATCTGTGGTGTGGTCTGTTTGGCTCCTAGATGTCGTCTTGCCATATCATCAGGACTGTTGACCATAAAAAATAGCATAAAAGTAATCAGGTTAACCCCTATTAAAATAGGGATTGCATATAGTATCCTCTTTATTATATAGCTAAACATATGCTATATTATCCTCCTGTTTCATAAAATGCTCTAGCTGATATATCTTCTTGTGATATATCATCCATGCTCCATCTATTCTCTTTTGGTTTATTTTTCAGTACTGTAGCCAAAACCTCTGTAGCCTCTTTTATATTTCCATCTTTTACAGCTTTGGCGATACTTAGTGCTTCATCAAAATATAAACATGGTATCAAATTTCCCTCTGCTGTTAATCTAATACGGTTACAACTCTCACAAAAATCGTGTTTGTGTGGGTCAATTAGACCAAACTCATACCCATCTTCTATTTTATAGTTAAATGATGGACTAGCTCCCTCTCTACCCAATGCTTTGATAGTATGTCTCTTTTTTACTTCTGTCAAAATCTCTTTGCCGTGCATACCTTTTAAAGCATCCATAGCATGTCTATTTTCCATATACTCTATAAAACGAATTTTGATACCTCTCTCTTTACAATAGTCCATTACATCTAATATCTCATTATCATTTATCCCTTTTAGAGGAACCATATTGATTTTGACACCAAGTCCAACCTCTAAGGCTTTGTCTATACCTTTTAGTACCTGTTCTAATACATCTTTTTGTGCAATCTGTTTAGCAATTTCTGGTTTTAAAGAATCTAGGGATATATTCAATCGTTTAAGCCCTGCATCTTTTAATTTTTGTGCTGTTTGAGGAAGAAGATAACCATTTGTTGTTAATGCTAAATCTATATCAGGTTTATAATCATGTATCATCTTGACAAATGAGTCCAGATTTTCTCGAAGTAAAGGCTCTCCACCTGTTATACGAATTTTATTAACTCCCTCATCTATTGCCACTTTTATAAATAAAAATAGCTCTTCAAAAGAGAGTAAGTTTTCTTTTGGAACCCAAGAAAAAGGTTTCTCTGGCATACAGTATTGACAACGAAAATTACATCTTTCTGTTACTGATACCCTAAGATAATTAACAATTCTACCATGTCCATCTATAAGCATTATCTATCCATATATTTTTTTGATAAGAGTATCCAAATGTTAATAAAAGTGTGATGATGTTTATCAATAAAGAGTAAAAAAGTATTATATAAATAAAAAATTTATAAGATGTGAGTTTCCTCACATCCTATTAGAAAAAGATTAATGTAAATCTTTCCATTGAGATTGTTTCCATAGATAAGCTAAGATTGTGAAAATAATAAAGAATATCAACACATAAGGTCCAAGTGCATCTCTAGCTGGTTTACTAGGGTCACCTGTCTCTTCAAGATACTCCATAACTTTTTTCATACCTTCATGGTCAAGACCAGTTCTAGGCATAGCTGTTCCAGGAAGTTCAGATTGAGGATTCTCTACAAATGTATGTAAGAAATGCTCACTTCTAGCTCTATAGATTATAGATAAATCTGGTGGAAGTTTACCAAGATAATCAGCTAAAGCTGCTTGTTCTTCAGCAACTTTTTGGTCATACTTCATTCTATCTATATCTTGACCTGTTTTAATATTTGACTTAGTTTTTGGAATTTCTCCAAGTTGAGTCAACTTACCATATCTATTTGCATGACATCTACCACAAGCCTCAACAAAAGCCTCTTTTGGTGTAACTTCACCAGCTTTTTTAGTTTTGATATATGCTACAACATTAGCTATATCTTGAGGAGATGAAACCATAGCACTAATACTACCCATTGGATGAGTTGAAGTATCTTTATATTTATGGTCAACATTTGTAGCTATTGCTGGGTTTTTAATAAGTGCAATCAAGAAATTTTTATCATAAATTGCTCCTGCATGGTCAAGGCTAGGAGGTGTAACACCACCCATATTTGTTGCATTCTCATTATGACATCCAGCACACATAGCATAAGTAGCTTCACCTGCTACAGGGTCACCTTTGAGCTTAGCAATCTCTTTTACTTCAGCCCAAAATTTCTTTTTCATCTCTTTTTTATCTTTTGATGCCTCTTCAATATCAGCTTTACCATCATATACAAGATTATTACCCTCTACATGCTTGTGCATTTGAGAGTGAGCAAAAGGTTCAACACCCCAATATAATATAAGTGTAAAAGCTGCAACAATTCCTAGTATTTTTAATTCTTTATTCATTCTATCCTCCTTACAGCTTTTCTTCTGATTTAGTAATAATTGGTAATGCTATCCATAAAATAAAGAATGTAATAGCTGCAATAAGACCAATTGTACTCCAAATACCTTGTGGAGGTAGTTTACCCATAAATGTTAATACTATCATATCAATAAGCATTGCCCAGAACCAAATTTTAAATTTACCTCTTCTACTAGCTGGTGCTACATTTGGACTTCTATCTAAAAATGGTAACAAGAAGAAAATTACTTGTGCAATAGCAAATGCTATAAGACCTGGGTCAGTTGGGAATGGTCTCAAAATCTCATAACTCCACAAGAAATACCACTCAGGATAGATATGTGCTGGAGTTTTAAGTCCATTAGCAGGGTCAAAGTTAACTGGGTCCATTGCAAATTCAAAGTGGTAAAATACCAAATAGAAGAAGAATATAAAATAAATACCCATTACAAATACATCTTTACTCAAGAATACTGGGTTAAATGGAATAACTTTAGACTCTTTTTTCTTACCTTCTTTATAAAGTCTTGCAGCCTCTTCAAAATCAAAATCTTCACCATCTTGATTATTAACATGAGGAATTCTAAGTGTTCCAAAGTGAAATACAATTGCACCAATAATAATTAAAGGCATAAGTAAAACATGTAACATAAAGAAACGACCAAGAAATGCTTGTGCTGGAACATAATCACCTCTAATCCACTCAACTAAACCATCAGCATGAAGTGAACCACCAGAGAATAGATTTGTAATAACCATACCTGCCCAATAACTCATCTGCCCCCATGGTAACATATACCCAGAAAAAGCTTCAGCAGAGAATAGTACAAAAAGCAACATACCAGAAATCCAGATAAGCTCTCTACCTCTTTTATATGAACCGTAATATATACCTGTAAACATATGAATATAGATAATCAAGAAAACAACCGATGCCCCAACACCATGAATATGTCTCCATAACCAACCATATCCAACTTCTGTCATAATAGTATAGTTTACACTATCAAATGCCAATTTTGTATTTGGCTGATAATACATAAGTAAAAATATACCTGAAATCAAAAGTATTCCAAAAGTAGCAGCCAAAACCATACCCATTGCCCATAGGAAATTGATATTTTTTGGTATCCAATACTCTGTAGAGAGTACTCTTTGTAGTGTATCTATTGCCAATCTGTCATTTAGCCACTGGTGACTAAACGGTTTTGCATTTTCATCAAAATGTGCCATTTAATCCTCCTAAACTTTCATCGTTATGCCATCAGCTAGCATTTTTTCATATTCTGGACCAGTCTCTCCAAGAATAAGTTTTGTTCCATCAATTTTGAACGGAGGAATATCCAAGCCTCTTGGTGGAGGAGCTTTTGTAACCATTGCTGCTGCATCATACATACCTCCATGACAAGCACATAAAAAATCATGTGTTTCAGGACGATAACCAGGAATACAACCCAAGTGAGTACAAAGCCCTACAGCTACCATATAATGGTCATCTCCAATTTTAATCAATCTTTTCTTATCTACATCAGTAGCCTTTTCCATCATCTCTTTTGATTGTTTCAAAACAAAAATAGGCTTACCTCTCCATTTTTCAGTTACCAAAACATTTTCTGGAGCATCTTTTAAGTCAATTGTAGTAAAACCAGCTGCTTTTACACTCGGAAGTGGGTCCCAAGTTTTTTTCATAGCGTACAACGCACCGATACCACCTAAAGCAGTAAAACCACCTAGAGCCATACCCATGAAATCTCTTCTATCGCTCATACCTTTCCTTTATAATTTATTTGCTTCCAATTATTACAGAAGAAAGATTAAGTATAACTATAAAATTAACTTATTTATAATATTTGAAGTGATAATTTCGCTTTTTTGCTCTATTAAGTGACAATCCCTAATCTCATTTAACATAATCTGTTGATATTTTTTTATGTTAAAATTATCAAGTGTTATAATTTGTAAATCTTTTAATTTCTCCTTTAAGCAGTCTTCTTGATTACTATCATCAATAAAAATGACTTTAGCCCCACTTATTCGTGCTTCTAGGGCTGTTTGATAAGATAAAGTTACTACTGTTTTACTACTACAGATTAAATCTATATACTCCTCTGCTTCATATAGTTTTTTAAAAATCTTAGCTAACTCATCTTCGTATTTTACATAAAAGTAGTGTCCTAAAAGCAATTCCATATTACTTTTTTCAAAAAATTCTTTATGTGCCAAAATCTTTTTACTAGCATCACTATCACCTAGAAAAAATAGTACCCTATCCTCTTTATTATGTTTTTTAAGATATATATCATCTACAATAATATCTCTATAATCTATTATAGTTTCCCCATATTTACTACTATCATTACAGCTTTGAGCAAATCTAAATACTGCTTTGAACTCTGTTACATACTTTTTGAGCCGTCCTCTATCATCCTCTGGACTATCTATTATAATAGCATCTTCCATACTAGCAATAGCATCAATATCTTGAACTGTCTCTATAGTAACAGCATCATTTATTCCAAACTCTCTAGCTGATAATCCTGCTCTAAAATCATTAACCAAAAGTAGAGTATCTATACCTTTTTTATTTAGTTTTTTAAGTATTACTGTAGCTTTTTTTAATCTATCCAAACCATTTTTATGTCCTGTATGTGCGTAATAATATACTCTCATGCTAATCCTTTCTAATAAAAAAATCTTCTTTTTTATCGCTTTGTAAATTAAATTTTATTGGTATCATTTTAACCACTTGATTTTTATTCAAAATACCAATTTCTGGTGTTGCGACTATCATACCATCGGCTCTATCCAATGGAGAAACCATACCTGGTCTTTGATTGTTTATAGGCATAAAAGAGTCACCATCCCACTCTCCTAATATAACAGTATATTTACCTAATTTAAATTTATAATCTTCTCTTATTTTTGTTGTAATAGTAGAGTGATAAAATTGATTGCTTCCTGATAATTTTAATATAATAGGTTTTACAAACATCTCAAAATTAACCATAGATGCCAAAGGATTTCCAGGTAAATTTACAACAAAACAGTTATCTATTTTTCCAAAAGTTGTTGGTTTACCAGGTTTTATATTGACCTTTGAAAAGAGTATCTCCATATTTAACTCTCGAAAAGCCTCAATAGTAAAATCTTTGTCCCCTACACTAACTCCTCCTGAGGTTAATATCAAATCAGCATCCATAGCATCTTTTATTGCTAATTTTATATCATCCAATGTATCACCTGATATTGCAATATAGCTCACATCACAACCTAACTCTTTTGCTCTAGCATAAAACATTAATGAGTTAGAGTTATATAATTGATGAGACTCTATCTTTTCATAATGAGCTTTTAACTCTTCTCCTGTACTAAATATAACTACTTTAGGTTTTCTATAAACCTCTATATGAGTAATCCCTTGTGATGCCAATAGAGCCAAAGTATATCCTGTTATTTTACTATTAGGTTTTAAAAAAACTTCACCTTTTTTAATATCTTCACCTCTATATCTTATCATAGCATTTGGCTTAATATCTTTTGGCAAAATTATGCCATTATCCGTAATCTCTACATCTTCTATTACAACAATAGACTCACACCCATTAGGTATAGGTGCTCCTGTCATAATTTTGATAACCTCTCCAGCAATAACATTTTCTTGTGCAATATCTCCTGCATATATTACCTCTTTGACTTTTACCTCTCTATTTGCATCTGATAATTTAACTGCATAACCATCCATAGCAGAGTTATCAAATCTTGGTAAATCAAAAAAAGCTTTATACTCTTTTGCTACTATAGCACCAAGAGCATCTTCTATAGGAACTATATGTCTGCTTTTTTGTTTAACTGAATTATAAATAATATCTAGTGCTTTATCTATATTGACCATAAATTGACCTTTTTTAAATTGATTATATCAAAAAATGATACAATTAGATAATTTATTACATAAGGATTGAGTTAATGTTTAAAGAGATGGTACTCTATCACGCTATTTTAATATATTTAACAATAGGAGTGCTTATTTTGGGGCTTTTAATCCCCTTTTTGAGCAGAACACAAGAGAGAGTTATAAAAAGAATGAGAATTTATATGTTTTTTATTCATAGTTTTTTTACTATGGTTGCTTTTTCTGGATTGGTAGCTTTTGTATTTGCAAAAATGAGTTTTGATATAACTATTTTGATAATGATACTTGTATATATCATTATTAGTATATTAGAGAGTATAAAATATCTCAAAATATTAAAATATCAAGATATATCACAAACTAGAGCAACAGCAATAGTATATACAATAATAAATATTCTATTAATGGTAACTCTTATTATATGGGAAATCAAGGAGCATACCCATGAAGTATCTATTATATAATAATGCAGGTAACAATACACTACAGCTCAAAGGTGATGAACATAGATATATATTCAAAGTTCGCAGACATAAAATAGATGATTTAATAGCTCTTAGAAATTTAAAAGATAAATATATATATAACTATAAAATAGTCTCTATAGATAAGAAAGAGGCAACTTTAATATTACAAAATTCCCAAGAGTTAATAATCAAAGCAAAAAAAAATTTACATATAGGTTGGTGTATAATTGAACCCAAAAATATAGAAAAGGTACTCCCTACTCTAAATGAATTGGGAGTAAAATCTATATCATTTATATATTGTCAAAGGTCTCAAAAAAGTTTTAAAATAGATTTTAAAAGATTAGAGAAAATTTTGATTAACTCTTCTCAACAATCAGGAAGAAGTGAGATAATGGAATTAGAATTAATAGAAAATTTAAATGCTTTTTTAGAAAAATATCCAAATAGTAAACTATTAAACTTTTCGGATAAACTATTAAAAGCAAAAGATAATATAAATAGTATAGTTATAGGTTGTGAGGGTGGATTTAGTGATAAAGAGCTAAAACTATTTAATACAAATATTATAGGATTGGATACTCCTATGACTTTAAAAAGCGAAAGTGCCGTATGTGCCGTAGCATCTAAGATTTTGGTTTAGATATAAATTTAATCCCCACCATAAAAATAATAACCTCTAATATACTAGCTAAAATCAGTGCATTATACTCTATATCTTGCATAATACCTGCTCTATATCCTACAGTAGCAGTAGCAACCAATAGAGTTAATGGCATAGAAAGAGATAGTGCTACAAGTGCCATCTCTTGAAAGCTCAAAAGCTTTATAAGAGTCAAAGATGCTAAAAGCTTAATAAAAATCATAGCTACTAAAATTTTGATTGCTATTGCTATAGATGAGATAAAATAAGCATAATCAAAAGAGGCTCCTACATGAATAAAAAATATAGGTATCAAAAAACCAAATCCAAAACTTGTAATTTTGTTTTCTAACTGCCTTTTGTGATGAAAAAAAGTAGATATAAAAAGTCCTGCTATAAATGCACCAAAAGCCAACTCTAAATGCAATATTTTCATAATAACAATCATAAAAAAGAATATACCAATAGCCAATCTAAAATCTTGGTCTGTAGTATCAATTCTAGGCATCATCTTGTTTTTGAGTTCTGGATACCACCAAAAAATCAATCTAATTAAATAATATAGAGCTAAAATAACTATTAAAAATATAGCCAATATAGCTATTTTATATACTAACTCTTGACTAAAACCAACAGCAATTGCCACTTCTAAAATAGTCAAAGCAGTAATACTCAAAACCTCTCCAATAGCACCAATTAATAAAGCCATACTAATCCAAGATGAATTTTTACCATACTCTTTAGATAGTGTAGCGAGTAATCCAACAGATATAAGAGGTAATGCTACTGTAATAATATAGTTAAATTGAAAAACTAAATGACCAATAAGTGGTGTTACTATTATTAAAACAATCAAAAAATTAATAGCTTTTAAAATATTGGATTTTGGTATTTTTGTTATACTTTTTAAGTTTATTTCCAAACCTGCCAAAAACATTAAATACAAAAATCCAACTTCAGCAATCAAATCAAAATAGTGACTGCCCTCATTCCCCTCTCCTCCACCTATCCAACCTATATAACCAAATATAGAACCCACTATTATCTCAATAGGTGTTGTTTGTAATCTCAAATTTTTAGAGAGATAAGGGGAAAAAACCAAAATCAGAGATAGTATTAATATATGAGTAACAATACTATCCATTACAACTAGTTGCTACCTTATAATTCAAACTCTCTATCATCGCTATATCTTTATTGGGTTCATCTCCTGATGTTGTAAGATAATCACCTATAACAATAGAGTTTGCACCTGCATCAAACATCTCTTTTTCATATCCCCCAAAAATATATTCTCTACCACCTGCTACCATTAATAACTTATCATCCCCTAAAGCTTTTCTAGCATTTTTAATTACTATCAAAGCCTCATCTTTAGTTATATTTCGACTTTTAATAGGCAAAGCTGGATTAGGTATATAAAAATTGAGTGGTGTAGAGGTTGGATTTAGTGAGACTATAGCTTTAAGTAACTCATCTCTATCTTCCATACTCTCTCCCATTCCCCATATACCTCCACTACAGAGTTGTAATCCAGCCTCTTTGATATTTAAACAAGTTTGATACCTATCTTGCCATGAGTGTGTAGTACAGATAGTATTATAATATGCTTCTGAGGTTTCTAAATTGTGATTATAACTATCTATACCATGTTCTTTTAAAAACTTTAGATGTTCAATAGATGCTATACCATTACATGCTATTAAGTTGATATTATCAATCTCTTTTTTAATAGCTCTTGCAACCTTTGCTACAAATTCTACCTTTTTATCATCAAGTCCTTTTCCTGCTGTAACTAAACAATATCCCAAAGCCCCATTTGATTTAGCTTTTTTTGCCTCTTTTACAATAGTATCTATAGACTTATAATTATATCTCTGTATATTAGCATGATACCTAACACTCTGTGTGCAAAATTTACAATCTTCTTTACAAGTACCACTTAATATATTATTAATGGCACATAAAAATACTTCTCTATTCATAAAGCAATTATACTTAAAATATATTAATATTAACTCATTATAAAATAGAACTATTTAGCATAATTATAAATCTTTTTTGGATACCTTGAAGTAGTAGGGTTGGCTTTAGCCGACCATTAAATTAACCAACAAATATCAGAATAAAAGAATAAAAATGCACATATTATAGACCTTTAAATTAACCTTATTTCTAATAAATTTATTATATTTTGGTCGATTAAATTGGTCGGCTAAAGCCAACCCTACATTTTTTTACAATATCAATAAATAAAAATATTATAAAAATAAAAACATTGGTATAAAAACATAGAATAGCGTCTCGAAATTACCTCCCCACCAATAGGTAGGGATACTAATTGGTATTGATCACCAATTAGATAAACATAAACAAATGTCTCGAAATTACCTCCCCACCAATAGGTAGGGATACATCAAAGTCTGATGATGTGGTTAATGTGTTCAATTTGTCTCGAAATTACCTCCCCACCAATAGGTAGGGATACGATAAAGAATTAAAGAAGAGAAGAAAAGGCAAATGTCTCGAAATTACCTCCCCACCAATAGGTAGGGATACAAATAAGAATAAAAAAAACATATTTTATTACATATGTCTCGAAATTACCTCCCCACCAATAGGTAGGGATACACTGTTATTAGTAGTGCTGTAAGTGCAGAAGGAGTAGAGGTCTCGAAATTACCTCCCCACCAATAGGTAGGGATACGATAGAGTTGAGAATGCTATAATAGAAGTCCTAAAAGGGTCTCGAAATTACCTCCCCACCAATAGGTAGGGATACTTAGTCGTGTTTGCTATTTTATTTGTATC
>Ga0256828_1002341_pt1 | contig 11326 bp, 7 predicted proteins | sample CV88metaG_FD_185993 | JGI IMG/M metagenome (GOLD analysis project Ga0256828, IMG submission 185993) | Hydrothermal vent microbial communities from East Pacific Rise, Pacific Ocean - CV88 | ecosystem: Environmental > Aquatic > Marine > Hydrothermal vents | place: Pacific Ocean: East Pacific Rise... | reverse complement strand
AGTAGAGTCCACCCAGTGGGGGAGGAAAGAATCCCGTCCCACCAGTAAAAGGTAAAATCCAATCCCAACTACTAATCTTACTCCCGCCAAAATATTGGGCACCGGTTTCAATCGCACTTCCCACCGTTTGGAAGATAGATTACCGGTTTGGATAGGTTCCAAAGGTAGTTCCTCCATCTACAATAAAGGTTTGACCAGTAATCCAACTGGCTTCATCTGTAGTTAAAAAGTAAATTAATCCCGCTAAATCCTCCGGTAATCCCATTCGTCGAATTGGAGAGCGATTTATTACCTCATCTCTAATCTGCTGATAATTTGGGAAAAGTTTTAAGGCATCGGTTTCAATAGGTGCACCACTTACTCCGTTTACCCGAATTCCTTTTTCTCCCAATTCCGCTGCTGCATATTTAATTGCCGTTTCAACCCCCGCTTTAGCAATTCCGTGTCCCGTATAGTTGGGAGTATAAACCCGATTACCAGTAGAGGAGAGGGAAATAATTACTCCACCTCCCTGTTTTTCCATAATTTTACTTGCTTCTTGAGCTCCTACAATAAAAGCGGTAACAGTTGCAGTAAAAATATTACAAATTCCCTTTGGTCGCAATCGGGTAAAGGGACCAAAACCTCCTACCACAGCCCGACCAGTAATAATTGCATTGGAGATAAAAATATCCACCCTTCCAAACTCTTTAGCTATTTTAGGAAAAAGGGTTTTATACTGTTCCGGCTCCAATACATTTAAAAAGTAGGGAGAAACTTTAATCCCATATTTTTGGGAGAGGGAAAGGGCGAGTTCTTCAGCCATTTTCCGGTTAGAGTAGTAAGTAAAGGCAATATTAACCCCCTTTTGGGCGAACTTTTCCACCACTGCCCGTCCAATTCCCCTTGTTCCTCCACTAATTACCATTACTTTTTCCATAACTCTCCTTTAGAGATAGTTGTGTTGTTTCAAAAATTGGATAATTTGTTGTTGAGCGGATGGGGAGGGCGGAGTTAAGGGAAGCCGATAAGCCAATTCGATTAATCCCATTTGGGCTAAAACAAATTTAACCGGTATTGGATTGGTTTCAATAAAAAGTAATTTATTGAAAGGGTAAAGTTCCTCTCCAAGCTGTTTAGCGGTAGTAAAATCACCCTTTAAAGCACTGTCCACCAACTTTTTTACCTTTTTAGGAAGAATATTGGAGAGGACTGAAATAACTCCCCGTCCTCCGGTTGCCAAAATTGGGTAGTTAATGCTATCTTCTCCACTTAAAACCGAAATTTTGGGACAATAGGTCTGGAGTGCTACTACATTTTCAATTTTGCCGGTTGCTTCTTTTACTGCTACAATATTGGGATACTCTTTTGCCAATTGACAAATAGTTTCCACTTCCAGATTGACACAGGTCCGCCCGGGAATGTTGTATAAGACTACCGGAATGGAAATTGATTTGGCTAATTGGGAAAAGTGGGAAAACAATCCTCTTTGGGTCGGTTTATTATAGTAGGGAGAGACCACCAACACTCCGTCTGCTCCTACTTTTTCGGCAAATTGGGAAAGTTCAATCGCCTCCCGTAGGGAATTACTTCCAGTCCCTGCTAAAACCCGGGTTGCAGTGCCGGCACACTCTTCTACCGCTACCCGAATTAATTCCTGGTGTTCTCGGTGGGTCAGTGTTGGACTTTCTCCGGTCGTTCCAACTGGTACAATCCAATCTATATTGGCATCTATCTGTCTCCAAATCAATTGTCGATATCTTTTCCAGTCCACCTCCTCTCCATTTTTGGTAAAAGGGGTTACCAGTGCGGTCATAGTTCCTGAAATTTCCATATTTCTACCCTTTTTAACCAGTTATTTTTTGAAAGTATAGCAGTTTAACCTTTTATAAAGAGGAATGACTTCAGTTTTTACTAAAAGTTGGAGGGAATGGAAACTTAAGTAGAAGTGATACAATTTTGAAAAGGAGATAAGATGGAGTTTCCCAATTTAAAAATTATTGGCTATGGATTGGTTTTAATTGGTATTGGAATAATCGCCAGTTACAGTATGCCGGTTTATTTTGAAATGGTTCATAATTTACCCTCTGACTATTTTTTAAAACGACAAGCCCTCTATGGATCGATTGGAGTGGGAATAATGTTTTTATTGGGCTTTTTAAATCCCTACCGTTGGTTTAAAGTTATCGGATGGGTTCTCTTTGGAGTAGCCGGTATAGCCCTGTTGACCCTTCCCTTCCTACCCGACTCATTGGTGCCAATTATTAATGGTTCCCGCCGATGGTTAAAATTGGGAGTGGTAAAAATTGCTCCAATGGAATTTTTAAAAGTGGGATTTATTTTCTTTTTGGCGTGGTCCTTTAACCGCAAATTTCTCTACCAAAAACTTCCCTTTTGGGAGGAGTTAAAAAAAATTGTACCCTATATTGCCGTTTTAGCAGTAGTGTCTGGATTGGTGGTGGTTTTCCAATCCGATTTAGGACAAATCATAGTTATTACCGGAGTTTTATTTGCAATGCTTTTTAAAGCTGGTCGAAGTTTAAAAGTAATTTCCTTTTTGGGAGGCATCGCTTGGATAGTTGTAGTAATGGCTATTTTAACCGCTCCCTATCGATATGAACGGTTGAGTGGTTGGTTTAATCTGGTTCGAAGTAACTTTTTTCATGAAAATATTCAGGTTTCGACCCAACAAAAGTATGCCCAAGTATTGGACTCCCTTTATGCAGTTTATCACGGTGGAGTTTGGGGACAGGGATTGGGAAATGGAGTCTTTAAACTTGGCTATTTGAGGGATGTCCATACCGATTTTGTTTTAGCAGGTTTAACTGAAGAAATTGGAGCAGTTGGAACAATTGGAATTATTATCATTACTCTTTTACTGATTAGGGAAATTTTTCGAGTTGCTTTCCGGGTTAGAGATGAGGTTTTTTCCTTTTTTGCATACGGAATGGGCACAATGATTGGACTTCAATTTTTTATAAATATTTTTGGAATTTTTTCGGTAATTCCATTAAAAGGGATAACTGTTCCTCTAATCAGCTATGGGGGAAGTTCCCTAATCTCCACGGCAATAGGATTGGGAATGGTTACAATGGCAAGTCGAAGTGAAGAATTAATCCAATAAAGTTCTAATAAAAGGTTAAAAAATGGTGGCAATTACCGGTGGAGGAACAGGGGGGCATCTCCAAATTGTAAAACTTTTAAAAAAAGAGCTCAACCGGCGGGGAATCGAACCGGTTTTTATCGGCTCAACCGCTGGAAAAGACCGGGAATGGATTGGAAAGGATTTGGGTTGGAAAGAAAAATATTTTTTAAAAAGTCGCGGAGTCGCCAATCGGCACGGAATCCAAAAAATCCGGGCAATTGGAGAGATTTTAGGGTCGGTTGGAGAAGCAGGAACCATCCTTCGTCGGGAAAAGGTGGAAAAGGTAGTATCGGTTGGAGGTTATAGCTCGGCTCCTGCCACCTTTGGAGCAATTGTTACTTTCCGTTCCCTTTTTATCCACGAACAGAATAGCCGAATGGGCTTGGTAACCAAAATTGCCCGTCCCTTTGCCCGCCACCTTTTTAACTCTTTTTTTGGAAGAGACCCTTATCCGGTTGGAGAGGATTTTTTTAAAACTGCCCGAATTCGTAGAAAAATTGGACGGGTTATTTTTTTAGGAGGAAGTCAAGGAGCGGTCCCAATCAATCGATTGGCTATCCAATTGGTGCCAGAATTTTTAAATAGAGGGATTGAAGTAATTCATCAAACAGGAGAGCGGGGATTCCGGGAGGTTGAGACTGAATATCAAAAACTGGGTATTGCAAACAAGGTTAATTTTTTTTCTTTTAGTAACAATTTAGCCCAGCTGATGGGAGAGGCAGATTTGGCAATTTCCCGTGCCGGTGCTTCCACCCTTTTTGAATTGGTCAGCAATGGTCTTCCATCAATTTTTATCCCCTATCCCTATGCTACCGATAACCATCAATATTTTAATGCTCTTTTTTTAGTAAAACAAGAACTGGGAGAATTGGTAGAGGAAAAGGAGGACTTATCCCAATTGATTTGGAAAAAAATTGAACAAATTGAAAAGAGGATTGAGGAAATTTCTAAAAAATTGTTAAAACTAAACCCACCCGATGGAATTATAAAAATTGTCGATAAAATCCTGAGTTGATTCAATTTGGAATCAGATTTAGATGGGCTGGTAGAGTGATTCAATAAGATTTTCCTTTCCATTTAGTCTGGGTATAAAAAGTTGGAAGATTAATAAGAATTTATCAGTATGTGGTTTATTGGTATATAATTTATCGGCATATAGTTTATCGATGTTTCGATAAAGGAGTTCTAAAAAAAGGGAAAGCTCCCTTCCTCTACCAATTTATTAAAGTTAATCAAATTGAATGGATTTTTAAAAAACTATAATAGATTTAGTGGAAATTATAGATTTAGTGGAAATTATGGATTTAGTGGAAATTATGGATTTAGTGGAAATTATGGATTTAGTGGAAATTGCTACCTCTCAAATTATGCTTTGATTTTTAACTCAAAAAATATTTCCAACTCCTAAAGATTAAAAACAAGTTTTAAAAATTAAAAAGAGGATATAGTTAATGATTTGACCAACTACTGATAACTAAATTAATCGTCGATAACCAGTTTTTAATCTTTACATAACCTTAACAATCAACCCTATTGTTGACAATCAACCCTATTATCGATAACCAAACCTAATGCGATAACCAAATTGCCAAATTTAAAATTAATTGGAACAATTTGGACTCGATACTCTAACACTTAAAAGTCGGTATCAGAAAAATTGAATTTACCGTTGGTGCCCGGAGCCGGAGTCGAACCGGCACGGGTATATCTACCCGAGGGATTTTAAGTCCCTTGCGTCTACCAATTCCGCCATCCGGGCTTTTAAACTACAATGTTCTATAAAAATTTTAAAGATTTTTTATAAATATCCCAACGCTAAAGACCATACCCTCAAATTTTAAAATCTCCCGCATCTAAACCACTTCGTCTTAACTTTTTTCAGTTACCAACCCACCTGCCCTTTTTTAGTTCCCTTTGATTCCCTCTAATTCCCTTTAATTTTCCATTCCCCAATTCTAATTTTATTTTCTGCCCACTTATTTTCCCACCTCCCTTTAACTTCACTTTGTCAATTCTAAAACCCAACCCTTTAAAATTAACCCTTTTAAAACTTAATTGTAAAAAATATTTACTTCAAAAATAGGCACCACCCGGATTCGAACCGGGGATCAGGGCTTTGCAGGCCCCTGCCTTAGCCACTTGGCTATGGTGCCATAAAACTATAAAAATTTCAACTCCCCTTGCCCGATTTTTTTACTTTCCCTTCCCTCTTTTTTTACCAATCCAGCTACTTTATGTAGCAATGGAGCGGGCTACGGGACTCGAACCCGCGACCTCCTCCTTGGCAAGGAGGCGCTCTAGCCAACTGAGCTAAGCCCGCACTGTTTATATCCAATTCGGTAGGAATTTTACCCAAATTTTTTTTAAAATTCAACCTTTTGAAATAAAATTTAAAAAAAAATTTGAACCTGTGCTCTTTTATCCAATTTCCGAATTCCAACTACTTTTTATTATCAATTATTGACCAACCGGTCGGTTAGTTAGTCAATTTATCGACAAAAAAAAACTAAAAATGGTTCGAAAAGAATTTTGGTTGGAAGGGAGAATCTTCAATTTTTGAATAATAAAGATATTTTAAGTTGCTGAAATGAGTCATTACAATAAATTACCATTTTCAGACTTTGATTTTAAAACTTAAATTGTCCTACCCATTTAATTTTATAACTTAAATTATCCTATCCAATCTCCTTTTATTCGACTTTCCTTTTTCCTTTTATTCGACTTTCTTTTAATAATCCTTTTATGACAATTTTTATCCTTTAAAATAGAAGAAGATTTTAAAAGCCCAGTCTTTCCAAAATTCAAGATTTTTCTATACCCCAAAAGGGGAAGATAAAAAATTTTGAGAAAAAGGAAGGAAAAAATTCGCTATTTTTACTCTCTAAAAGTTAGCGATTATTCGTGGGTAACAACCGGCATCGGCGGTTCGTTTTCGAGAACTTTTTTCGGGTCTCCATATTTTTTAAGCATTTTCATCCGATAGTTGTAGATATCTTGCATTTCCCGAATATCTTGCATAACTTGGAAAATCCCGTGCCAGTGAGCATAGTCTGGGCTTCCCATTGCTGCCCCATGCCGGAACCGTCGCCCTTCGTGATGCCATAGATAGTAGTAGAGTTTAAAGAACGGGTCGCTCCATACGTCGGATTTCATCAGACCTTTTTTCTTTAACTCTCCCAACATTTTGCTAGCGTGAGTTTTATATTGATTGTAAATTTTAACTGCGGCATCTACCCGCTTGAAGTAGTTGTCGGTAAATGTAGCTTCGTGACAGGTTAGACAAACTTTTTTCATATCTGCCCGGGCTGCATCTGGTCCATTGGGGTTACCAGCTTTTGCATTTCCTCTAATTACGGTTTTACCTGCCTCGACTTTTCCACCATTACTCCAGAAAGTCCATCCAGCAGTTTCATATCCTTTATCCCGGAGGAAGCTATCAGGTGCCCACAAATTCCATTTGAGTCGGAGGGATACGTTATGGGTGGCCTTCAATCCATTAATTCCGCTCATATGACAAGTAAAACAGGTTGCTGCCCGTAAAGTTTTGCCCGGAATTTGCTCACCGGTAGAAAAATCGTAATCTTCTTCATTTGTATCGAAAATGTGTCCGTGGACACTGGATTCGAATACCTCTTTCATCGGATGGTCCGGTCCCAAGTGACAGTTTCCACAGCTATTGGGATGTCGAGCTTCCGCTGCGGAGAATTTGTGGCGACTGTGACAGGAGAGACAGTTTCCAACCCCTCCATCAGGATATAGGGAAGCAATTCCATCATTTGGCCAAGTCCGAGCATCAGGACGTCCATTTTCATCCAACTTAATGGTAGTCCCGTGACATTGGATACAAATATTGGTTACATTGAGTTGGGCAGTTTCCGGATTTTTTTCATTAGCCCGGTAGAGAGGAGCTTCTTTTCTAATCCCTTTATCCAACCCTTTTACTCCGTTCAAGGTCGGATTGTTCCCCATCAAGCTCTCATAGCAGTAGCTCAATTTAGTCATAATTTTTCCGTGTTTACCGGTGTTAGCTGCCAACCATTGGGCTGCTCCCCGGGCGTGTCCGGAGTTAAGATATTCAGTTACCTCTTTTGCGTGACATTTAGCACAAGTTACAGATGAAACTGCTGCTGCTACAGTCCAATTTTTTCCTTTTACCGGGTGAGCTTTAAAGGCAGTTGGATAATCAGCTGGAACCACGTGACAGGCCACACATCCTACTCCCGCCTTGGAGTGTTTAGAGTGTTCCCAGTCGGCTACAATTCCCGGGTCTTGAGCCTTGTGACAGGAAAGACACTGCTCGTCGCTTACCCCTTCAGCTTTAAAATTTTTCAATTTCGCATAGTTAGGGTTTGAATCGAGACTGTTGGCACCAAATGCCAGCCCAGCCAGTGCTACAACTCCGAGTCCAGCACCTACCATCTTTTTCATTTGGTTACTCCTTTTATAAGTTGTTTAATCGATTAAATCATAATGAAAAAAAGTGGCTAAAAAGTGCCCTTTTATTAAAAAAAAATGAAACTTTCAGAAAAAATAACTAAAAGTTATATGTTACCTATTTTCTCACTTATTGACCTTTTGGTTAAATCGCTTACAGTAGTTGATATATTTTAAATGGTTTTGGTAATTTGTTGTAAAGATATGATATTTCCCACATTTTGTAAAATATAAGTAAGGAACAGTTGCCGGAAAAACTGCTGCAATAATTGCATCCCGTTGCACCACACAGATTGGAGTCGGAGGCAATCCCTTATACCTATAAGTGTTATAAGGGGTCTTATCCTTTCGAATTCGGGTAGGAGTTACAGGAATATGGGAATATTTTCCATAGTTAAGGGTTCCGTCCATTTGCAATGCCATTCCCCGTTTCAATCGGTTATAAATTACCGCTGCTACCTTTTTAAACTCCCTTTGGTCGGTTGCCTCCTTTTGAATTATTGAAGCAACAATTAAATATTTTTGGTAAACATTGTAGTTATAGTCTCCAAACAATTTTCGAGCTATTTCCTTATGCCAGTGTTCCGATAAATCGTATAGGTACCGACATAATTGGGCTTGATTCATTCCTATCGGCAATCGGTATGTATCCGGTTTTAAAAAACCCTCATCGATATTGGGACAGTGTAAATTTTTTACTCCAATTTTTTTACCAATTTCTCGGAAAATAAAATAATTTGTCTCTCCCGGTTTAATCATTACATCCACTAATGCCGCTTTAGAGGTAGTAAGTCGATAGAGAAACTCCCATTTATTCATCCGTTCTTTTTTAAGGTCAATCCAACCGGCTTGTAGATAACCAATAAAAGGCAAAATAAGCCCATCAACTCGGGATATATCCAACCCTTCCCGTTGCAACTGGGGTATAATTTTTAAGAGGGAACCGGTTGGGATATAAACCACCCGGCTACTTACAACCGGCTGGGCAAGATAAAAAAGAAGGAGCAAAATGAGAATAAATAATAGTTGGATTAGAGCTACAACGTTGATAACTATTTTAGTAATAATTTCTCTGTTTATCGCCCTTTTCAATGGAATTACCCTTTATAATCTCCATTTTGGTGGAGTTTCGATAAAAAAAATTTTTATAAAAGTGGAACAGGGATTTATTTTAAAAGTTGATGGTATCAAAATTATTCCCTCATCCCAACCCCCTTCCTCCTCTACTAAATCGATAAATTTTAACTTAAAACTTTTAAAAGTGATAAATCTTTTACAGGAAGTGTCGGTTCAAAATTTAGAAATAGAGGGACAGCGATACAGTTTAAATTATCGACAGGGTAAATGGACTTTAAAGACTCCTATCGGAAGAGGGGAAGGGGAGATAAAATTTGGGAAATACGGAGTAGTATTGGTTTTAAAACAGTTTCAAACTCCCTTTTTTAAAATTGGGCAGAGTGGAGTTTGGATAACCCAATCGAAAAAGGGAAATATTAAATGGGAAGGATATCTCACAATTGGAAATGGAATTAGTAAATTTTCTGGAAAAATTTATCCGAAAAGGATAGTGGGCAATTTTTGGCTAAATTTTCAAAACTTTTCTGCATCAGGGATAAGATTTAAAAACTGGACCGATTTAAATTGTACTTTTGAATATAAACTCAACTCTTCCCTTCCAACACTACAACTTACATTCCAGCAGGGTTCAACCCAAATTGGAGGTATAGAAATAGGAATAAAGGGAGCCCAACTTCTACTCCAATCAAAGGGAATTTTCCGCTTTTTAGCCGACAAAATTGAACTCAAGGGTCCTTCTTTTCAAATTAATCGGATAGTTGCCCATCAAATTAAAGGTAAATTCCATTTGTTTAGATTGGTAGGAGATTTAAAAATTGCCCAAGTCGATTGGAAATTGACCCAAACCAACGGTCTTATCCCTTCCGGAAAGTTGACCGGAATTGGAGCAGGGATGGATTTGCCGACTTCCACTTTTTACCTCCAACTCCATCAAGGAAAGATAAAAATTAAAGGAAAATTTACCGGTAATGTTGAATTGAATGGGATTGGAGTTGTGGGAGACTGGAATAAAACCCAATTAATTGGTATGGTTAATCAAATTTTTGCCAAAAGTGGAAATAACCAAATTTCAATTTCTAAAACTGGTATTGGTTATTTACCAGATACAAATATAAGTTATTTATCCACTGGAGAAGTTAATTTTTCCATTGGAAAGGAAATTGTTGGAAGTAGTAGTGGTTTAACCGCCACCTATACAGGTCAAAATTTTGCCCAGATAATTGATAAAGTTGGCTTTACCGCCAAAGATGTAGCTATTGCCCTCCAAATTCCCGATTATCCAATTACTCTCTACACTTCTCTAATTTATGGTATTCCAAAACGGATTGAAACCGCTCCAGTTCATTTTACCCTATGGGGACTGGAAGGAGAGGCTACTCCAGTAAAATTGGAACTTTCCCAAAATCGAATTGATTTAAAACGACTAATTTTAAATGGAGTGGAAGTTGGACCAATAACATTTACCTTTTTCAATAGGGAAGGAATTTTAAAATTTGAAAGTGAAGCCCAATTAAAGACTGCTCTTTTGGAGGTTTTAAAAAAAGGGTATCAAATTACCCTTCCTCTCTTTCAACAAAAAGGAAATAATCGACTCATTGGAAAAGTAAAAATCCCTTTTACAGATGGTTTAGTCCAATTAAAAGTGGTAGAAGAGATTAAAAATGGTTTTTTTCAATTGAGCAATTTACCGCTAAAATTGACCCATTTATGGGCGGAAATAACTGAAAAAGGGGTATCGTTCCGGTTAAAAAAAGGGGAGTTGGGTTTACCGGGAGGTGGAAAAATCGGCTTTGATGGAAACGGCACCTTTCCCTTTTCCCAAAACCGGTTAACAGTTAATGGAAAGTTATCGGTTATCTATCTTCCATTTATTCGGATGGAGCAGTTACCTGAGCAAATTGGAGTGGATTTTCAACAACAACAGGTAAAATTTAAAAATCTCCATATTCAGATAAACCTTCCACAAGGAGAAGTAGTTGCCAATCTGTTACCAACCCTCTATTTAACTCCATTTTCTCCGATTGTGGAAAAGGGAAGGGTAAAAATTGGTTATTTAAACGGAATAGTTATTTTTCCAACCCTTTATTTAACTTTTCCATTTTTGGCAAATTATTCGAATCCCTATTTTATTAACGGTAAAATTAAAATAGATGGTAACAGGGTTTCAATTCAAACTCCCTTTTTAAAAAGCTTAATTTCTCCAACCCGCTTGGACTTATCCATTTCTAAAGTGGAATTAAACTTAACCGCTCTACCTAAAATATACCTCCAGTTCCGTAAAAAGATAAAAATTATAGATTCCAATATTACTTTACCCTCTCCATTGAACTATTTTAAACTTCCCAAGGTTAGGAGACAGGTAAAAATTCCTTTCAATCGCTCTCCAATTTTGCCCTTTCTTTTGGAAAAAAAGGAGATAGTCCCAACCTATCCTCATTCCCATTTGCCTCAAGCCCAAAGGAATCCTATTGGGAAAATTACTCCTCCTCCCTTTCCTTTTTTAAACTATCACCTTCCAACTGTGCCGGATAAATATTGGAATGACAGGGAACTGTCTGAAAACCGGTCCCAAAAGGGTAAATCAGACAATCCATCTTCCACTTCAACCACCCAATCGGTTCATCCCACCCATCGGCATAATCCCATTCAGACTTCCTTCCAACTTAAAAACCGTCCCATTTCTCACCGTCC
>Ga0256828_1002339_pt1 | contig 11333 bp, 7 predicted proteins | sample CV88metaG_FD_185993 | JGI IMG/M metagenome (GOLD analysis project Ga0256828, IMG submission 185993) | Hydrothermal vent microbial communities from East Pacific Rise, Pacific Ocean - CV88 | ecosystem: Environmental > Aquatic > Marine > Hydrothermal vents | place: Pacific Ocean: East Pacific Rise... | reverse complement strand
GCTGGTGCCGTCAGTAATGCGTGCGGCTTTGCCAAGGGCGTTGTAGGCGATGGTATCGCCGTTGCGTTCTATGACATTGCCTACGGCATCATAACGGTAGTGACGGCTGCCTGCTTGAAGGAGGCGGTGGGGGTGTGCGGCATCGTAGGTGTAATCGCCTATGCCGCTTTGGTAGGTGATGTTACCCAGCGTGTCGTAGCGGTAGCTTCTGCTCTTTGCGTATGCCCCTGCGACATCGGAGTTTGTCTCTACGCCAAGCAGTCGCTCGTGTGCATCGTAGGTGAAGCGGTCGGTGATGTGTTTGCCCGTAACGGAGCGGTCGTCACGCTCTATGACATTGCCTTTAAGGTCATACGCATACGCGATGTTCTGCACATCGTTCATATGACCGTAGCTTTGTGAACGCAGGCTTTGCAGGTAGCCCGCACTATCATAGCCGTAGACCGATCGTACACCGTTTCCAAACACCACACTCTCACGCTTGCCAAAGGGGTTGAGCGCGTCGATGCGGTAGTGTACCGTACCCTCTTTGCCCGTGACCGAGGAGAGAATGCCGTGGTTGTAGCCGTAGGTGACGTAGTAGCCGTTGGGGTAGCTTAGGCGGCTGAGTCTGCCTCTATGGTCGTAGCCGTAGCCTGTCTCGTACGCCCCTCTGTCGGAGATATCGGTTATCGTGCGGATCTTCCTGCCTAAGCGGTCGTAGGTGTGGGTGATCGTTTGGGTCTGGACGTTTTGTTCTTTTTGTTTGGAACGGGTCAGTGTCTTAAGCAGCGCACCTCTGCTGCCTGCTGCCGCACCCGCACCGCCGTAAGTGTAATCGGTCTGATGATAGGTGAAGTCGCTGCTATCAGCGTTGTACTCTATGTGGTTGTAGTGCATCTGTCCGGTAACCCTGCCTGCGGCATCGTAACGGGTGTATGATGCATCTGCCGAGCCCTCGAAACCTTGCGCACCGCTCCAGCGGTAGGTCAGTGCGCCGCGCGCATTGTAGCGGTAGTGCCACTCGCCTCTGTCGGGGTCGTTCATCACTATCTTGTGTCCTGCCGCATCATACGCCATAGTGACGGTGTTGCTCTCACCGTCGACCGTACGCACAAGGTTGCCCGCCGCATCATAGGCGTAGGTCATACGTGCTTCATCCGCACTGCCGTAAGCCTCGATGACCTCTATGGTCTCACCCCATGCGTTCTTGACCGTACGCTTGGCGACACCTCTTGGGTCGGTGACCGTGACGCTAAAGCCCTCATACGCATAGGTGTAGACCCCGTCATTGTTGCCCGCGGCACGCTTAACCGCACGCACCGTTCTGCCGTAGATGTCGTAGGTGTACTTCACCTCACCTGCGGCTTGGGTTTGGAAGTGAGGCAGCTCCTCTTGGACGGTCTCTCCTTTGGCATTGTAGAACTTGCGTGTGAGGATGCGTCTGTCATTATAACTGCTGCGTCCGCCCCCGTCTATGGTATAGGTGTACCCGCCCACCTCGCGTCCGAGCGCATCGTAGTAGATGCGGCTTACGGGTGCGCCCCTTGTCGCCTCTTTGATCGAATAGAGCGCATAGGGTGCATCAATGGGGTTGAACGCGCTTGCCCAGCGGTACTCCCATGCCGTGGAGGTACCGTCGGGACGACGCTCCTCTACTTTGCGTCCCAGCCCGTCATAACGCCATGTGGTGACATTGCCGTTGGGGTCTGTTAAGGAGGTGACCGTCCCAAAGCGCGCATCATGCCGCATGCGGCTTGTCAGACCCGCCGCGTCGGTGACGGAGGTTTGGAATTTGCCAAGCGCATCATAGGTGTAGGTCGTTGTCGCCGTAGCGATATCGCTGCCGCTAAGCGTCTCTTTGATCTTGTTGCCGTAAGCGTCGTAGGCATAACGTTTCGTCAGTGCCCATTGGGTACCGGCATTGGCCGTCTCTACGGAGAGTACGCCGTGGTCGTTGTAAGCAAATGTCGCCGATCTGACCACATCGTCTTCTCCTGTTCGCGCATGCACCACCGTTGACTTGGTCAATCTGCCGATGTACCACTGCTGCGTATCTTCCGCATCGTATGCGTTGAGGGTTGTTTTTGTTATGGAGATGCCATGGAGCAGATCTTCGGTCTTGTCAACGGTTTGCAGGATATTACCCAGACCGTCACTGCCAAGGGTGTTGTAACGGTAGACCTTCTTGATCGCACTTTGGGTATCGGGATCGTAGGTCGTCTCCAGATTGAGAGAGGTGTAGGGTTCGTACACCCCCGCACGGCTAGAAGCATCTTTGTAGTAGACGGCTGTCTCGCTCAATCTGTGTGACGTACCGTAGACCCTGCCGCTAATGACATAGTAGGGCATCCCCGTGAACTGGAACCCTTCCGTATCGCTATCGCCGTTCTTGACACCGATCTGCTTGTAGTAGGTTGTCGTGTACATTTGTGCCGTATCATCATAGAGATTGATCGCATGGAAACCTTGCGCGCCGCGAAGCTTATTGTAGACATAGCCGTAGTACTTGTAGCGAACCGTGTTCATGCCGCCCACGCCGTTGCCGCTTTGTACGGAGGAGACCAGCGGCTGTGTCGTGGTCAGCTCTATGTTGTCGTTGGCAATGTCGTTAAAGGCATAGGCGTTGCGTTTGCCGTGGGTTGCGTAGTTGTAGTAGACGGACACATCGCTCATGGGTCTATAGTCGATGCGCAGCGACTGGTCGGCACGGTTATCCACCGAACGTATCAATGCAGGCGAAGCGGTGTTGACATAGACCCTCTTTTGCGGGAGGGATTGGTAGTATTTGTAAGCAGAGAAGACTTGAACGATGTCTATCGCACCGTCTGCGTTGACATCGGCAAGTCTGGTTCCCATATCGTACCCGTCACCGTCATAGAGGTAGGTATCGGGCAGCAAGGAGGAGAGTGCATCGTTGTAGACGAACCGGCTTCCCGTGTTCAGGTAGACCCGTCTCTCTCCGTTCCCGTTCAGAGGCAGGTGCAGCCGCACGATGTCAAGCAGACCGTCCCCGTTGACATCGGCAAGCTGCGTTCCCTGTCGTTTGCCCTCGTTCGATGCGAAATAGTCATACAGCGGCAGAGAGCTTCCGTACGTAGGGTCTTCAACCATGGTTCTGCCCGTGTTGATGTAGACTTTCCGGCGGATAGCACCTCCATAGTGTGCGCTTGAACGGAACATCTGTATTAGATCAACCAGCCCGTCGCCGTTGATGTCCGCCAAGCGCGTTCCCATATCGTGACCGTTCCCGTCTGCGAAGAATGTATCGGGAAGGGCATAGGAGGTGCTTACGAACCCCTGACCCGTATTGCGCCAGACACCCGCTTGAGGCACGCCGTTGTAGTGTGTATCGGGGTTATAGAGCTGTATGAGGTCAACCAGTCCGTCCCCGTCCATGTCCGCCAGACGCGTTCCCATATCTTCTCCGAGATAGTCACTGAAGTAGACATCGGGAAGATGTGAGGAGATCTGTGTACTGTAGCTAAACCCGGTCGGGCTGTTGAGATAGACCCTTCGCTGCGGTACGCCGCCGTAATCGGTATCGTTGGGAATGTAGAGCTGTATGAGGTCGATTAGCCCGTCGCCGTTGATGTCGGCCAGAGAGGTTCCCATATCTTTGCCTTCGCTGCCTGCAAAGTAGGCATCGGGCAAGGTAGCGTCATATGCCCATGAGACAAAGCCGCTGCCGGTATTGATCCAGACATGGCGCTGCGGCTGCCCTCCGTAGTAGGTGCTATCGGGCTTAAAGAGCTGTATGAGGTCAGGCAGACCGTCTCCGTTGATATCCGCCAGACGCGTTCCCATACTGCGGCCGTTGCTGTCGGAGAAGTAGGCGTTTGGCATGGCATTGGTATATCCGTTGTCGCATTGGTCGATCGTCGTGCCGGTATTGAGGCAGACCTTGCGAACAAACGTACCGTTTTCTCTCTGGTAGAGCTGGATGATATCTCTCAAACCGTCACCGTTCATGTCAACGAACTGCACCCCTTTGTCATCTTTCATTCTGTAGGAGTCGGTATTTTTGATAGGGGTATCGGAGAAGGGCAGGTTCATCTCTTTTTGTACCAATCCGAAACGACCGCTCTCGCTCCAACCCAGATAGAGCGGCTTGAGTGTCCCTTCGGGTACCACTTCGGTAATAGAAGTAAGTTTTGTGCGTTCAAACCCCGTACTCTCATGGCTGTAAGCAAGACGATACTCTCTTACAAACGCTCCGCCGGTCGTTACTTTGACATTTTTAAGCCGCTTATCCATACGGTAAGGCGCACCGGCACGATACCCCCGCATGACATCGGTGCGATCTTCATAGGTGAACACCACACGGTTATCGGCATAGTCAACCTCTTGCAGATAGTGCGATCCGTTCGTCGTATCGGAGGCGTAGTGAAAGTCGATGGTGTTGGCGTAGCTGTCTTCAATGGAGGAGACTTTCCAGAACTTGGTCACACCCCACGGTGTCTTCTGTGCCGCATTGTTGCTAGCACCGTAGCGGTAGATCAGCCCGCTTTTGGTGCGTACCTCGAACCACGGATCTCCACCGCCGTTACTGTTGCCGTGTGCGATGATCTTTGCGTAGGTGTCTATTTGGGTACGGTACTCCGTACCGCTCTCTCCGTAGGCTCCTCTTACGGCGATCAGCCGCTGCCCGTCAAGACAGAAACGGTCGTTACCGTCATAATGCACCCCGAAGGCGTGTCCTGGTCCGTCCGTCGCTTCACTCTGCGCACAACGCGTGATGCTGCTTACACCGCCTATGTCCCAGCCTACGCCCATCACACCGTTAGCCGCACTTGAGGTGTAGGCAAAAGAGAGCTCCGGCTTCATACCTGCCGTTCCCGGAGGCACATCGACGGCAAGCTTGTATGTCGCCGTACCTTGCGAAACATCGAACTCCCCTTTGGTCGTTCCGACAAAACCGCCTCCTACGGCAATATCGCTCTCATCCATCGCCTCTTCGATCGTAACAGTGATCGTATCGCTTGCGGTCAATCCGTCCTGATCGGTGACCGTAAGCGTGATCTCATGCACCCCTACTCCCAAGCCTTCCGTTGAAAATGTACTGCCTTCTCCAAGCAGCCTGCCGTTCTCCGTCCAACGGTACGAAACCACCTCTTGGGAGTGAGCGATCGATGCAGAGAGGGGCTGCACCTGATCCTGCCCCAATATTCTGTCAGATCCCAAGGAGACCGCTACGTCCGTATAGGGAACAAAAAGAACAATATCATCATTGACAATCGGCGTGTATTTGATCGCACCGTAAGATGAGACACTGCCTAACAGAAGTACCGAAACGATCTTTAGCAGCATCCCTTTGCCGCACATCTTAAAAACTTTGAACATCTCTTCTCCCTTTTTCAAACTAAATTTCTATTTGAATTTCCCTTTCATCTTTCTGCCTCCTCTTTAAGGATAGTGCTTTGCATGCGCTGCACATCGGTATCGATCCTATCAAAATGCATTTGACTCTCCTCTTTGAGTGCATCGTAGATATCGGGGGTCAGTTCGGCATAGGTCTCTATACTCTCTTCATCAGTATCGGGAACTTTCGTCACGAAAAGAGAAGTCCCCTCTTCCGCTTCTTCGTTGATACTCTGCGTTCGGTATGTCTTTGAAGAAGGTACGGATAGTGTTGGGTTTTGCATGTTGAGGCAAAGAAGCATTAGGCGTATATCTTTTTTGCTTTGCTTGAGAAACAGATGCCGTATCGGCTCTATTTGAAGAGGTTAGTACTTCGGACGTATCATTATTAGTATCCAGAAGTTCCAATATTGTGTAGATACCCACAACAACAGAGACGATCGTTAGAAATATCAATAAAGGCTTTTGCATTATCTTTTCTGAAAATCAAGATTAAAATTACGTTATTGTATCGGGGGTCACTTGAAGTTAAAATTAAATCCAAAAAACAAAATATATTCAATTAGGCTTCAGTGTCGGGCACCCTTTGGGGAGTATGAGGTTCAACTCTTTTTGTACGATCTCAAAACGTATCGTATCCGCTTCATAGGGTTCTCCGTCAAGATTGACCGAACGCTTTTGGTAGGGGATGGACTCTATCCATGTTTTCTGGAAACGTTTAACATAGGTACCGGATCGTTCATAGTCGAGTATCTCTGATATTACCTGTCCAAGGTCGACAATGGGAAACTCCATAATGACAACAATGTCAAGCAGACCGTCATCGATATAGGCATTGGGAGCAAGCATCTGTCCGCCACCCGCCTGCCGTCCGTTACAGACCACCCCTGCGATACTTTTACCTTCAATATCAAGATCGTCAGCAACGAGCCTACCCGTATGTGCCGTAAAATTAAGTGCTTTGACGACAGCAGAGAGCGTGTAGGCACCCCCACCGAGAAAGTTTTTCAAAGATGTCGGCGTATCAGCTACGATCTGCGCACCAAAACCGCTGGAGGCAACATTGATGAAGTAGCGTTCGTTCGCTCTGACAATGTCAACAGGATGCACACTGCCCTCTACGGCAAGGCGCAACGCTTCAAGTGCAGAGAAGGGGATCTCACAGGCTGTGGCAAAATCATTTGCCGTTCCCAATGGCAGGATTGCCAAAGCGGGACGCTTCTCCTTGGAGACTTGCATCAGACCGTTCACCACTTCATTGATGGAGCCGTCACCGCCTGCAACCACAAGTCGGGTCACATCTTCAGAGGAAGCCTCTATGGCAAATCGCTCCGCATCACCCTTCTCCCAAGTGACACGCACTTCAACAGTAACCCCCTCTTCTCGAAGTGTCATAACCGCCTGTCGTATCTCTTCATCATCTGCTTTTTTACCGTTGAGTATGATCCGTATCATCACCATATCCGTTTTCTTTGGAGTATAACCCAAAGGGGCTTAATGAACCATTTCTCAGTAACATCGAAGTAACAAAGCTTTTGTAGTATAATGCCAAAGGAGTACGATGATGCGCAATACAATTTTCAAACTCAGCATTCTGTTTACCATCGCCCTGTTCACCCCGCTATCCTGCTTTGCAGATACACAGGAAACCCCGAAAGAGAGTGTCTCCCAACTACTGCAAAAGGTTAAAGAGAGCACAGGGGATGAACGCAGAAAGGCGATGAATGCACTGAAGCTCAAGTTACGCACGGTCAATGCGGCAACCAGAGCAAAAACCATGCAGCAGTTACACCATACTTTTAACGGTACACATATGCAGCAAGGCACTTCATCTATGCCTCACACAACACAAACACCTCATCGGCAGCTACAGCAGAAAACAAATCAACAGACCATGACCAATGTACCCCATCAGAACAAAGCAGATACACAAAAGCCCCCTGCCCAACGACCGGGGAAACCTTCTCGACCTCATACCCCTCCCACTAAAGGAGGTCGCCGCTAATGTCTCTTCTGCGTCTTCTCCCTATCATCATAATTTTCAGCAGCATACTGAGTGCCGCAACAAGTTATGTAGACTACGATCTTGACGGTGTTGATGACAGCATAGACCTCTGCCCCAATACACCGTTTGATGTACTGGTTGATTCCCGAGGATGTGATATGGAGAAGAGGATACTGCCGGGAAAACTATTGCTGCAAGTAGGTGTCAACCAAAATATGGACGATCTTTACGAAGATACCACACTGCTCAACTTCTTTGCCGACTACAGTTACGGAAACTGGGATCTTTCTCTTTCAACTGCCAACTACAACACCAACAACCTGACCACTGTCATCGATGCAGAAGATGATCTTTTTTTAACACTCGGCTATACATTTCATACCCAAAAGGCAACCACTAAAGTGATGGCAGGTACAAAGTTCGCCTTTATGCAGGAGAGCGGCAATGATCGTGACAATGACTGGTACGCTGCACTCAACATTGACTATCAGCTTAATGAGAATATCAACCTCTTTAGCTACTACAGCTACACCCTCAGCAGCGATTCATCCAATATCGATTATGAGAACTTTCATACGCTCTCTGCCGGTGCAGGCTATACCATAACACCTACATGGTATAGCTCGCTTTCCTACAATTATGTTTCAACATACTACGACGGTGGTGACAATTATCAAAGTCTCTCATGGTTCAATGCCTATATGCTCACCTCATCGGTCTATCTGTCATTAAACTACGCTTACGGGTTCAATGATGAAAGCTACGATCACACTGTATCATTTGCCATAGGAGCTTTCTTTGAATAGACTCTTACTGCTTGAGGACGACCCGCAGCTTGCTAAAACACTGATAAAGTACCTTGGTCAGAACGGATATGAAGTCGACTGGGCGAAGAATGGAGAAGAAGCTGTAGACCTCAGTTATGAAAATGACTATGTACTCTATCTTTTTGACATTAATGTTCCGCTGCTAAACGGTATCGACCTCTTAACACAACTGCGAGAAGCAGACGACCATACCCCCACCATCATCATCTCTGCACTGGTCGATGTGGCATCCGTTACCAAAGGCTTTATCGCCGGCGCGGACGACTACCTCAAAAAACCCTTTGATCCCGAAGAACTCCTCATACGCATCAAAGCAAAGACAAGCACCCTTAAAACACGTTTGAAGTTCGCAGAGATAGAGGTTGACATGGATACGCAGGAGTTCTTTAAGGATGGCAAAACACTCATACTTGGAGAGGTACAAAAACGTATTCTCATGACACTCATACAGAACCATCCCAATCCGGTGACCAAAGACGAATTAATGCTCTGTCTGGAAAAACCTTCCGATCTTGCCGTAAGGGTCAACATCTCAAAACTTAAAAAACAGCTTGGTATCAACATCAAAAGTGTACGAGGAGTAGGCTATCAAATTATCTGAGAAAGAGTCCCTCCTAAAGAGCTTCATCCTCTTTTTTCTGGTGATCGAGCTCTTCTTGGGGTTTATTTTCTACCACTACTATAGGATCGAAGAGGAGCACATGCAGGAAAACCTCTTCTTGGAGATGAAGAATTACAGCCTCTCCTTTAATGACAAACGTTTTGACATCGATATTGTCCCAAGAGAACCTGACAGCCGTTTTTATGAACTTTATATCGGGAATGATGCACTTTACATTCTTGTTCCTTTCCCCGATACTCCCAATGATCTGCTGAAGATCTACTACCCAAAAAGTGACTATCTCAAGCTGCTTTCACAGATACAGAAGAGTCTGCTATGGCAGTTTCTGCTGCTGACACTCATCGCAATGATGATATCCCTGCTCTTCTCTTTCTATGTACTCAAACCGCTTAGAAAATCATTGACGATGTTAGAGACATTCATTAGAGATATTATCCACGATCTCAATACCCCGCTTACATCCATTTTGATCAATCTCAAGATGATGGACAGTAAAAATGAGGAGGTAGAGAGCATCAGTCGCAGTGCCAAGACCATCGCCATGCTGCAGCAAAACCTCGATGCCTACCTTAAAGAGCAGCTCAACCGAAGCGAACGTTTTAAACTTGATGAAGTGATCAATGAACAAGTTGCATTCTTTCAGCCCATGTACGACTACCTTGCGTGGGAAATAGAGACAAAACCTATCATCATTCAAAGTGACAAAAACGCTTTTGGGCGAATTCTTTACAATCTTTTAAGCAATGCATGTAAATATAATACCGCGGAAGGTTTCATTCATATTACGACACAAGACACTCTTCTGACAATATCCAACAGCAGCTACGGCATTCAGGCTCCCGAGAAGATCTTCAAACGTTTCTACAAGGAGAGCGAAAGAGGTCTTGGTATCGGACTTCATATTGTCAAAAAACTGTGTGAGCAGCTTAACATTCCTCTACAGCTTGAAACCGAGGGGAACATCATTCACTTTCACCTCGATCTCTCCCAAGTAACATCAAAGTAACAAAACCCTTTTATACTTCTTTTATCATTTTACACGAAGGAGCAAGATATGGTGAAACATATATTTTTAGGTTCAGCTTTAACCGCATCGTTCATTTTAACAGGATGCGGAAGCGACAGTGCAACAACCTCCACAACAACTTCCTCTACAGGATACTTTATCGATGCAGCCGTAGCCAATCTGGACTATGACTGTGTCTCAGACGGAACAAGCGGACAGACCGATGCAAGTGGTGCCTTTACGTGCCAAAATATGAATCAGGTACGATTCAGAGTCGGGAACCTTGTACTTGGAGAGATTAATACACTGCCACAAGATGGATATGTCATGCCGCAGGATGTCGTAGGTGTCCCAAGAGATGATGTGACCAATCCACAGGTAACAGCCATGGCTCAACTGCTTCAGTCTCTTGATGCAGATGCTGATCCTGCAAACGGCATCACCCTCACTGAGGAAACTAAAATAGCGATGCCGACAGAGACATTCAATAGCAGTGATGTAGAAACCTATTTGAGTGCCGCATCATTGCCCCCTGCACAGATTCGTACACAGACACAGGCACAAGAACACCTCAGAGCTACCACACAGAGTATGGTCGGAACTACAGACACCACTGCGACACAGACTGTTTCAACTATATCGTCAGATACGTCCGTATTGACACAGGAAGCCAAAGATGCCATTGCCTATATGGGAAATGAAGAGCGTCTGGCATATGATGTCTATATGAACCTCTACAACTACCATTTAGGACAGGGGACAGAGATCAATCAACTGGTCAACATTGCCCAAAATGCGGAAACTACCCATATCTCTTTGGTGCAGTCACTGGTACGCAAATATAATCTCGGTGCAGACGATCTGACCAATGTATCGACCCCTGTTGCAGACAGCAGCATCACACTCGATCAAATGCCAAGTGGTAAATATGATGTACCTGCGATCCAGTCACTCTATGACACACTCTATACAAAGGGGGTTCAATCACCCAAAGATGCGCTTGAAGTGGGATGTATGGTTGAAGTCACCGATATCAATGATCTGAATGAAGATATTGCCATCGCGCAGGCATCCAATGCACAGGATGTCGTTGACACCTTTACCACACTCAGAGCAGGAAGTTACAGCCACTACTGGTCTTTTGACCAAGGGTTGAAAAATATGGGAATCTCTGACGGATGTTGTTCTCTGGGCACTGTATATTGCCACCCTGAATATCCACAAAATGAACAAGGCAATGGCGGTGGTAATGCAACCGGTGACGGCAATGGACATGGTAGACGCTAACCACTTAGATCTGATACGGAAATAACTTTCAATTCAAAGGATATGAGATGAAAAATATATTATTACTAACAATACTTTTGGCAACCGGTTTATTTGCAGCAGAGACAAACCAATACTCCTACCAGAACCAACAAAGAGCCTATGAAGAGGCAAAAGGAAACGGTGACATGAAACAGCACCAGTACCGTAAAGGTGACGGCTCCGGTGACGGACAACAGCACCGCTATGGTCAGAATAATGGTCAAG
>Ga0256828_1002338_pt1 | contig 11336 bp, 12 predicted proteins | sample CV88metaG_FD_185993 | JGI IMG/M metagenome (GOLD analysis project Ga0256828, IMG submission 185993) | Hydrothermal vent microbial communities from East Pacific Rise, Pacific Ocean - CV88 | ecosystem: Environmental > Aquatic > Marine > Hydrothermal vents | place: Pacific Ocean: East Pacific Rise... | reverse complement strand
AAAATAGGGACAATAATTAATTATTTTAAACGCGATTTTTTAAATCTTTTTTGGGGAATAATTAGCTATTGGGGCTAAATTTTTAGGGGTGGAGAATTTACCGTTAAACTTGTTAATGGGAAAGAAACTAAGAAGATGAATTTTTAAAAATTCATCTGAATACCAAAGTTTAACTGTTTTAGTCCTGTACCATCTATTGAAACTAAATCACCAAAAGCTCTCATTGTATTAGTAAATCTATATCCTCCTCCAATACCTATAGCCTCTCCTGCCTTGTTGTAGTCATTATGATATCTGTTATTATCCCATGAGTATCTACGATGTACTGCACCCAATTTTGCTTTAGCATATAACTTTTGACTAAAATCATAAGTATAGGTCGCATATGCTCCAATTGTCAATACATTTAAATCAGAAGCGTAGCTATGAGACATTGGTACAACTGTATATGTTAATTCACCCTCTGCACCAATAGTTCCCGGTCCTAATTTAATGATAGGTTTTCCTCCGTTTAATACCAATGTTACTCCTGGGTCATAAGATGAGTATGTTGAGAAATCTTCAAGACCTGCTCCTATACCACCATAATAGCCACCATCAATAAAAACAGAAGAGAATGCTCCTGTTGAAATAAGTGCTGTTATTGCGATTGTTGATAATATTTTTTTCATTCCAATATCCTTAATTAAAGTAATAAAATAAGCCAAAACAATATTTAACCTATTTAAATATTATATCATCAAAGAACTATAACTTAACCTTAACTTGCTAAAATATCATATTAATTTTACTTACAAGTAGATAAAAGGTTCATATGCAAAATTTTAAACATAAACATTCAGCACATTGTGAGAGTGGTGTAACCTCACTGCTTTTTAAACATCAAGGTTTAGATATTAGTGAACCTATGGCATTTGGTTTAGGAAGTGGACTTACATTTGCCTATCTACCTATTGTAAAAATTTCGGGAATGCCTCTTATCGCCTATCGTAGTATGCCAAAATCAATTATACAAAAAGCAACAAAGCGAGTAGGAATAAAGCTTGTCTCACAAACCTTTAGAAACCAACAAAAAGCAGAATATCAACTAGACAAACTTTTGGATGAGGGACGATATGTAGGGGCTCAAACCTCTGTATACTATCTCCCGTACTTTCCTGATGATATGCGATTTCATTTTAATGCACATAACCTTATTATATATGGAAAAGAGGGTGATGAGTATCTACTAAGTGACCCTGTTTTTGAGTATACAGTGCGTATAAAGAAAAAAGATTTACTCAAAGCTAGATTTGCAAAAGGGGCATTAGCACCTAAAGGTCTGCTCTACTATCTTGATTCTGAACCAAAAGAGGTTAACTATGAGAAGATTATCAAAGAGTCTATTAAATCAACAGTAAAAGATATGAATGCTCCGATGTTTTTTATAGGATTAAAAGGTATAAACTATCTAGCAAAACAGATACGAAACATCCCAAAAAAATACAAAAATGATTTGCGTTATCCACGGCTTTACTTGGGACATATAGTGCGAATGCAAGAGGAGATAGGAACAGGTGGTGCAGGGTTTAGATATATGTACGCTTCATATCTCCAAGAAGCGAGTGGGTACACCAATGAGAGCCTACTAAAGGAGTCAAGCGAGATGATGACAGAGGTAGGTGATGAGTGGAGAAAGTTTGCACAAGCAACAGCTCTGATGTGTAAAAATAGAAAAGAGTTTGATTTTGATGGATTGGCTTCGATGTTGGAGAGTGTAGCAACCCAAGAGAGAGCTGTCTATGAGAATTTAAAAAAGATAAAATAGTAGTTCAATGATAAAAATATCCAATCTCAATAAAAACTATGACAATAAAAAAATCCTTAAAGATATAAACCTAGAGATAGATGGTGGCTCTATTTTTGGATTACTTGGACCAAATGGAGCAGGAAAAACTACCCTTATATCTACCCTTGTTGGGCTTACCCCACTAGAGCAAGGGGATATTACTGTTGATAATAAAAATATAAAAGAGGAGTTGGCATATATACAATCTATCTCTTCGCTTATCCCTCAAAATCTAGCTTTTTATCCCACTCTTACAACTAAAGAGAACCTAGAGTTTTTTGGAGGAATGTTAGGATTTCATGGCAATATTCTAAAATCAAAAATCGAGAATGTAATAGATATCACCAAGCTAAATGAAGTATATAATCAAGAGGCGAGAAGATACTCAGGAGGTTTAAAACGCAGACTAAATATAGCCATCGGTCTACTAAGCGACCCAAAAATCATCTATTTTGATGAGCCAACAGTAGGCATAGACCCACAATCGCGTAATTTTATTTTGGAGTCGATTAAAGAGATGAAGCAGGATAACAGGCTTATAATCTACACTTCACACTATATGCAAGAGGTGGAGTTTTTATGTGATAAAATAGCTATTATAGACCGTGGAGAGATTATAAAAAAGGGAGATTTAAGTTCACTTCTTATTGAATTTAAGGCTACAGTTAAGACAACTAACAAAACAATAGAGGTTAAACTAGATAACTTAGCAGAAGAGTTAGAGAGATTAAAATCAGATGGTCAAATAGTCAAATCCATTAATTATGGGCATGATTTGGAGAGTTATTTTTTGCAGTTAACCAATAGGAAGTTGAGGGATTAATGAAAGAACTATACCACACCCTAAAATATGCTCTAAAAAAAGAGACTATTGCTCTTTGGCGAAACAGAAGTGCTTTGCTTCCACTATTTCTGATGCCTATGATGTTTATTTTGATAATGTCATTGGCTCAACAGGATATATATAAGGAGTATACCAACGCAGAGGTTAAATATATTATTGTCAATTTAGATAAACAAGCGCGTTCTTTAAAGTTTGTGGAGGAGCTTAAAAAGGATAAAAATCTAAAGTTTATAGAGAAGAGTAGTTTAAAGGAGGCAAAGAGGTTAACTCTTGATGAGAAGTATAAATTTACTCTACTGATTAATAGTGATTTCTCTAAAAAACTATATAAGATAACGGCAAAAGATTTAATAGAGATATATACATCTTCGATAACAAAAGCACATCAAAAGCTATATTTTGAGTCTAAAATCATTCAAAAGATTATGGCTCTAAAGATAAAAAAGATGGTAGACTCTATGACTATGTATAATGACAAAATAAAAGCTTCTACTCCAAAACAGATGATACATACTCACTATCTCTATCGCTTAGAGCATAAGAGTGAGATACCAACAGCAACTCAACAGAATGTTCCTGCTTGGATAGTCTTCTCTATGTTTTTTGTTATTATCCCTATAGCTACACTTCTTATAACCGAAAGAGAGGATGGTACGCTAGATAGACTAAGGGCAATGAATAGTTCAAAATTTATTCTATTTACATCAAAAATAATCCCTTATATGGTTATAAATCAGCTTCAACTCTATAGTATGATTTTAGTTGGAGTTTATATAGTTCCTCTATTTGGAGGAGATAAACTAGATGTAGATATTAACTTTTTTGCACTCTTTATTATCTCTATTGCCATTAGTTTTGGGGCAGTTGGATTTGCAATTTTTCTCTCTACACTTATGAAAAGTATAGAACAGGCTTCTATTGTTGGGGCATTGAGTGGAGTGATTATGGGAGCAGTTGGAGGGGTTATGATACCAAAGCTTGTTATGCCCCCATTGATGCAGAGTATGACTGTTCTCTCACCAATGTCATGGGGGTTAGAGGGAATGCTAGATGTATTTGTTAGAGATTTAGGAGTAACTTCTGTTCTCTATGAGTCATCTGTTTTGGTACTTTTTGGTATAATTTCCTTAATATTAGCATATGGAAAAAAATTATGAATTTAAAAGAAGATTTAAAAAAGATGATTGTTCGTGAGTGTGATAAAGAGATAGAGCCAAGTAGCATCAAAGATGATGATATTATCTTTGACCCAACACATCCATTGGAGCTTGATTCTCTGGATTCACTACAGATATCTATGGCATTGCAAAATGATTATGGTATTCGGTTGACAGACCCAAAAGAGGCAAGACGAGTTATGGAGTCCGTCAATACTTTAGCTAAATATATTGAGTCAAATTCGTGATATATATAGAGGGATATGCACTTATTAGCTCTTTGGCAAAGAGTGCAAAGGCATCAGTAGAAGCAATAAAAAAGGGTAATATATCGACTATAGCTATGGGTGATACTAGCTATTATAAAATTTCAGATACAAAACAGCTTGATTACTATGACCTAATAGAGGAGGTTATTCGCAATGCTATATCTAACGCAAATCTTAGCCAAAAAGAGTTAAAAGAGATGGCTCTTTTTATTGGTACATCCTCTGCTAAATTACCGTTGAATGAGTATCATGCAACAGATAGTGGTGTACTCTTAAAAGATTTGCATATGAGCGAGGTTAGCGATATTATAGCCAAAAGATTGGGAATAGATGGCTTTAGAACTATTATCTCAACGGCTTGTACTTCAAGTTCTAATGCTCTAATACAAGCAAAAGAGATGATAGAGAGTGGATTGATAAAAAAAGCTATAGTAGTTGGTGTTGAACTATATAACCAATTAAGCATCAAAGGGTTTGACTCTTTTATGCTTCTCTCAAAATCCAAAATGAGACCATTTGATAGAGACAGAGATGGAATTATACTAGGAGAGGCACTATCTGCCGTTATTCTTGGTCTAAAGAGAAGCTCTTTTGAGTTAAAAGGAGGGGCTATTATGGTTGATACCTCCTCTATCACTGCTCCACATTTTAATAACTTAAAAGAGGTCATGTCCAAAGCACTACAGAGTGCAGATATTCAGCCAAAAGATATAGAGCTTATCAAAGTCCATGCTACAGCAAGTATACAAAATGATATAGCTGAAGCCCAAGCTATAAATCTACTTTTCAAAGAGAATCCACCTACTATTTTGCCTCTAAAACCCTATATTGGTCATACAATGGGTGCTTGTGGTACAAATGAGCTAGTGTTGCTATTAGAGAGTCTAAAAAGTGGGTTTATTCCAAAATCTATCCATTTTGATAACATGGATGAGGAGTGTAATCTAATCCCAAATTTAACTGAGTTAAAGTCAAAAAGAGGTTACTATCTTCTCAACTATTTTGGTTTTGGTGGAAACAATAGCTCTTTAGTAATAAACTATAAGTAGGATTGAGATGTATATATATAAATTTTCAAATTTTGTAGAAAAAGTAGATGGTGAATTAAGTGATAAAAAAGCACTTCTTACAAAAAAATTTAATCGTAGTGACAACTTCATAAATCTAACATTAGTAGGAGTTCAAAGATGTGTAGAGGATACAAAACTACCTTCAAACACATCTATCTATCTAGCAAGTGATAATGGAAATATGAATACAACTATAAAAGTGCTTGACTCTATTTTTATAAAAAATAGACTACCTATGCCATTTAATTTTCTAAATACTGTAAACTCTGTAAAGCTATTTTATATAGCAAAAAATTTTAATATTGATGGTAAAACAATTTTTGTTGATAGCTTTGAATCAGCTATAATACAAGCATTTGTTGATATAAAACAAGGTAAAAATGTACTTTTGGGAGTTGTCACAGAGGCTATAGATGATTTAGAGCTACATAGAGAGATGTTTGGAGACAAAGAGATAATAGAGAGTAGTAGATGGCTCTTATTATCACCTAAGCCAGATGGAGCAATAGCCAAAATAGAAGAGTTTCAACTATCCAACTCTACAACATCAAAAACTAAAACCTCAAAACTCTTCTCTTTTTTAGAGAGCAATAAAAACAGTTTCTCCTTTAGAGAAGATAGATTATCTTTTAGTGTAAAAAAAATGTCATAAAATTTTGTCCCATAAAATCTCTAAATCTATCCAAAAATTTTATCTTGAACCGTTGATAGAATTGGGACGTTATCTATCTTGATTTTGATTTATATTAAAATAACATTTTAATTTTTTTATTTAAACTTTAAATCTATCTATTTTTTTATAATTATTTAAATATAATCTCTAATTAAAGGAAAATAAAAGGATACTCATGAAAATACAAAATCTACTATTCTTGCAGCTTTAGAATCTGTGACTACTTCAATGATTAAAGCTTGGTCTGAATCTAAAATTGATACTACTATTCAAGCTCAAAAGAAGGAACTTTATAGTCATTCCTAATGGAATAAAAGTAGGATATTGTTTTAGGCTTAAAGTGCAAAGCCTAGGTCGGATACTGTTTGAGTATCTCTTCACTACTCTCCTCTGCACTCAAAAACTTTAAAATAGTCTGAACAGTAATTCTCTGACCTCTTATGGTTGGTTTTCTATTACATACATCTGCGTCTATGGTTATATTTCCATTAAAAAATGATAATTTTTCAGCACTCATGGAAACTCCTTTTTGGATTTGTTTCTTTAATTATTATAGTATAGCATATTCTTTTAGGAATATTTAAAAATCCTTGTGCCTCCCTCTTTTTCTGTTCATTATCAAACAGGAACAACCGTAACCCGTAATGATTTAAATCTAGCAGTCATTATCAGCTCATCTCTTTCGTCTCCGAAGATTGCGTTTATTCTTGATTTGGCATGGTGGAAAGTTGTAAAAAGAGTTCTAGCTTTTACTTTGTTTGTATATTTTACACTCAAAACTAAACTCTCTCCATACTCTGTTTTTAAAATAACTCTATCCCCAAATTTGCCTTTATCATCAATTGAGGCTAGAAGTATATCTTCACTGTGATTGTTGATAAGTTTTTGAGTATATTTTGTCTGTGCTGAGTTATTGTAGTGAGCTAAAGTTCTACCTGTTGTTAGATAGAAACCATCGAGTCCATCAGCATAAAACTCACGGTTAACAATCTCCTCAATCATCCCTCTTGGCTCGTACTGCTTATAGATATACTTACCCAAACCATCCTCTGTTCTAAAATCAAGTAGATGTAAAATTGGGGTATCTTCATGATAGATAGGCCACTGCATTCCACGTTTTCTATGTCTTGCAAGTCTATAGTATTGAGCTCCAGAGAAGCGTCTGTGTGCAACCTCTGTCACCTCTTGCCAGACCTGTTCACTTGTATCATGTTTAAACTCACCTCCTAATTTTTTGGTAAGCTCTCTAATCACCTCCCAATCATCAGGCAAATCAGATTTTACTAATGGTTGAGATAGGTGAAGCCGTCTCATAGCATTGACATAAACACCTGTCTTCTCATAGGCAGAGCGAACTCCTATCACAATATCAGCATATTGCGCTATATCGGTCATAAAAAGCTCTTGAACCATAATAAACTCTAAGTTTTTAACAGCTTTTTCTATCTTGTTGATATTTGGGTGGATATGAGTGATATCCTCTCCCATATTCAGCAGTGCTTTTATCTTACCATCTATCATACCATCTATCAGTTGAGGTGTCATAAGCCCTACATTTGGTGCATCTTGATAGTCAGGTAGGTAATAAGGCAGACAGCCCATATCACAAGCACCTTGAACATTATTTTGACCTCTAAGAGGCATAAGCCCTGCTCCTCTTTTACCAATATTTCCTGTCATCAATGCCAAGTGTGTAATTGCCATAACAGCATAAGAGCCATCAAGATGCTCTGTTATTCCAAGCCCCCAAAATATCATCGACTTCTTGACAGCATACTCACGAGCGATATTTGGAATCATCTTTGATAGATACTCATACCCCTCAATATCTTTGAAAAAGGCAGGGTTAGCATATGGGTCATTTAGAATACTCTCCTTGAACTCCTCAAACCCTTTGGTACGATTGGCAATAAAATTTTTATCATAAATCTCCTCATCTATAATCACATAAGCCATCATATTTAAGATAAGCAAATTTGCCTCATATGGAATAATACAGTTATGTTTGGCATACTTCACCATCTTGGTCTCACGCACATCAATAATCGCTAGGTTATTATGCTTTTTAGCCACATCTACAATCCGATTTGCCACAATTGGGTGAGCCTCCATTGTATTTGAGCCGATTACTACCATAAACTCTGTATCATAGATATCATTATATGGATTGGTCGCTGCCCCCTCCCCTATGGTGGTTTTCATACCCTTAAGAGATGGAGAATGGCAGACTCTAGCACAGTTATCCACATGTGGAGACTCCATAGTCTCACGACAAAATTTTTGAAAACTATAAGAACTCTCACAGTTCGTTCTCGCCCCACCAATAGCACAGAAACTATCACCTCCAAAAGTATCTTTTATCTCTTGAAGTTTTATTGAAGCTATACTAGTCGCCGTATCTAAATCACAAGTCCAAAAGGTATCATCAAAAACTTTTAGCTTATCCTTGAACTGCTCTTTTAATTTTGGATTTTTGTCCATAAAACTTCTACGAATACGAGGCTCACGAATACGCTCATCAGAGTCCACAAAATCAAAACCAAACTTCCCTTTGATACAGAGTTTCCCTTGCGAAACTACCCCATCTTTTTGAGCATAAATTTTAGTAATTTTATTATCTTTTACAACACCTGTAATGTCACATCCCACCCCACAATAGGTACAAACACTCTCTATCTCTTTTATCATATTCTTAGCCCTTACATTAGAAATTAATTTTATTTTACTTAAAATTTAAGATGCTTATCCTTAGAAAAAACCGTTTTTTTCTAAATAAGAGTATTTTAGTCTCATTTTAAGAAAACTACGTTATTATTCAAAAAACTTATAACAAAGGATTATGATATGTTTACAATCAGTGTAGATAAAGAGTGTGGATGTTTTAAAAAAAGCGATTTGGAGAACAATACAACAGAGAGTAGCAAAGATGATGCACTACTAAAGGCTCAATATATGGTTAATTATATGAATGATGAGTTTTGTAAAAAGCATGATTTTACATTAAGAGAAGATGGAAACAGTTTTACAATCTCTATGAATAAACGAGCACAAGAGGCTCACACAGGCTGTTGTGGTGGAGGTCACTGTTCATCATAGATAGTGATAGAGGTTGAATTTATTTTAACCTCATCTCCCCTTAGACTTTAAAATCTCCACTATATTATTCTCATCAAACACAATTTTACTCTCCACCTTGCAATCACCATAAAGACATCGTACAAGATATTCCCCTTTTCGCTCCTCTTTAGGAATCAATTTGGTAAACTCTCTACCACACGCATGACACTATATTGTTACTCTATTTAACATATATATTTTCCTTTAAATTTGTTATTTGGTTTACGGCGAGGCTAAAGCCGTCGATTCCCTATTTGCCAATTTGCATTTACGGAATCGGCGTGTTTACACCCGAACAATTTTATTTAAACAATCGTAAAAACACAAACCCCAACCCCTGCAAAAAACAGAAACACCGAGCCTATAAGCATGGTAGCTTTCCTCTTGGCTGATTATGGTGGTATAAATACCTACCATGGCTAGTTCTAGCGAGAGTAATTGTCTCCCCATACTATCCATCAACAACGCTCCTTGATTGGCTATATCTTCAGCGAACTTCTCTTGTAGTTTCTTCTCTATGGTGCTTAGGGTTTTTGTTTTGAATGTTGGTTGGTTTATGTCTTTAAAAAAAAATAATATATTTTTTTAATCTAAGCACTTCTTTTAAACTTAGAAAAAGAACTAAAAATTTCAAGTCTCTCTTCTTCTGATAAAATTCCCGAAAAAGGTGAAGAACTTCTCAATCTTTGTGCATTTTCAGTTGTTTCAGACAATATATTATAAATTTCAATTTTTAATTTAGTTGATAAAATTTCTTCCCACTCCTTATAAGCTAAACTCAAAGAAGCATTCTTTTTTTTCAAAAAATTAATATTATCATCAACAATATCCCAAAGTTCAGGAAATTTTTGTAATTTTTCTACAATCTTTTTATGTAATTCTAACGACCTTAAATCTGCTTTTGTATATGAATTCATTTCTTAAACTCCTTTAAAATAATATTTTTTATTCTATTTTTATTTACTTCATTAATAGGCATAGTATTCAAACCCTTTAATAAAGTTTTTTTTCTTAAAAGGCTTAGAGACATCATTGCTTTAAAAAATTCTATATCTTTTTCCCTATTAGCATTTAACTTAGATAAAACTAAATCATGTTTATCTATACACCAACCTGTAATATAGTTTGTATTTTTATTACATATTTTATGACATCTATTTTCCCATCCATTTGGTAATTTAGAAGTTGTTTCATCTACGGCATCAAAATAATATCCATGTTCATTATGAAAAGGAGAAAGTTCTCCTATTGACCCTTCTACCCTATCTGCCAACTCTTCATTTTGGATATATATATCAGCCTCCATAGAACGTGCTAATGTTTTAATATCAGGTCGTTTAGGTGAAGCTATAATATTTTTAGACTTTACTATGTTTTCCAAATCAGGATGTTGACCAAGTATTGATTGTGAGCCGAAAATTGTCATTTCTTTAACTCCTGCTATATCCCCAGAGGCTCTTATTAAATGTTCTAACTCAATTCTTGTCATTATTTATCCTAAACTTACTATTTATTTAGTATATCATTTTTTTCTAAAATTATTTTTTGTAAATCAAAATTTTTAACTATTTATAGAATCACTAAGCTCTAGCTCTATATCAAAGAGAAAATCATCAAAATCACCACCATGTTTGAGCGAATAGTCAAACACCCTATAGCCCCCTCTCCATAGAGCAGAAGTTTTTTGAGCTTGTGAGCGTAGAGATAGTTGTAAAAGACTCTAAACTCTTTTCGTCTGCCGATATAGTTACTTGGGTAGAGTATCTGATTTAGTTTTTGGTTGAGCTTCTCATGGCTTGGAGGGGTGGGTTCAAAATCCCTATCGACCAAATTTCTGCTAATATCTTGTCTTGGGATTTGTCTATTTTTAGGGTGCTTGGTGGGGTGATGATAAATGCCATATCTATTTCCTTTTCTTATGGAATTTATTATAGCCTAATGTTAAGTAGGGTCGATAAATCGACCCTACCGAATACAAATTTTTCTTAATGTAGTAGCATTAGGAAGACGAAAGATACAAGTTTTATTTAAAATTCCCAAATACAAGAGGAGCTTTTAAATCAAGCTCTTTAACTGCTTTCATAACGGCTTGTAAATCATCTATTTTTTTACCACTAACACGAACTTCATCACCTTGAATTGATGGTGTTACCTTTAGTTTTAAGGCTTTAATAGCCTTTACAATCTCTTTTGCTTCATCTTTTTCTATACTATCAACTATCTTATAAATTACTTTAGTATTCCCACCTGAAATACCCTCTGTTTTTACCTCTTCAAGTGATTTTCCTGCAATATTTCGTTTAATAAGTTTAGAGATAAGAATATCCTTTAGAGCATCTATTTTTTGGTCAGATGAAGAGCTTAAACTTAATATCTTG
>Ga0256828_1002337_pt1 | contig 11340 bp, 6 predicted proteins | sample CV88metaG_FD_185993 | JGI IMG/M metagenome (GOLD analysis project Ga0256828, IMG submission 185993) | Hydrothermal vent microbial communities from East Pacific Rise, Pacific Ocean - CV88 | ecosystem: Environmental > Aquatic > Marine > Hydrothermal vents | place: Pacific Ocean: East Pacific Rise... | reverse complement strand
ATTGCTGTATCATTTTTTAGTTTATCTCTACTAGCTTTTATATATATAACAGAAGCTGAAGCAGATATAGCACTTAGTGGTTGTCTCCATTGGTGTGCTATCATACTTAGCATCTCACCCATTTGTGCTAGTCTTGATTGTTGTTGCATCATTTGTTGTGCTACTTTATTTTTATCTTCTTCTTCTTTTATCTTTTCAAGTAACTCTTCACTTTGTGTTATATCAAGTCTTATTGATATATATGATTCAATATCTCCATTTTTATCATATAATGGTTCTATATTTGAATAAACCCAATAAGAACTTCCATCTTTTTTAAGATTTTTTACTTTTCCACTCCAAGATTTTCCAGCTTTTATAGTATCCCATAAATCTTTAAATACTTCAGATTTCATATCTGGGTGTCTTACTATATTATGTTTTTTACCTATTAATTCGTATTTTTTATATCCAGATATATTACAAAATGCCTCACTTACATCAGTAATTCTACCTTTTGTGTTTGTAACTGAACTAATAATATATTTATCCATTACAAGTCTTAATCTTTGTTCATCTTTTGCTAATCTTAAAAATGCAATAATCATTAAAATAAGTGTAAATAAACTCATTGCAGTTAATAATATAACACCATAAAATATAAGATTTACCCAAAATAATTCATCTTCAATTTTTACTTTTGTATCTTCTTTTATAAATTTGATTGTATCTTGATAAATATTTATTTTTGTACTCATTACAAAAAACCAATTTGTTGTTCCCACAATTCTTACATGTTTAACTTTATCTTTTATAATAGCTCTTATTTTTGCTATTTCATCATCAATTCTCTTTTTTTGTTTAGAGATATAATAAGTTTTAATATTCGCAGAAGCATATTTCAAAAACATTTTTTCGCTTTCTTTTTCTAATGCTTTACTATTTAAATACTCATAATATAAACCATCGCTATCTCTTAGCTTTGATAATAAACTAATACCTAAAGCTCTTTCAATACCTGTAAATTCTTTTAATGTTATTATATAACTATATGAAATAAGATTTTGTGTAATATTTGGAATATTTGATTTTTTGATAATATACACTAAGATATTATTTAATAAGTTATTTATCTCTGTATATTTTTTGATTATTTCTAGTGAATTTAGTTTTTTACTATTTACTTCTTCTCGAATTTGATTTATTTTTTCTATTTTTTGAAGTGCATTTTTAATATATAATTTGAAGTCTTCTGAATTTACTGATTTAACGATTTTTTCAAATTCTTCTATTTTTTCATCTGTAATATTTCTTTGAAGATATACTTCTTTTTGAAATTTACCTCTATATGTAATAGCATATCCACTTGATAGTCCTCTTTCTTTTTGAATAGAGTGTACAAGTTCAGATATTTTTGAGCTTACTATTACTTTGTCTTTTAGTTTAACAAGATTTACTCTTTGTTTGTATTGAGAAATAATTAATATTGTCCCTAGTAAAAATAAAATAATTGTAATTGCTATTGTTGGTATTAGCAACTTTGATTTCAATGTAATTCTACTAAACATAAAATATTTCTCCTAATTAATACATAATTACTTATTATATCATATTTTTTATATATTTTACATTTCTTAATTAATGTAGAATTATAGAAGCAATTATTTTAATATCTTATACATTAAAATAATTTGCTTTTTTATTTGGTACAATAATTGCTACTGTACTTTGTTCTGGATCTATTTGATATGTTTCAGATAATGTTATATCAAAATCTTCTGGTTTTAAAAGGTCAAATATCTGTCTATTCATAGCTAAATCTGGACAAGCAGCATATCCAGGAGAGTATCTACAACCTTGATATTGTTTCATTTGAACATCATTGATTGTTGGCTTTTCTTTTGATGCTATATTTAAATCTAATCTTATTTGTTTATGTAATATTTCAGCCATTGCTTCTGCTAATTCTACACCTAAACCATGTACAGCATAATACTCAGTAAACTTACCTTCATCATACAATGCTCTTTCATAAGATGTTATATTGTGTCCAGCACTAGCAAGTGTAAATGCAACAATATCAAACTCTTCACTACTAAAGAAATCAGCAATACATCTATGTGGAGATTTACCTTGTCTTGGAAAATCAAATGTAGTAAGGATATTTTGTTTTGACTCATCATAAATATGAAGTTTTGTATCCTCTGCTTTACAATAAAAATACCCATAAACACCAATTGGATCAAATAAGTTATTTTCTAAAAATTCATTTTTTAGTTTTTCATATAGTGGTTTTACAAGATTTTCTTCTTGTTTTTTAAACTCATCTATATTCATTTTACCTCTTTTGTATCCCCATCTTTGTCTAAATAATACCCTATGATTTATCCACGAAAATGGTAACTCAATATTGAAGTTTGTATTGCATTGTATTTTAGAATTAACAGCATTTTTACTATTTTGTTTTATATATTTATCTGGAGCAACTAATATCTTTCTACCTATAAATGGAACATCATATTTCTTGTGATTATTTAAAAGTATAGGTGTATGAATATCACTATTAAATACTACTTTTTCTTCTTTTAAACTCTCATCTATTACTATTAAATCTGCTGGCATATTTGTATCAAGATTAGTATAGTCACCATTGGCTAGTTCTAATCTTTGCATAGCTAAAACACCATCAAAGGCATCTCTACAATAAAATATTGGCCCTTCATATATAGTTCTACAAAAATCATCTACAAAAGGCTTAGTAAGTGCAGCTCCACCTAAAAGTACAGGTAGTTTAATACCAGCTTCTTGAAGTTTTAAGATATTTGATTTCATCTCATTTGTAGATTTTACAAGTAACCCACTCATACCAATTGCAATTGCATCATTAGTTTTTGCACTTTGGATAAAATCATCTATTGTTACTTTTATACCTAGATTTACTACTTTAAATCCATTATTAGATAAAATAATATCAACAAGGTTTTTTCCAACATCATGAACATCACCTTTTACTGTTCCAATTACAAGTGTTGTATCTGTCTCTTTTTCCACCTTTGGTAAAAATTGATTTAGACTATCAACACAAGCTTTCATTGTTTCTGCACTTTGAAGTACAAATGGAAGTTGCATTTGCCCACTTCCAAATAATTCTCCAATTATTTTCATACCATCAATAAGCCATTCATTAACTATAATTTCTGGTGCTACTTCTTTTCCTTGTATTTCAAGAGCAAGAGGTATTAATCTTTGTTTATCTCCATCCATTAATAATTTTTCAACTTTTTGCTTACTTGAAAGTGCATTATACTCTTCATCACTTTGTTCTGCAACAGCTTGAATATCACTAAAATGCTCTATGAAAGCAAATAAAGGATCACCCTCTTCTCTTCTATTAAATAGTAAATCTTCACAAGCTTTTATATCAGATTCTCTCATTTTATTTCGGGGAACTAAATGTTTTACATTTACAATAGCACTAGAAAGTCCAGCTTCTATACAATGGTGTAAAAAGATTGAGTTTAAATATACTCTAGCTTTTGCATCTAATCCAAAAGAGATGTTTGATAATCCTAAAGTAGTGCTTACTTCTGGATGCATAGTAGTAAACTCTCTTATTGCTTCTATTGTTTCAATTCCAGCAGTATAATACTCTTCATCACCACTACCAATAGTAAATACAAGCATATCAAATACTAAATCTTCGGGATTTAATCCATGTAAATTTACAGCTCTATCGTATATTCTTTGGGCTATTCGTACCTTGTCTTCTTTTGTTTTTGCCATTGCAACCTCATCGATTACAAGACAAACTAAAGAAGTACCAAACTTTTTAGCTAAAGTACATATCTCATCAAATCTTTCAATTCCATCTTCAAGATTTACAGAGTTTAAAATAGGTTTTCCACCTATTAATTTTAGTGCTTGTTCTAGTGCTGGTATTTGTGTACTATCTGGCATAAGTGGAAGTGGTATTTTTTGAGCATATAAAGATACAACTTCATTTATATCTTTTGTTTCATCTCTTCCTGCAAAACCAACACTTACATCAATAATATGCGCTCCTGCTCTAACTTGTTGTTGAGCTACTGTTAAAGTACCTTCAAAATCTTCAGCTTTTAACAGTTCTCTAAAAGCTTTACTTCCTGTAGCATTTGATCTCTCACCTATTAGAAGTGGAGCTGGATCTTGTTTTAATTCAACTGTTTGAAACAATGAAGCCAATGATGTAGAAGTAGTACCTATTGGTGGTTTTGGAGTAATACCTTGTACTGATTTCATTAAAGCATTTATATGTGCTGGTGTAGTTCCACAACAACCACCTAAAAATGCAACTCCATCATATTTCATAAACTCTTTTTGAATATCTGAAAACTCAACATCATCCATAGGATAATAAGTACATCCTCCTCTATTTTGAGGAAGTCCTGCATTTGAGTGAACAGAAAGTGGGAATTTACAAGTTTGACTTAATATCTCTATATGTTTTTTAACTTGTGCTGGTCCTGTTCCACAGTTGAACCCTAAAGATAAAATATCAAATGGCTCTAAAATAGTAACAATAGTAGCTGCATCTGTACCTATTAACATAGTACCACTAAGTTCTATAGTAACAGATACCATAATAGGAATACTAGCATCTAAATCTTGTAAAGCATGAATAGCTGCTTTTATTTGAAGAGGGTCTTGACAAGTTTCTAGTAAAAATACATCAACTCCACCATCAATAAGACCTTTTGCCATATTTTGGTAACCACTATACATAGTATCATAATCAATATGAAGCAATGAAGGTAGCTTTGTACCTGGTCCAATTGAACCTAATACAAATCTAGGTTTTTCTGGTGTGCTATATTTATCACATATTTTTTTAACATGTGCTGCACCAAGCTTTGATAGTTCATAAGCTCTATGACCCATATCGTATTCATCTAGCACCCAATCCATAGCACCAAATGTATTTGTTTTTATCATATCAGCACCACTAGCTGCATAAGCATCATGTATTTGCTCTAAGACTTCAGGTGCTGTTGCATTTAGAAGTTCATTACAACCTTCTTGATCTACACCTTTATCATCTAACCATGCACTTTGTGGTATTTCTATACTTTGAAGCTGTGTTCCCATAGCCCCATCAATTATTAACGCTCTTTTTTTGATTATTTCTAAAATTTTATTCTTCATTATACGCGATTATATCCAGTTTTTTGTTAAAAAGTGATGATGAAGTAAAAATTAGATATAATAATACAATTATCTATAATACCATGAGGAAAATATATGTTTAACAAAGAATTTTTAAAAACTTTAACAGTTTTATACGCAGAAGATGATGCTTCTATTAGAAACTCACTTAGCAATATACTTAAAAAAGTATTTAAAGATGTTATCGTATGTGAAGATGGTCAAGAAGGTATAGATAATTATAAAAACTACTCTGAGTCTTTAGAATTTGATGCTATTATTAGTGATATTAATATGCCAAATAAAAATGGTTTAGAGATGGCTAAAGAGATAAGGGAATTAAATAGTGATATTCCAATTATTATGACAACTGCTCATGGTGAAGCAAACTATTTAATGGAAGCTATCAAAATAAATGTATCTGGATATAGTTTAAAACCTATTGATACTAAAGAATTATTACAAACTGTTCAAAAGTTTTGTGAAGTAAAAAGAAACCAAAGATTAATAGTACAAAAAGAAGCTGAACTATCAGAATACATGGACTTAATTAATACCCTAGCAACAATAATAAAAGTAGATATGACAGCTACTATTACTGAAACAAATGAATTTATCACTCAAGTAAGTAACTATACTAATGAAGAACTTTTACATAAACCTATTTCTGAACTTTTACATAAAGATTGTTTAAATGGTAGTTATCAAGAGATGGTTGCTACTATCAAGCGTGGGAAAACTTGGAAAGGTAAACTAAAACTTTTAAATAAAGATGGTGATATTTTCTACCTAAGAACAACATCTATTCCTCATAAAGATTCTGATACAAATACTGTTGTAGGTTATATCTCAATAGGTTTCTTAGCCGATGATGAAGAACAAGAAAAAGCACAAACTATGCAACAAGTAAGACACAATATGCTTGTAGAAAAACAAAAAGTTTTACAACTAACAAAAAAAGTAAAAGAGCTACAAAAAAGTATAGGTATGCCATCTAGTGCAGAAGTACTTAAAAATGAAAAAATTCTAAAAATGAATCTAAAAGAAGAAAAAGCTAAAAATGCAAGCTTAATCAAACAAGTAAAATACTATGAAGAACACTTACATGAACTAGAAGAAAAACTAAATAATATTGTAGCTTCAGAAGCTTCAAAAAGACAACTTATTACAAACAAAGTAAAAGAACTTCAAAGAGAAAATGCTCAACTAAAAGATAAGCTAATAACAGCACAAAACCAAATAAAAGCACTACAACCTAAACCAAAATATGTAGAGTAGGATGTCTGCTCTTATATCTATTTTAGCAATATATTTATTTATATTTTTAGGTTATATTGCAAAAAAAATTCATAAAGAAAATATTCATGAAAAAACTCTTATTATATTTTCTATTTATTTTTTACAACCTATTTTAACTTTTTGGGGACTTACTAGAGTAAGTATCAACTATGAATTAATCTTAACTCCTTTTATTTATTTTTTGGTGGTTACTACTACTTTGGTATTTTTAATTTTTGTATCAAGATATATGTTTGATGATGAACAAGATAAATCAATATTTATTACTACATCTCTTATTGGAAATACTGGAAATTTAGCTATTCCACTTGGTATTGCACTTTTTGGTGAACAAAGTATTGCATATACAAGTATAATTAATATTGCAAATATCTTTTTTATCTATACTGTTGGTATATTTTATTTTGCTAAATCAAACTATACATTTAAACAATCATTACTTAAAATGACTCAAATACCAATTTTATGGTTTGCTATTATTGCTTTAGTTTATAATTATCTTGGATTTAAAATAAATGCTCAAATAGATCAAGCTTTAGAGATGGGAGCATATGCTACTATTGTGATTCAGCTTATGATATTTGGTGTTTATATGGCTGGTATTAAACTAAAATCAACAAATATGAAACTAAGTATTTCAACTACTTTTGTAAAACTAATTATTTTGCCATTAGTTGGTATTGTTTTTGCATATATATTTAATATGCCTAGTGATATTGCAAAGATTTTAATAGTATCTTTAGCTGTTCCACTTGCTGTTACAACAGTAAATATATCTGCTCTTTATGAGTGTAAACCATATGAAGTAACTTACATAATATTTTTATCTACAGCATTATTTCTTGCAATATTTTATTTTGATTTAAATTTAATAAATATGGTGTTTAAATAATGTGTGGAATTATTGGATTTAATTTTAAAGCAAAAGAGCCTTTAGAAGATCTTGTAAAACTTCTTAAAAATAGAGGTCCGAATAATAGTGGTACTTATAGCTTAAACAATAACTCTTTTGGGCATACAAGATTGAGTATTATTGATTTAAAAACTGAAGCTAATCAACCTATGGTATTTGATGATATTGTTTTAGTATTTAATGGTGAAATTTACAACTACAAAGAGCTTATAAAAGAGCATAATTTAAAATGTGTAACTTCAAGTGATAGTGAAGTACTTATAAGATTGTACCAAAAATATAACTTTGAATTTTTAAATAAACTAAATGGAGCATTTTCATTTTGTATTTATGATATTAAAAAAAATTTATATTTTTGTGCAAGGGATAGATATGGTAAAAAGCCATTTTATTTTTACAATATTGATGGTAAATTTATATTTTCTTCACTTATAAAACCTATAATTAAAGCTATTGGATATACTCCATCTTTAAATAAAGTTGCACTTTCTCAATACTTGCAATACTTTGTACCAATAGGAGATAATACTTTTTATAACGATATAAAAAAACTAGAACCAAGTTCATATATTGTATATCAAAACAATAAACTATCTATAAAAAAGTATTATAAAATAAATACCCATAAATCGATATTCAATGAAAAACAAGCCCTAGAACAAATAGAATCAACACTTCTAAAAAGTGTTGAGCTAAGATTGGTTAGTGATGTTGAAGTTGGTTCTTTACTTAGTGGTGGAATTGATAGCTCACTAATATCTAGTATATATTCAAAAATAAGTGCTAAAAAAATTCAAACTTTTAGTGTAGGATATGAAACATATACAAAATACTCTGAATTGTCTTATGCAAAGCTTTTAAGTAGCCATATAAACTCAAATCATCATGAACTAAGACTTTCTAAACAAAACTTTATTGATAGCTTTGAAGATGTATTGCATAGTATGGAAGAACCACATGGTGATCCTGCATCAATACCACTTGATTTTTTATGTAAACATATAAAAAATAGTGGTATTAAAACTGTACTATCTGGTGAAGGTAGTGATGAGATATTTTTAGGATATGATAATTATGCTAAATTTGATAAGTTTTATAACTTTAAAGCTTCGCTTAGTAGTGAACAAAAAGAGTTTATGAATAAAAATCTAAGTTCAAGTTTAAATAAAAATACAAAAGAGAGTACCTATATAAAAAGATTGTTAAATGACCAAACTATATATAATAGTTTTGGAGAGATTTTTACATTAAATCAAAAAAAACTATTATTTAAAAAAGTACCTACCTTTAAAACTATAAAAGAAAAATCAAACCATATAGATTGGATGAGTTATATTGATCTAAAAATTTGGCTAGGAGATGCCTTGCTTAGTAAAGTAGATAAAATATCTATGAATAACTCAATTGAAACTAGAAATCCATTTTTGGATTTTAATTTAGTAGATTTAAGCTTCAAAATTGATGGAAAACTAAAACTCGGAAATAGCAATAAATATTTACTTAAGAAAGTTGCTTCAAAATATATCCCCGATGAGATAATAAATAGAACTAAAAAGGGGTTTAACTCTCCATATAATGAATGGTTACATGAAGAGTTTAAAGATGAGCTTTTAAATACTATTTTAAAAGCAAATAGTACCCATAATCTTTTTAATGAAGATTATATAAAACAGATATACACCCAAGCAAAAAATAATAAACTAAAGCAACATTTTTATGCTTTGTATAATTTTTCACTTTGGTATATTAGAACTTATATCTAATACAAAATCCAAATAACCAAAGGGGAAGTTTTAAAAGCTCATTTAAGTCTTCATATAAAGAATTTATATTTTCTATTAACCCTTTTTTATATACTTGTGAATGCTGTTCTTTACCTTTAAATATGCTATTAAGTGGTGCATATTTGCTCTGCACTTTGGTACATTTTTAGTTTGCACTTGACAATATTGATTGTTTGATATATGGTTGTGCTTATAGAGATAATGATAAAAATAAAAAAATTATTTTTATCATTTTTTTAAAACCAACATTTTTTGTTATCTATATTTATTTTTAATTCTCTTATATACATATAACGCATTTAGTTGACCATAATTCTTTAAGGATGTTTCTACGGAATAATCTCCTCTTTCTAAGTCTTTAAGAGTCTTTTTATTGATTAAGTACATAATACTCCCTAAATCACTGGGTTTACTTTTTATATTTTCAATAATCCTTATTAGGGTATTTGCACTTATATTATATTCAGATTCATCTCCATATATTTTATTATAATTCCATCTTAATCCTTCAATAGTGGAAACAGATTTAGCAGTATTTTCAAATATAATAAATGCAATTTTAGATAAAAAAGTTTGATTATATATTATCAATGATTTAAGTTTTTTCGTAACAACATAGCTATTTTGTTCATTATAAGTATTATTGGGATTTATATCTTTTACAAGATAATAGTAAAAACCTACTATACTTATCAAAATAATAATAAAAATTGTTGTAATGATTTTACCTCCATTTTTTCTTCCCATTATGAAAGCAGAGATAAAGAAAATTGCTATAGGGATATTAGCATATACTAATATCATTAAATCAGATTTCTCTGATGCGAAAGTTATATAAACAATATAACCATAAGCAATAGATAAACCAAGTGCAATAATTCGTGATAAGTTACCTAAATTAAATGTTTTATACCCTGAAATAGCAAACCATAATAATGCAAATCCACCTGCGACAACAGCTCCAAGAAACACTGCTATTATTGCAATAAGCCCACCACCACTAGCACCACCTGTTATAGCAGAACCATGCTCACTGCTATACTCTGGGACTCTTGTTCCATCACTATAATATGCTTTTCCACCGTCATAATGCATTTAGTTACTCCTTATTACTTACTAGGAGCTATTCTATCCTCCCAAACTTACTTAAATATAAAATTTAATTTTTTTATTAAAATTTATCACGAATGCTACTTTTTAATCATTATTTAATATAGTGTTATACAAAAAACGATGATACTTAGTATCAAGATTTTGTAGTTTTAAATTTGATAATTTAAAAGAGAGTTTATTAAAGTTGTCATTTTATTACTCCAATAGTAAAGTTAATTAAACTATTACATCAAAATATAGTTTAATCAACTAAACATTAAAGTAAATAAAGCTTATTTGTTTTAGTGGCTACATCCACCTTCACATGATGTAGAAGCAAAATCAGTTACACCATTTACACCAGCTTTTTTTGTAAACTCAACTCTTGTAAGTCCATCTGCTCTATCTGCATATGTAAATTCAAACTCAGCTTCAACTTTTGGAAATAAACCCATAGGAGCACAATGATTTATCATTATTAGTTTTTCACCTTCATTTAGCATTGCTAAACCTGCCATTGCATTTACCATTGGATGACCACCTGCTGATGTATCAAATCCATAAGCTGTTACACCATCTAAATTACCTTTTACAAATACTACAGTAGCATTTGGAACTTCTATTACTTCTTGATTTTGAATATTCATTATAAGCCTTTGTTATTTTTGAAGTATTATAGTTTAATATTTATAAATAATAGATTTAAAAAGCTTTTTAATATAAAATTTAGTATAACATTGTATTATAAAACATGAATAAACTTATTTTACCATTAGTCTTAATCTTTATGTTAAATTCTTGTGCTTCTAGCAAATTAAACAAATCAGAAAAAATATCTTATAAAAAACAATTTAATAGTATATGGAACATAATAGAATCTGATCCATATGATACTCTACCTCAAGATAAAATATCATATTTTAAACTTTTTAAAGATGGAAATTCTACAATACTAAAAGATGCAAAGAGGACTTTAAATAGCAAAGAAGATATTCTTCCTTATTTTGATAAACTAGCTCATCCTAATGGTATATGTTTAAAAGGATTATGGGAAATAAAACAAGACAATATTTATTCTGGATATTTAAAAAA
>Ga0256828_1002336_pt1 | contig 11340 bp, 10 predicted proteins | sample CV88metaG_FD_185993 | JGI IMG/M metagenome (GOLD analysis project Ga0256828, IMG submission 185993) | Hydrothermal vent microbial communities from East Pacific Rise, Pacific Ocean - CV88 | ecosystem: Environmental > Aquatic > Marine > Hydrothermal vents | place: Pacific Ocean: East Pacific Rise... | reverse complement strand
GAGATAAAATATATAAATATATTTAGCTTGAAAAAAAACATTCGAACAAAAAAAGATTTTGCCTTCCATTAAAATAACTCTAACCAGTTTTTAGATATAATCCATTTTTAAAAACCAATTTTCAGGATTCCATAGTGAGCCAACAACTAGAAAACATTGAAGAGCAATTAGCAAACCATAAGTTAAGTCAAGAAGACTATACACATATTAAAGAGATTTTAAAACGCGAGCCAAACCTTGTTGAGCTTGGTATTTTCTCAGCTATGTGGAGTGAACACTGTTCATACAAGTCATCAAAAGTACACTTAAAAGGTTTTCCAACTAAGGCACCTTGGGTTATTCAAGGTCCAGGTGAGAATGCTGGTGTTATTGACATTGGTGATGGCTATGCTGCTGTATTTAAAATGGAATCACATAACCATCCATCTTTTATTGAGCCCTATCAAGGTGCTGCTACTGGTGTAGGTGGGATTATGCGTGATGTTTTTACTATGGGTGCACGTCCTGTTGCTTCACTTAATGCACTACGTTTTGGTAATGTATTAAATGATGATGATATCTCAAAACACCAACGTTATTTAGTTCGTGGTGTAACTGAGGGTATTGGTGGTTATGGTAACTGTATGGGTGTACCAACTATTGGTGGTGAAGTAAGTTTTGATGAGTGTTACAATGGTAACATTCTTGTAAATGCTTTTAACCTTGGTATCGCAAAATCAGATGAGATCTTTTTAGGTCTTGCTGAGGGTACTGGAAATCCTGTAATGTATGTTGGTGCAAAAACAGGTCGTGATGGTCTAGGTGGTGCAGTTATGAGTTCTGACTCATTTACGGAAGAGTCAAAATCACTTCGTCCTACTGTTCAAGTTGGAGATCCATTTACTGAAAAACTTCTTTTAGAAGCATGTATGGAACTTTTCAAAACTGACCATGTTATAGGTATTCAAGATATGGGTGCAGCTGGTCTTACATCTTCTGCATTTGAGATGGCTGGTCGTTCAGGTTCAGGTATGATTATGCATCTTGACAGAGTTCCTGCTCGTGAAGAGGGGATGACTCCTTATGACTTTATGCTTAGTGAGTCTCAAGAGCGTATGCTTTTATGTGCTAAAAAAGGTTCAGAACAAGCAATTATCGATATTTTCGAGAAGTGGGACTTAGATGCTGCTGTTGTTGGTGAAGTAACAGAAACAGGAAATATGGAACTTTTTTGGCATGGCGAAAAGTGTGCTGAGGTTCCTGTTGACCCTGTAAGTGAAGAGGCTCCTGAACTTAATCGTCCAATGAGCAAACCTGCTTATTTAGCTGATTTAGCATCTGTAACTATTGATGATTTCGATAAGGTTTCTAACCAGTCGGCATTTGAGACACTTACAAAGTCTATGGAAGTTGTAGATAAGTCTTGGATATATACACAGTATGACTCAATGGTACAGACTAACACTATCAAAAAAGGTGGGATGTTAGATGCTTCTGTAATAAGAGTAAAAGAGAATGGAAAAGCTTTAGCAATGTCTTCTGATTGTAATGTGCGTTTTTGTTACATCGACCCTCGTGGTGGTGGAGCCGCAGCTACTGTAGAAGCTGGCCGTAATGTTGCTATGAGTGGAGCTCGTCCTTTAGCTATTACAGATTGTTTGAACTTTGGTAACCCTGAAAATCCAGAAGTTATGTGGCAGTTCGGTGCAGCTTGTGAGGGAATCAAAGAAGCTTGTGCTGCACTTAGCACTCCTGTTATTGGTGGAAATGTATCACTTTATAATGAAACAAATGGCGTTTCAGTTTTTCCAACACCATCAATTGCAACAGTTGGCGTAAATGATGACCAAAATAATGTTTTAATGTCTAGCTTCCAAGGTGAGGGTAATTCCCTTTACTTAGTAGGTGAGTCAAAATCTGAATTTGGTGGCTCTCTTTATATGAAAGAGATTTGTGGAACAGTTGCTGGGACTATGCCGGCAATTGACTACAAAAATGAGCTTGCTCTTTGGGATTTAGTTATCGAAGCTAACAAGAAACATTTACTTGAGTGTGCTAAAGATGCATCAAGTGGTGGTGTTGCGATTGCACTTGCTAAAATGGTAGCAACATCTGGACTAGGATGTGATGTAGAGATGAGTGTAAGTGATGCAAGAGATATTTTTGCAGAGTCTCAGTCTCGTGCTATTATTGAAGTAAAACCTGAAAACTGTGCTGCATTTGAAGCAATGTTAGATGAGTCAATGGCAGTTGAAAAAATTGGAACAGTTGGTGGTGATGCTATTAAAGTGAATGATGTTACTATGAGTTTAACTCAACTTCAAGATAACTACTTCAATACATTTAAGTCTGTAATAGAACAAGATATTTAACACTTCTTTTTGGCATAGGAGTTACTTTTCTATGCCATTTCCTCCCTTATAAAACATATAACAAAATATAATTTAAAAACTAAAATTTCTTTTATAATTATAAGAGTATAATATGTCAAAATTTTGATACTAGGAAAAACAAATGAAAAAAAACTTATTGGGAATATTACTTCTCGCAGGTGTAACATTATTTACATCAGGATGTTCAACTATGCATATGGGCTGGACCGCAGTAACAGAGCAACATAATTTAGATGATGGTGCAATGAAGGCATATGATGATTTATTTACAGATGTAACAGAGTATGGTGATCCAGCACATGCGATGATGAATGAGTACAAAGTTAATGACGATGTAACTAATGAAGAAGTAATTGAGTCTATGAAAGCACTCGCAGAAGAGTATAACATGAGAGTAGTTGGTGATACTAAAATGTTTACTATCCCTGATGCAAAAGATCATGAAGTAAAATTTGTAGAAAATGTTTCTATGTGTAGTTTATATATAGCGAAAAAATTTCTGAACCATTCAAGATATTTTGGTGGATTTATGCCATGTAGAATTATGCTTGTAGAGTATGGTAATGGTGAAAGATATTTAATTACAATGGATTTAACATTAGCTATACATGGTGGTTTCCCTCTTCCTCCAGAAATGGCAGATTTAGCGGCAAAAGTTAAAACTGCAATGGAAGAGATTCCAGCACGTGCAGCAGAAGGTGATTTTTAATCAACTCTTCAATAAACCCCATATATATGGGGTTTTATCAATCTAGATAAGAGAGCAGTTTCTTATCTAACTCTTTTTTCTTAAATGCAACATCCTCTATACTATTATATTTAAATCCCTTTTTTGTATAACAAATAATGCTCTCTTTCTTTCCCTGAGTAAGACCATCGATAGCATAAGAAACAAATTCATAAGCCATCAATCTATCGTATACACTTGGATTGCCACCACGTTGAATATGCCCTAATTCATTTACTCTTGCTTCGATACCTATACTGTTCTCAAACCAATCTGCTATCTCTTGAGATTTTTGTTCTATACCTTCAGCAACTACAGAGATAAAATAACGACGGCCATTGAGCATCTCCTGTTTAAATTTCTCTTCATAATCTTTAAGCTTATAAGGTTTTTCTGGAATTAAACAGAGTTCACTTCCCGATGTAAGATGTGTTACAAGTGCGAGGTATCCACATTCTCTTCCCATTGTTTCAATAACAAAAGCACGTGAGAAGGAGGATGCAGTATCACGAATAGCATCAATAGAGCTTTTAATAATATTTAGGGCTGTATCTACACCTAAGCAGTAGTCTGTCCCTGTTATATCATTATCTATAGTTGATGGAATACCACAAAATTTTATACCATGCTCTTTGTAAAATATATCAAGTCCACGAAAAGAGCCATCACCACCTAAAACTATAAGCATATCAATACCTAAGGTATCGAGATTTTTCTTTGCTAGCTTTCTAAAAGATGCCTGCATAAATCTTTTACTTCTTGCACTTCTAATTTTAGTACCACCTCGGGTGATAATACCTGCAACATCAGAGTATGAAGCTTCTTCAATTTTATTATCAATTAATCCTTCGTATCCATCATAAACAAAATAGGGAGTGAGATTTTTCTTTTTGGCATATTCAACAAATCTTTTTAATGCAGGATTCATTCCTGAAACATCCCCACCCGAACATAAAATAGCAATTTTTTTACTCATAAATTTTTCTTTATATTTTAATTTTATTAAGTTTACCATCTTCTAAACTCTATTTAGATAAAATTGCATAATTATTTTACACTCAAGGCATAGAATGAAAAGAGCATTAGTTAGCGTAAGCGATAAAACAGGCATAGTAGATTTTTGTAAATCATTAGTGAAAAACGATTATGAGATTATCTCTACAGGTGGTACTTATAAACTTTTAAAAGAAAATGGTGTTGCAGCTATTGAAATAGACGAAGTTACAAAGTTTCCAGAGTGTTTTGAGGGGCGTGTAAAAACACTCAACCCTTATGTTCATGGTGGGATTCTTCACCGTCGTGACAAGCAAAGTCATCTTGACCAAGCTAAAGAGTTAGGTGTTGAATCAATAGATTTAGTGTGTGTAAACCTTTACCCATTTAAAGAGACTATTGAAAAAACTGATGATTTTGATGAGATTATTGAGAACATTGACATTGGTGGACCAGCGATGGTTCGCTCAGCTGCGAAAAACTTTGATGCTGTCATCATTGTTACAAATGTTGAAGATTATGCTGAAGTAATTGATGCAATTGAGAATGAAAAAAATACAAAAGATTTCCGTCGTGGTTATATGGTAAAAGCATATGAGCATACAGCTGCTTATGATTCAATGATTGCAAACTATATGAATGAGCGTTTTAACGATGGTTTTGGTGAGAAACAATTCGTAGTTGGAAACAAAGTGATGGATACTCGTTATGGTGAAAATCCTCATCAAAAAGGTGCATTATATGAATTTGATAAGCACTTCTCAAATAACTTTAAAACACTTAAAGGTGAGGCGAGTTTTAACAACTTAAATGACCTTAATGGAGCTGTGAAAATTGCTGCTGGTTTTGGTGATGATAATGCTGTTTGTATCTCAAAACATGGAAACCCTTGTGGTTTTGCAATTAAAGACACACTTTTAGAAGCTTATACTGAAGCACTTAAATGTGATCCTGTCTCTGCATTTGGTGGTGTTGTAGCTGTTAATGGTACTGTAAATAAAGAACTTGCTGAAAAAATGAATGAAATTTTCTTAGAAGTGGTTATTGCTGGGCATATAACTGAAGAAGCTCAGGAGGTTTTTTCTAAGAAAAAACGTATTAAGCTTTTTGAGATGGGTGCAGACAAACTAGTTCTTGCAAATGACAAAAAAGACTTTAAACACATCGATGGCGGATTTGTATTTCAAGATGCAGATGTTGTTGGTTGTGATGAAGTGAAAAACGCGAAGCTTGTAAGTAAAAATGCAGCAACTCCTGAGGAGATTAAAGATTTAGAGATAGCTTATAAAGTAGCATCTCTTACAAAATCTAACTGTGTTGTTTATGTAAAAAATGCAGCGATGGTAGCTGTTGGTATGGGTATGACAAGCCGTGTTGATGCAGCACAATGTGCTCTCAAAAAAGCAAAAGATATGGGTCTTGATGTAAAAGGTGCAGCACTTGCATCTGAGGCATTCTTTCCATTCCGTGATAGCATTGATGCAGCAGCTGAGGCTGGTGTAAAAAATGTTATAGAGCCTGGTGGAAGTATTCGTGATGAAGAGATTATTGAAGCTGCTAATGAATTTGGTATGAGTCTTTACTTTTCAGAAGTTCGTCATTTCCTACATTAGAAATAATGTGAGTAAAAGTAAGGTTTTTTTACCTTGCTTTTTATAAAGAAACCTTACAAAATTTTAAATCTTCATCTGCTCCATATTTATTGATTACATTAATAAAACAATCAATATTTTTTATAAAAAGTTTTACAAGTTTAGGTTCAAATGCAGTACCAGAATTTTCCTCTATAAATTTGACAACATCTTCAAGTATCCATTTCTCTTTATAAACTCTTTTATTCATAAGTGCATCAAAAACATCTACTAATGCAACTATTCTCGCATGGACTGGGATTTCTCTCTCTTTTAATCCTTCTGGGTATCCATCTCCATCCCATCGTTCATGATGATACATTGCAATCTCTTGTGCAATTTTACTTATGTTTGGATCACTGTGAAAACCATCATACAAAAGTTTTTTTCCATTTAAAGTATGCTCTTTCATAAGTTCAAATTCATTTTCAGTTAGTTTGGAAGGTTTACAGAGAATATTGTCTGGAATGGTGATTTTACCAATATCATGAAGAATAGACATTTTAGAAATCATTTGTGCTTCCTCTTCAAACATTCCATAAAGTTTCCCAAGAATATAGGTGTATTCACTAATTCTTTGTGTATGAGAAGATGTTTCTGCACTTTTAAACTCTGTAATATCAGACAATAGTTTAATAATATCGTCATCAAAACTTGATTGCATCGATTCAAAGAGTTCCACAGTTTCAATATTTTGATATATTCTTGCGTAAAATTCATCTCGCGAAAAAGGTTTTGTGATGTAATCATTCGCACCATCTTTTAAAAATTTACTCGTTGTGTAAGAGTTTGTATTTCCTGTCAAGATTAAAACACTTAAATCTTTTTTAGTTCTTTTACGTCTAATTCTACGTAAAAACTCAAGACCATCCATAATAGGCATATGGTAATCTGTAATGACCATCTCTATTTCAGGATGGGCATGAAGTTTTTCTAAACCCTCTTTTCCATTTGCAGCGGTAATAACTTTAAAATGATGAATAAGTAAATTTTGTTTGAGATAGTTGGTGTAAAGAGATGAATCGTCAACAATTAAAATCATTTTTTTCTTATTTGCTTCTAGTTGTTTTAGTTTTTCTATAACATATATAATATTTTCATAGCGTTCTTTAAGAACATAATCAACTATATTCGAACTCTCGAAACTTTCGCGAAACTCTTCATCAACAATGCCTGTAAAAACGATAGGTGCAACATTGTGTTTATTGAGCAAGGGAATGATTTCGCCACTTTTCGCATCGGGTAAATTCATATCTGCTACAGCAAACTCGTAGCGTTTGCTTGCAAGGTATTGTTTTGCTTCTTTATAAGTCATTGCGATGTCATACTCGAAATCAGTATATTTTTTCAGAAGTTCATCAAAAATCTTACATAACATTTTAGAATCTTCTATGAGGAGTACCCGAGACATTTTGACGACCTTTTAACTAGTTTTAACATTATTTTACCAGAAAAATATTAAATTAAATAAATATCTAACCTTGATTGACATAGACTCAACTCTTGTGATATAATTCCACTAATCAAATAAACAATTATGAAATAAGGAATTATTATGGCAAAATCATTATATGAAACATTAGAAGTTAGCGAAAATGCAAGCGAATCAGAAATTAAAAAAGCATATAGAAAGCTGGCTAGAAAATATCACCCAGATGTAAATAAAGAAGCATCTGCTGAAGAAAAATTTAAAGAGATAAATGCTGCTTATGAGATACTAAGCGATAAAGAGAAAAAACAGCAGTACGATATGCATGGTGACTCAATGTTTGGTGGACAAAACTTTCATGATTTTTCACGTGCACAAGGTGGAAATGTAGATCTTGATGAAATTCTTCGTCAAATGTTTGGTGGGGGTGGAGGTTTCTCTGGAGGCTTTGGTGGTGCTAGTGCTGGTGGAGCTAATCCATTTGGTGGTGGTTTTAGTGGTGGAGGTTTTCACCAAGAACCAAACCTTGATATAGAAACAAGTGTAACTATTCCATTTAGTGTTTCTATTCTTGGAGGCAGTCACTCTGTAAGTGTTAATGGAGATAGATTTGATATCAAAATTCCTGCAGGTGTAAAAACTGGAGAGAAGATGCGTGTCAAAGGAAAAGGGCATGCACAAGGTGGTCGTGCTGGAGACTTGTTCTTAAAAATTAATGTTGCTTCAAATCCTGAGTATGAAAGAGAGGGTGATAATCTTGTTAAAAGTTTTGATGTACCACTCTATGCTGCAATGTTTGGAGACAAAATTGCAATTCAAACATTAGAAAAAGAGATAAAACTTAAAGTTCCAGCAGGTACAAAAAATGGACAACGTTTTCGTGCTAAAGAGATGGGTGCCATGAATAGAAAAACAAAACAACGTGGTGATTTATACCTCAAAGCAAATATTGTTTTACCAAAAGTTGAAGATTTAGATGAAGATTTAGTTACACTAATGAAAGAAAAACTTCCAAAGGAGTAGAAGATGATGCACAATTATGATGAACCGGTTTACCTAATCTCCATTGTTTCAAAGATACTTGATATTCATCCTCAAACTTTGCGACAGTATGAAAGAGAAAATCTCATCTGTCCATCGCGTTCCAATGGTCGTATAAGACTTTATTCACAACGTGATATTGACAAGATTAAGTTAATACTGCGTTTAACTCGTGAGCTTGGAGTTAATCTTGCTGGTGTAGATATAATACTGCGTTTAAAAGATAATGTAGATAGTATGGAAAAAGAGATAGCAGAGCTTCGTCATGAGGTTCAACTTGCTAAAAATGCACACTCAGTTGCACCAGATAAAGCACTTGTAACAAAAAAATCTGTTTATGAGATGATTATATTTGAAGAGTAGGTTTACTACTCTTTAAGTCTCTCTATTTTTGCTCCAACACCCTCTAATTTTTTCTCTAAAGAATCATACCCACGGTCTAAATGATAGATACGGTGAATATTTGTCTCACCCTCTGAAACCAAGGCTGCAAGGACAAGTGCAGAAGATGCACGTAGGTCTGTTGCCATTACATCTGTTCCACTTAATTGTGTTTTACCACTTACGGTAGCTGTATGGCCATTAAGAGAGATATCTGCTCCCATACGTTGGAGTTCACTTACATGCATAAAACGGTTTTCAAACAAACGCTCTTCGATGATAGAAACGCCATTGGCTTGAGTAGCAAGAGCCATAAATTGTGCTTGCATATCTGTTGGAAATGCAGGGTACTCTTGAGTGATGATTTTTACAGGATGAATCTCTTGAGAGGGGTGAATAGTAATCGTGTCTTGAGTAAGGGTAAAACTACTTCCCATCTCTTCAAGTTTCGCAAGAACTGCACCAAGATGTTTTGGTTCTACATTTGTTAGTGTCAGTTCACTTTTTGTAATTGCGGCAGCACAAAGGTATGTACCTGCTTCTATGCGGTCAGGAATAATAGAAAACTCTGGAATCTCTACCAGTTTTCCTGCAGTTCCATGAATAGTAAGAATTGCAGTTGCTATCCCCTCTATTTTGACACCACTCGCTTGTAGTACTTCACAAAGTTGTACCACCTCTGGTTCACGAGCTGCATTAGTAATCGTTGTAACACCTTCTGCAAGTGCTGCAGCCATAACAATGTTAGCAGTTCCAGTTACTGTTATTTTATCAAAAATAATATCGCAACCTTTAAGACCATTGGGTGTTGTTGCTTCAATGTAACCAGCTTTTATCTCAATTTTAGCACCCATTTGTTCAAGTGCTTTGAGGTGTAGGTCTATTGGACGTTGCCCTATGGCACAACCACCAGGAAGAGAGACTTCACAGTGACCAAAACGTGCAAGAATAGGACCGAGAACAAGAATGGAAGCACGCATAGTTTTTACAATGTCGTAGGTAGCTTTTGTATTGTTAACACTTGTGGTATCTACAATAACTCTATCTTCTAAAAAATTACACTCTGCACCAAGGTTTGAAAGAAGTTTTAAAAGTGTATTTATATCTGCAACATGGGGAAGATTTTTTATATTGACCCTGTTTTTTGCTAAAATTGTCATAGCTATAAGTGGGAGTGAGGCATTTTTTGCACCAGATATTTGAATGTTACCTTTGAGTGACTTGACACCCTGCGTTTTTAAATAATCCATAGTTCTCTTTAGTCTTTAATTAAGTAACGATATTATATCGAATTATTTATTTTCTTATCTATTATTTTGATATACTTTTATATTAGAAAAGAGGCATAAAAATGAGTTCAGCATTAGATAGATTAAAAAAACTAACCAATAAAATTTCTAGTTATGAAACAGCAAGAAAAGAGAATTTAAAAATTTTAAGAGAGCTGTTTGTTGGAGTAGGGATAGATAAAAAGATAGATAGATTTGAAGATATATTTGAATTTAAGGCCATTAATCTCTCTGGTGCATCATTGCTAAATGAAAATTTAGGGGAGATAAAAGAGGGGAAATATTTACAAATTCTTGCAATTAGTTATGACAAAGAGGCTCTCGTTAAGAGTAAAAATATATCTTTAGCATATTTTGGCAGAGTTGAAAATGTTGAAAAAGCTTTTAAAGACAAAGTGGTGGAGTTTATTATTCGTTATCGATTTGAAAAAAGTTTTATGACATTGGAACATTATCATGATATGTTAGAAAATTTTGGAAAAGAGAGTGTATAAGTTTTATTTTCTTCTTTGGCTTAAGTGGGCATCGCGTTTAAGTTTTTTTAGTCTGTTTTACACTACTATAATTGCAGGAGTTATAACTCTTTTTATTTATGTAAAAGGGGGCATGCAAGTGTTAAATAAAGAACTACTTGAAGCATTATTCTCAGTATTTAGTTTTAGTTTTATGCTTGTTTTTGCTCTTTCTTTGTTATTAAGTCTATTTCTAGGGCTTAAATATATTTTTAATGACTGCTATGATGGGTATAGTTTTGAGCTTTTAAGCTGTTTGAGCGAGCCAAAAGTAGAAAAAATAGACCTTATTGGTTATGGTGATTTACTTAAAGTATGGAGAAAATGGTTTATGCTGCTTATTTGGTTGGTGGGAGCACAGATGGTGTTTGCAGTTATATTAAGTAAGATTATTACCCTTTCAGGCTCTTTAATAAGCTGGTTTAGTATCTATTATATATATGGGGCTATTTTAGTTGCTGGGTATTTTTCTTTTATTATTTTAGCAGCTAAGTGTAAAAGAGTGAGGATTGTAAAATGCTAATTTTTATAGACTTAGAAACTACAGGAATAGAAAGAGATGATAAAATATGCTCCATAGCTGTGGTGTATGAAAATGATTATAAATATACTTTGGTAAATGAAGGAAAAAAAATTCCCTCCGAAGCTTCTAGTGTACATCATATTACAAATGAAGAGATTAAGAATAAACCAAAATTTTTAGAGAGTGATTTGCATCGTTTTTTAGAAGAAAACAATATGCAAGAACATACTCTTGTTGCACATAATGCACCTTTTATCATTGAAAAACTAGTTTCACATGGATTTATCTGGAAGGGGGCTATTATTGACACTTTTAGGGTCACTAAGCATCTTATCCCTGAATGTGAATTTTTTTCTTTACAATTTTTAAGATATGAATTAAAACTTTATAGAGAAGAAAAAGAGTTACAGATAAAGTATGGAATTAAAGATGCTTTGATTGC
>Ga0256828_1002335_pt1 | contig 11341 bp, 6 predicted proteins | sample CV88metaG_FD_185993 | JGI IMG/M metagenome (GOLD analysis project Ga0256828, IMG submission 185993) | Hydrothermal vent microbial communities from East Pacific Rise, Pacific Ocean - CV88 | ecosystem: Environmental > Aquatic > Marine > Hydrothermal vents | place: Pacific Ocean: East Pacific Rise... | reverse complement strand
GTACTACAGTGATAAAGCACTCAAACGATTGAATGAATTTAGTGCTAAAATATCTAATAAAAAAAGTAAAAATAAGGAGACGAAGTGAAATTCCCTACAAAATTTTCGCTCAATGATATAGAAGAATATTTTCCGACCAATGTGAAAAGAAATATTACCGCTGAAAAAGTAAGAGCTTTTTTTAAAACAGTAGTTGAAGGTCAGTATAACTTTTTAACCAGAATGAAATGGGATAATGAAGGAAAAATAGTATCCTATTATTTAGGTGAAGTTCCTAGGTCAAATAACATAACAATGCCCGGTCCTTTCGGAGTCGACCTTAGTTTTAGAAGCCAAGCCGCTTTTAACCCAGTTAAAGTTGAAGTCCCAGAATATGAAAGACCGATGGTACTTAACGCTATTAAAAAAGATAAACCCGATGATAGAGATTACATCTATAAAGGTCCTTTAGGAAAAAAGGTATTGCCTTCAAGGGTTGACCTTAGAGAATATGCTGATGAAATTGAAGATCAAGGACATATTGGATCATGTGTTGGAAATGCAACTTCGAGTGGTTTAGAACTCTATTGTCACGCTCAGTTAAATAAACCAGATATAAATTTTTCTAGACTTTTTATATATTGGAACGCTAGAGAACTTGGTGGTATTAAAGGAGACAATGGTGCTTATTTAAGAGATGGGATGAAATCATGTAATAAATATGGGATTTGTCATGAAACTGACTGGGAATATAATGAAGCTGAAGTAAACACGAAGCCACCATATGAAGCTTATAAAGCAGCAGCTGCCAATGTTGTAACTCGTTATGAAAGAATTGAAGTTAATGATATCAATTCTTTTAAAAATTATTTAAGTCGAGAAAAAAAATCTATATTGATTGGTATGGGTCTCGGTGAAAAATTTAGATATATAAGTGGCCCATTATCCGAGCAAAATTATCCAGCAATCAATGACACGGATAATAAATTAATTGGTGGACATGCAATTAATGTCGTCGGTTATGATGATGATCTTAATGGTGGTAGTTTTATAGTTGAAAATAGCTGGGGTACTCGTTGGGGTGATAATGGATATTTTGCTTTAAAATATAGTGTCTGGGAAGCTGATGGATGGGATGCTTGGGTTGCAACAGAATTTAAATACCAGATGGACCCAGATGATCCAGACTACATTAAGGTTCCAGAGCCAGTTGACCCAAGCTCTGAAGAATTTAAAGAAAGAGATAGTAATAAAGTTTGGGATGATCTTGAAAAAACTTATTATTATTTTTATAATAATGCTTGGAATATTTTAAATTAATTAATATAGAGCTAATAAAGGAAAAAAATGCAAATAGATTTTTTAAATGAATATTTAAATATGGTGAAGACAACTGCTGGATCTGAATTTCTAGAAGGACTTGGAAATTTTAAAGACTTTAATACTTTTGGTAACTTCGAAAACATTACTGAAAAAATGAAGAGCTTTGGTAATCTAAGTAACTTAGGTAATCTAATTTCAGAAGAATTTGAGGAACCATCTGAATCTCAACGAAAAATATCGATGTCATTTATCGATTTAGTTGGTTCGAAAACATCACAAAGGGTTAATGCTGATTCAAATAAACCAGAGGGTGTTGGGACTGCTGTTTTTGGTATTGATCAAAAAGGTCAAGGTAATTTTGCAATAGTAAGTGGTTTTGAAAATGAATCTTTTACAGAAGGTCCGGCTATTTTTGGTGCTTTAAATAAAGCTACGCTTTTTGACCTAGTTGCTGGGTTAGGTAATACTATTGATCAGACCAAAATGTTGAGTGGTTTTAATATTATTGGTGGTTTCGGAAATAAAAGTAGATCAATAAAAAATGATGATTCAGATGACTCTATATATAATAATAATATTAATGGTTGGGGTAATGAAACAAGTGGTATATTCCAAAATGTCAATGGTGCGTCAAATATAACAATTGACGGTATTTATAATAATATTGAAGGTCTCAATAACATTACCGCCGGATCAATGTATTCAAACGTAAATGGAGTTATGAATGCTATTTTTAACTCTAGAAATGCTTTGAAAGTTAAAGAAGTCAGTACTAATTCAGACGATAGTCATTTCGTTGATGTTATAGTGCAAGACGAAATTCCAGATGAGTTTGAAGTAAATTGTGCTGTTGAAATCTTTGTCCCAGGTTTTCTAGGATTTCAAGAAGGAATGCTGACAGGCCAGGTATCAAATATTGATAAAACAACATCAAAGATTACCTTAAAACCCAATTTCAATAGCGTTTGGTTTGTGCGTTCAAAATTTTATAAGTACTCAGATTTCAGAGTAAATGAAAGCTATCAATTACAGGCTGAGATGTTCGGTGCAAATACTGATTTCAGAATCAGAGTTATTCAAGATAAAGAAGGTAATTATTGTTCAAGTGATTATAGCAAATCAGCTGATAGGTCTGTTTTTGACAATCCATTTGTATATGTAAGAGACCATAACTTATTTAATACGGTTACAGGTATTAAAAACATAGCAGATGGGGCAAATTTCAATAATATATCAGGTGTAGTCAATAGTGTTAAAAAATCAGATTTTGTTGAAATGACTGGTATATTTAATACTCTTGAGCAGGCGGATAGAGAATCAGCTATCTTTGGAAAGACTAGAATTTCTGGAGTTGCAAATAATATTACTGGTTCATTATATAATGTGCAGGGTTCTTTTAATAAAACGGCAGTTGATGTTTCTGCTTTTCAGAGTCCTGACAGCGCATTTGTCGAATCAATAATAAATGGTGTTTATAATATTGCTATCGGTCAATCTAACGGCGGGCAAATTAAAGGAAGTGTCAATACTATTGATACTTCAACTGAAAATAATGCTTTTTTTACTATCCAAGATTTTATTATAGAAGATTCGAGAAATGATGGCGAAGAAGATGTCTGCTGTTTTATAATTAATAGGACATCAGAAATTAAAGAAAATGATCTGCTGAATTTAAAAATGCTATATATGGAATTCGGTTCTTTGATTAGGTTAAATATTAAAGTTGATCGAATAGAGAATGCTGAAATTAATGGAAAAGAAGTAACTAAAATAATACCAAAAGAGAATTCTAAATATAAATCGTTTGAGCAATGGAGGCCGTTGTTTCAAATAGGTTTCTTTGGTTTCGATATCATTAAAAATTTTTCTACAAATTTTAATTCAATTATAGGTTTTATGAACTCAATAATAGGTTCATCAACCTTGACAGAAATCTCGGGGAAAAATAATAGATTAATAGATAGTACTAACTCAAAAATGAATGGATTCATGAATGCTTGTACACTTCAAAATAGTGCGGTATCTGGTACTAATAACAATATCCTTGGTAAAAATATATCTATTGCTGGATCAGGAAATACCTTAATTAATTCAAGTGAATATAGCGCAATTCATTTCAAATCATCTGATTTAACAATAAGTTCTATGGGAGGTTCCAAACTTGCGCTCGAAATCAAATTAAGTAAAGATATTCCATTAGATTTCTTGCAAAAAAATAGTATAGTCAATATATATTCATATTCTTATGTTGGATTTAATGATAGGGCGTATGGTACTATAGCTGTCTGCCAAATTTTAGACGAACCAGATACTTCAAATGATGATTATAATGTTATAAAAACATCTATGTTTATGTTTGATCAATTGGGATCAACTGAATATGTTCTTGTGGCTCGAAATCCATTTGAAGTACCGAGAGATGACTCACATCCAGAATTACATAAAGAACGAGAACATTATCCGAATTTAATTGAATCTTCTTCTGACATTACAGGAGACAATAATAAATTAACAGGTTGGAGTAATTTCGCGACAGGCCATCAAAATTCATTAACTGGTTTAAATAATACAACAGTTGGGTTTAATAATGTTGCTTTTACAACTCAATCAAACATTCTAGGTTCTCAGAATATAATAGATACTGAAGTTATTGATTTTGTATCTTTTGTAAACGATGATGCAATTAAAATTAAAAAAGATTCTGTTTCAGATAGTTTAAATGTAGGTGAAATTATTAGATTACATTTAAGAGGCAAAAATGCAACAACATCTTTTGCTTTAAATATTACTAAAATAGAAGAAGACTCAAATGATAGTACATGTTATCGAGTGACTGTTGAAGGCGCCCTCACAGGAATTCATGCTGATAGTAAAAACCATTACTTGGCAACAGCAAGAATTATGCTTGAAACATATGATGATTTCGAAGTTCAATGCACTAAAGCCGAATTTGCTTTAAAAAGAGACTATGATTATGTTACTAATGTAACGATTGTTGGAAATCAAAACTATATAAAACAAGATAATTCTTTAGTGTTTGGTGAGCATCTAAATCTAGTAAATCAAAACTTCAGCCTTGGTTATTATAATATTGATTCAGCGGATAATTTATTCGAGATTGGGTTAGGTTCTAAAAATCTGCGCCAAAATGGATTAGAGATTAAAAAGACTGGAAATATAAGTGCTCCGATGTCTGATGTAGAAACAGTTACCAATAAAGATTTAACAACTCTTGAATATCTATTAAGTCCAGAGTTTGGTAAAAAACTACCAACAGAAGATCCAGTGGTTGAAGGTAAACTCTGGAATGATAATGGTACTTTGAAAATTAGTGCAGGTTAAATAGTAAATAGGGAGTAATAATGACAATCGAAGAAATAAATGAAATTTTTGCGGATAATACATCTGGTTCAATTACAGCAGAAGACTTAAGATCTTTCGCTGTATCGACAAAGTCTGAATCAACTCAGACCAATATAAGAATAGATGAATTAACTGAAGTAGTTGATAAAAAAAGTAATACCGAATCCGAATTGAAAAGAGTCGAGGATCCCGAGAACCCGGAATTTTTCTCTTGGCGATTAAAAGAGTACGATGATCAATATCCAGAAAGCGTAAAAAACTCAAATGATAATGTTAATTTAGGTTTTAATATTTCAACAGCGGGTATATTAAAGGATAATGATTACCCTGCGGTAAATGGGTCACTTAATAATGTCCTTGGTTTTGCGAATACAGTCTCCGGGTTCGCAAATAATGTAACGGGAATATTCAACATAATACCACCAAGATTTGAATATAATGATAATAATGAATTACAATCCATTAAAAATAATACAACTCTATGGAATAATATTCAAGGGGTTGCAAATATAATTACTGGTGGGATTAATGTTATTTTTAGTAATTATAATCAAAATGATGATAATAAAATAAAGTTAAATCGTGACCATCAAGAATATTTTGAATTACTTGAAATAGATCATTATATTTATATAAGTTATGTTTATTGGGATTATTCTAAATATGATAATGAAAAATGGTTTTTCAAAAAAGAATTTGGTAATGTCGGTCATACTCGAGTAAAAATAATCGATAAAGATGATCAATATATTTATCTCGAAGGGCCTTGGCTTCCGGAAGATATTAATTATGATTATGATCAGATTCTATCTATAACTAGAGAAGAAGATATTATTTGGGATGAAGGATTTCTTGAATTTTCAAATATTGCCGGCAATTTTAATACAGTTGAGAATTATTTAAATACCGATGGATATGTTGGTCCAAATATATTTGGATCCCATCTGATTGGGTCATGTGTTAGTAACTCTGATTATACTGGTCAAATAACTTATCTTGGTCGGTATAATCAACCATTCAAATTTACGTCACATAATATGCCAACACTTATTGTTGGTATAGGTACTGATGCGCGGTTGCGAAAAAATGGGTTCATAGTTGAAAATAGTGGTAGAGTCCTTGCGCCTGAATGTATTGTGGATCAACCAAAATGTTTGACTTCTAAAGAATATGTTGATGATCTTGCTTTAAGTTTAAGTAATCAAATTGAGGATAAGTTTAATAAGCATATAGACGATTTTAATGAAACTGTTCTTAAAAACGTACAAGGTATTTTCACTGCCTCAGAAGATAATAAAAAAGAATTTAAATTAGAAGTTCCTAGCGATTTTAATGAAAATATAGAAAATCGAGCTAGTAATTATTCTATTAGGGTTTATAAAAATAGAATACTTCAATTGAAAAATATTGATTATGATCATGATGAACCAGAGGATAATTTTAAAATAATATTTAAAAAAGATTGTAAAGAAAATGATGAAATCATAATAGATATCGACTATCTATATCATAAACGTTCTTCTAAATTATAATCCTATTTTATGGAAATGGTTTTTAGGTGCTAGGATAACCTAGTTAATTTTATTATACACATAAAGGAATAAAATGGCTTTACAAGTAAGTCCTGTATATCAGTTTGATTCAATTACAGATACAGGTATTGATAAAATACCGACAGATGCCTTGATTTATGTAAAACAACCGGATGGCTCAATTTCGCAGTTTGTGAAACAAGCCAATTCAGGTATGAGTGCTACATCAACAGTAGCTGATATGTTAGCAAACACAGATCTATTTAAACCGGCCGTTGAGGTTCCAGCGTCATTAAATGATTTTGCTGATATTGAAATAAATTCAACTCCAGCGGACAAACAGATATTGAGTTTTAGTGCTGAGTCTGGGAAATGGTTGCCAAGCAATAATGTTAAACAATCGATAACATATAGTGATAGGCTTTCTCCAGATGATACTGGAATATACCTTACAGTAGGTGCAGGAGGAACTTTTGAATCATTCGATGATTTAAGAGATTGGCTCCAAACAACACCAATCTCAAGCAATGCATACATATTTATAAAAGTGCTTGATGGGACTTATGATATAACTATTGATCCAGTTAGTGGTAGTTGGTTAAATAAAGAGATCCCCAATACAATATATATTGCATCTGATTCTGGAGATAAATCTAAAGTAACAATAACAGTTCATAAAAGTGATGTTGAAGGTGCCAAATTTAATTATTTTATGATTTTTAGAAATAAATATATCTGGATTGAAAACATTACTTTTAAATTAGCAGAGAGTGATTCAAACTTCATATGGTTTTATGGTTATAGAACACACTTATCGTTAAGATATACGTCATTTACTGGTGGCAAACATTGTGTTTTCTCCAGATTAAATAGTCATATCCGAGTAACGGAAAGTGAATTCTTTGATTTTGATAATTCAGGTGCTGCAGTTTTTTATATATCTGATTATTCTATAGTTGATTGGTATTACGGATGGAATTTTGATAATTCAAATCATCCTGATGGGACTAAACCACTCGCTGCAATTTACCTTACTTGCAATTCACAGATTTCATTTAGACATAAACATTCAAAATCAATTGATTCATTTACTTATGGTATTATAGCTGATTCAAATAGTAATATACATTTCTTGAATGATATTGATGGTAGTGAAATTACATTTAATAATATATCAAAGGTTGATATTGGGTTGATAGAGAATTCTTCTGTTTTTAATACTTCAACTAGTATCTCGTTGGAAGATTTTTCTTTAAACATTTCAGCAAACGCAGTTTCTAAAAGTGATGCAACATGTAATGTTGTTGATATAAACTCTAGGGATAAAATTACTTATGAAATACCTTTAGTTTACGCTGACGATGTAGATAATGCTGATGGATTATCTGATGGAACACTAACCTCTCAACGTTGGGTTCGCTCTCAAACAATAGGTAATTTTGCCGATGTAGATACATCAGATAAATCCGAGACTAAAACATTATTTAAATGGGATTCAGCGTCTGGTAATTTTACAGTAGTAGAACCTGGGACTATTTTTAGTGAAATAAATTTTGATGCAAATGACGGTGATACTGAATTTACATTCGATGGATTACCAACTTTCATCTCTCCTTTTATAAATGGGATAAAAGTAAGAGATAGTGAATATTCTATTTCTCAAGATACTGATGCTAAAACAACAACAGTCACTTTTAACGATTCTTTAAGTGATAACGATTGGGTATTGTTTACAATAGCTTGATTTATTTAAATTTTCAAATAAGGATAATATATGAAAACTAAACCGATATTTTATTTCGACTCAGCTACTGATACTGGGATTGATAAAGTTCCTTCAAAAGCAACAGTTGTTGTTCTTGATTCAGATGGAGCAGGGACACCGAAACAATTCGTAAAACTTTCGAATTCAGGTATGAGTGCTACATCAACAGTAGCTGATATGTTAGCAAACACAGATCTATTTAAACCGTCAATCAAAATTCCTGAAGGAATAGCTGATTTTGGCGATGTTGATTTGACAACAAACGCTCCGGTTAACGGACAAGTTCTTAAATTTAATGCTGATTCTGGAAAATGGATCCCACAAGATGATGTTGGTCCTACAACTTACACTGCTGGAAAAGGTCTTGAATTAAACGAAACAACATTCGCGTTAAAAGACCCAGAAGAGTTTGATTTCACTGCAGATGATGGACAAACAGATTTTATAATCTCAGGTGCAGTTCATACTTATCTTGGTGTATTCAAAAATGGAATTAAAGTAAAATCTTCAGATTTCACTCTTTCCGATGATGGCACAGACACAACTGTTTCTTTCGCAGATGGATGTGCAGAAAATGATTGGATACAATTACTAGTTTATTAATAACTACTAACTCTATAAAACTTATTGGAGGTTGAGTGCTTAAGCACTCAACCTCCAAGCCCTCCTGTGCCCAAAAAACAAAGGGTCATCTAAAATAAAATTTAAAATATAAAGGATAAAAATGCAAAATATGCGTGAAATATTGCGAGATAATAAATTTACAAAATTAGTAAGACCAGCTAGTTTTGTGAGTTTATTAATATTTATGATTATTTTTTCTATAATTGATGGGAATTATTTCGGAATTTCCATTAAAGAAACATATATAAAATTATTTGGTGAAATTTTACAAACTATGGTTATATTTTATTTTACTTCGCGAGGTTTGGAAAAAATTTCTCAGTATATTACTAAAGACAAAGATACCAATAATTGATTAAAAATTAAATACTAAAGGTTAAATATGGGAGCGATTAAAAACGAGCGTTATCGCAAAGAGATGTATGATCCGGAAATTCAAGAATCCCTGGCAGTAATTCGGGCTCAAAGAAGAATGCAAGAACTCCTCGAAGAAGAAAAACAGCTACGACAGAATGAGTCGAAATTAACTCGGATTGTTAAATCTAAAGCGCTTCCTGCTGGTTTAGCTGGAGCTGGACTGAGATTTATGGATATGATACATCCGGGCACCCCAATAAGCCCATTTTTACAAGGTGGATACCTTGCCTCAAAAATTCCGAGCCAGCTTCTAAATAATGATGCTAATCGTAAAAAAATTAATGAAATAAAAGCTAAAAAAGAAGCATTGGCCTATGGTGCTGGAAGCACAGGTGGTGGTGTTGGTCAAATAGCGAGTAATGTTGCTAATGTTGGTCAACAAGTAATGAAAATTTCAAGTGGATTATATGCTGGGGGAGCAGCAGCAAACCTACTTGGTTATGGTACTATCGGTAATCAATTAACTTCGATTGGTAAATATGGTTTTATGCATAATCCGATGGTTGCCGGATCAGCCTTGACCAATCTATCAAGTAAAGCCGCCGGTAAATTTAGTACACAATATCTACCAAACTATTTGGCACATAATCTTGGTGGTGCTTTACAAAAAACAGGCCTTTATTCAAATGCGGCTGGTAAAGTTTTTGGCCTCGGTGGGCTTTCGACTGTAGGTGAAGGAATTAGTGGGCTTGGTAAAACATTAAGTTCTCTAGATATTACTGGTGGAACTGGAACTATGCTCGGTATGCTTATGTCAATGGGTCTATCGATGGGGAGTATGAAATTATTTAAAAATATTGGTAAAATGGGTGGAATAAATAGTACTCTTTATAATAATAAATCGATTCGCCCGAATATACCAAACGGTTTTAAAGTATTTGATCAATATTTTACTGGGAAAGGACTTGAGAGCATTCATAATATGTATATGAGTTCTGAGTTATATAAATCTCCATTTGAAAGCATAATGGTTTCAATTGCACTCGTCCAAGCAAAATCATTGGCTGGACTTCCTGCAATCTATGAAATTCTTGCTGGGAATAAAGAAGGAAATACTGTTGGTGGCCGTATTGCTCAAAATGATCACGAGCTTCGATTCGCTACGACAAAGAAAGATAATGTTTTTAGCAGTTCATTCAAAGATCCAGATAAAACATTTAATTATTATTTAAATAAATTGGGGGTCTCATTAGAAGAAACCATCACTAAAACTGGTATGGTTTTGAATCCAATGAATTGGATGAGTATTAAAAATAATCCTTATAATTTATTAAAACAGTTTAAGATGGATACTACTGTTAAAGAAGCTAAAGAAAAAGTTGCGAGAGCAAATGGACTTTCTTTAACATTTTTAAATGCTGTTGAAACACCATTTACTAAAAGTGTGGCGGCTGGTCAAACAGTCGAAGAGAAGATACTTTTAGCAACAATGCATATTGGAGAAATAATTAGAGGAGAATCGCTTTTAAAGAAAAGAGCAAATGGTAAAAGATTGCAAGGACAAGTACAGGACACTCTTGATAAAAAAAGACACTTTGAATCCCAACATGAAGATTGGATGACTGATAAAGTCCTTGATTTATTTGCAGCAATTCCTTTCGTGGGACCGGCAGCGGCACTTGCTCTTAAAGGAATTGGAAATACTCTTGATTTCTCTAAAAATATTAATAAACATCTGAAAAAAGTTACACATGCCTTCGATTTTCTATCAATTAGCAAAGCTAATGCTAAATCAAAAAGTACAATAAAAATTGGGAATGAAGCTTCGGATAAAGATAATTTTTATAAATATATGAGCTCTGAATTTCCTAACCGTTTCGAAGAACTCTTAAGTTTAGGAATGACTCGAAATAATTATATTAAAATGATTGCTGAAAAACTTGGTGTTGATAAAAAGACTTTAGATTCTGGTGCCGTTTCGACTGGAAAGAAATGGATTAATGAATTGGGTGGGTTATTTACCAAAGACGAAGCCAAAGAAAAATTCAGTAGAATTCTAAGTACCTTGAGTAAAAAGCAATACCTGGATTCATATGGTGAAATGTCTTCATTTGGGCAGAGCTTCTTTAAATCAATTAAACCTCTAGATAAATATCTTAAAAAGAATATTGAGTCCAAAAGAACTCAAAGCACAAATGATTTCAATAATAAATTAAATTCTATTTTTGACGGGACATCAACTAGGTTAGCTAATAGTGCGAATGCTTCTCAGCAAGCTCTACAACAACAACAGCAAACTCAAAATACATTAAATACTTTTACAAGAATGGCTGATACTTTAGAAGAAATTAGAGACCAAATTAAAGATTGTTGCGAAGACGGGAATGGTGGAACATCC